>LNFM01001225.1_pt1 | contig 59499 bp, 53 predicted proteins | sample 596031 | NCBI WGS metagenome assembly LNFM01 (sample SAMN04254537, study PRJNA301005) | activated carbon metagenome | isolation source: dual media filters at the Ann Arbor, Michigan drinking water treatment plant | place: USA: Ann Arbor | reverse complement strand
AAACCCACCGCATCTCGCTCGGCATGAAGCAGTTGCAGGGCGATCCGTGGGAGAACATCGCCGACAAGTTCGTTGTCGGCGCCCGCATGAAGGGACGCGTCACCAACATCACCGACTACGGCGCCTTCGTCGAACTCGAGCCCGGCATCGAAGGCCTGGTTCACGTCTCCGAAATGTCCTGGACCAAGAAGAACGTGCATCCGGGCAAGATCGTTTCGACCTCGCAGGAAGTCGAAGTGCAGATCCTCGAAGTCGATCCGGTCAAGCGCCGCATCTCACTCGGCCTCAAGCAGACCATGGCGAACCCATGGGATGCCTTTGCCGAGAAGCATCCGGTCGGCTCCAACGTCGAAGGCGAAGTGAAGAACAAGACCGAGTTCGGTCTGTTCATCGGCCTCGACGGCGAAGTGGACGGCATGGTTCATCTCTCCGACCTCGACTGGAACCGTCCGGGGGAGCAGGTGATCGAAGAGTTCAAGAAGGGTGACATGGTGAAAGCGGTCGTTCTCGACGTTGACGTCGAGAAGGAGCGCATCTCGCTCGGCATCAAGCAGCTCGAAGGCGATCCGTTCGCGGAAGCCGGCGATCTCAAGAAGGGTGCGGTCGTTACCTGCGAAATCACCGCGGTGAACGACGGCGGCATCGAAGTGAAGATTGTCGATACCGACATGACCGCCTTCATCAAGCGCTCCGACCTCGCGCGTGACCGTAACGATCAGCGCCCCGAGCGTTTCGCGGTCGGCGAGAAAGTCGATGCCCGCGTGACCCTGTTCGACAAGAAGGCCCGCAAGGTTGGCGTGTCGATCAAGGCGCTCGAAATCGCCGAAGAGAAGGAAGCCGTCGCGCAATACGGCTCGTCCGACTCCGGCGCGACCTTGGGCGACATCCTCGGCACAGCGCTGAAGCAGCGGGATACCAAGTAAGTCCCGCTTTCGCTTCCAGTCTTGGCAAACGGCTTGTTAACGGCGGACCAAAATCCGCCGTTAACTGCTTTTTGAGTGGCGGAGAACTGAATCGCGGCGCATACACCACGCGAACTGACTGGATATGGAGAAGCTAAAATGTCTCTCGATGTTGATCAGGCAATCGACCGCCGCCGTATGCGGCGCAAGGTAACCTTCTGGCGTATCTTCACAGTGGTTGCGGTCTTGATCGCGGCCGGCGGCCTACTCGCAGGCGTAGGCGGCTCGAACTACATCGAGAAGTCGAGCGCTCATGTCGCGCGCGTGACCATCGGCGGCCTGATCCGCAACGACCGCGAGCGCGTGAAACTCTTCGAGGAAATCGAAAAGTCCGGCGCGAAAGCCGTTCTCGTCGTCATCGACAGCCCCGGCGGCACGGTGACGGGGTCGGAACAGCTCTTCAAATCGCTCCGCAAGCTCAACGAAAAGAAGCCCGTGATCGCAGTGGTCGAAGGTTCGGCGGCGTCGGGCGCCTATATCGCGGCGATCGGCACCGAGCGCATCTTCGCGCCGAGGAGCGCGATCATCGGCTCGATCGGCGTCATCTTCCAGTATCCGAATTTCCACCAGCTTTTGCAGAAAATCGGCGTCGATGTGGAGAGTATCAAGTCGTCGCCGCTGAAGGCCTCGCCGAACGGCTTGGAGCCGACCTCGCCGGAAGCCAAGGCCGCGGTCGCATCTCTCGTTGCCGATAGCTATGGCTGGTTCAAGGATCTCGTCAAAGAGCGCCGCGCACTCGATAACGCGACGCTGACCAAGGTCTCCGACGGCCGCGTGTTCACCGCGTCACAGGCGCTGCCCTTGAAGCTGATCGACGAGATCGGCGACGAGAAGACCGCACGCGAGTGGCTTGCGAAGAACAAGAGCGTAGCGGCGGACCTCAAGGTACGTGACTGGCGAGTACGCACGGCCGGTTCCGAGTTCCGCTGGTTGAGTGCGGCATCCTTGCTCGAATTCGCGGGCTTCGCGACGCTTGCATCTGCGATTTCGAATGACGGCGTATTGCGCGCCGCAGCGAGCGCGCAGCTTGACGGGCTTTTGGCGCTCTGGCACCCTCAATTGCGTAATTGAGAGCTAGCGCAACTCATTTTGATCGCTTGGCTTTTTTGCTTTTTAGCCAGGCGGTTTTTCGAGCCTGAAATTCCTTAAGCGGCGGGTCAAACCACTTGTCGATGATCAAATCCGAACTCGTGCAACGGATCGCAACCGCGAACCCGCACCTCTATCAGCGCGACGTCGAAAACATTGTCGATGCGATACTGGATGAGATCACGCTTGCGCTTGCGCGCGGCGACCGCGTGGAACTGCGCGGCTTCGGCGCATTCTCGGTGAAGAACCGCCCCGCGCGTCTTGGCCGCAATCCGCGCACCGGCGCGCAGGTCAAGGTGCAGGAAAAAGTCGTGCCCTATTTCAAGACTGGCAAGGAGATGCGCGACCGTCTGAACAAGGCGCGCACGCCGGCGAAATAAGAACACGAATAGATTTGTTTCTTTCGCTGACCCGTAACGGAGCTGCCTGAATGCGCAAACTCCTGCGCTGGCTGATCCTCGTTCCGATCGCCATTCTTCTGGTGCTGCTTGCAGTCGCAAACCGCGTGCCGGTGACGCTGTCGCTCGATCCGTTCTCGCGCGAGGCACCGGCGCTGGCCGTGACATTGCCCTTGTTCGTGGCGCTTCTGCTCGCGGTCGCAATAGGCGTCGTGATCGGAGGCATTGCCGCCGGCATCGGGCGGATGCGCTGGCGCTACCGCGCGAAGAAGGCCGAGCGGGCGGCAGAAAAACTCTCCGCCGAGAACGAAGCTTTCTTCCGGGCGACGGCCGCGCGGGAGCGCGAAGCGGAAATACCGTCCCGTGAGATAGCGCTGCGCCAATAATGTCGGCAGGAAATTTGCGTTTCGTTTCGGCTGCGGAGATCGACAAGATCCTCGATTTCCCGTCGCTGATCGCGGCCCTTCACGAGGCATTTTGCGCGGACATCGAAACGCCGCTGCGGCATCACCACGCGATCGCGCGCGACGACGGCGAAGCGGCACTTCTTTTAATGCCCGCCTGGACTAAAGAAAAAGCAGGCAGCTTCCTCGGCACCAAGACCGTGACCGTTTTTCCGGGCAATCTGGCAAAGGGTCTCGGCTCGGTCGCGGGCACCTATCTCCTGATGTCCGGCGACACCGGCGAGCCGCTGGTCACCATCGACGGGCACCGGCTTACTTTATGGAGAACTGCGGCGGCTTCCGCGTTGGCTGCGAAATATCTCGCGCGCCAGGATGCTTCTCATCTCCTCTTGATCGGCGCGGGGGCGCTTGCACCCTATCTCGCCCGCGCCCACGCGGCGGTTCGTCCCATCAAGAAAGTCTCGATCTGGAATCGCTCAAGCGCGCGCGCAGAAGAAGTTGCCGAAAATCTTGCAGGCGAATCTTTCGCGGCCGAAGTCGTGAGCGAGCGCGAAGTTGCTGCGCGCGACGCCGATATCGTGACCTGCATCACGCTTTCGCAAACGCCGGTGCTTGAAGGCGACTGGCTGAAGGCGGGCGCGCATATCGATCTTGTCGGCGCCTTCCGGCCCAACGCGCGGGAGGCGGACGATGCCGCAATCAGGCGCGCGAAGGTTTATGTTGATACCCGCCGGGGCGCCTTGAAAGAGGCCGGCGACATCGTGATCCCGATCGCCGCCGGTATCCTGAAAGAGGGCGATGTGCAGGGCGACCTGTTCGATCTCTGCCGGGGACAGGCCAAAGGCCGCGATAGCGCCGCCGAAATCACGCTTTTCAAGTCGGTCGGTACTGCGATCGAGGACCTGGCCGCGGCGATTAAGGTCTGGAAGAAGCTAGCTTAAGGCTCTGCAAAGCCTAAAGTGGACATGACCGGCGGCCCATGGCATCGGAAGCGCCAAGGACCGACAAAATGATCGTCAAAATCTGCGGGATCAAGGACTTGGCAGCGATGGATGCCGCGCTCGAGGCGGGCGCGGACATGGTCGGGCTCGTCTTTTTCCCGGCAAGCCCGCGCCATGTCACGCAGGCGGCGGCTGCAGAACTAGCCGGTCGTGCACGCGGCAAGGCAAAGGTCGTCGCCCTTTCGGTCGATGCCGATGACAAATTGATCGACGCAATCGAGGCAAGTATCGCTCCCGACCTGCACCAGTTGCATGGTTCCGAGACGATGGCGCGGGTCAGCGAACTTCGCGCGCGCACCGGGAAGCACGTGATGAAAGCGATCCCCGTTGCGAGTGCATCCGACCTCGCGCCGCTTGCCGCTTATGAAGCGGTTGCGGACTGGATTCTGTTCGACGCCAAGGCGCCGAAAGACGCGACGCGTCCCGGCGGCCACGGCCAGACCTTTGACTGGTCGCTCTTAAAAAATATCAAGCGGACGAAACCTGTGATGCTTTCCGGAGGCATCCATCCGTCGAATGTTGCGCAAGCCATCGCACAGGTTAGCCCCGATGCGGTGGATGTGTCGTCCGGAGTCGAAAGCGCGCCGGGCGTAAAAGACCGCGAAAAGATTTTTGCGTTTGTGCGCAATGCGCGCAACGCAGTCATGGAGCGTGCATCGTGAGCGATCGCGCAAATTCACTTCGCACCGGGCCGGATGAGCGCGGACACTTCGGCATTTTCGGCGGCCGCTTCGTCGCTGAAACTTTGATGCCGCTCGTGCTCGATCTTGAGAAGGCTTACGAAGACGCGAAGAAAGACCCGGCCTTCAGACGAGAGATGGATTACCATCTCAAGCATTTCGTCGGCCGTCCGAGTCCGCTTTATTTTGCGGAGCGCATGACGGAGCATTTCGGCGGCGCGAAGATTTATTTCAAGCGCGAAGACCTGAACCACACCGGCGCGCATAAAGTGAATAACGTGCTCGGCCAGATCATGCTCGCGAAGCGCATGAAGAAGCCACGTGTGATCGCCGAAACCGGCGCCGGTATGCATGGGGTCGCGACCGCAACCCTCTGCGCGAAGTTCGGACTAAAGTGCGTGGTCTTTATGGGTTCGGTCGATGTCGCGCGACAGGAGCCGAACGTGCTTCGTATGCGCGCGCTAGGCGCCGAAGTGCATCCGGTCGAAAGCGGCTCGAAGACCCTGAAAGACGCGATGAACGAGGCGCTGCGCGACTGGGTCACGAACGTCCACGACACCTTTTATTGCATCGGCACGGTCGCGGGGCCGCATCCCTATCCCGCGATGGTGCGCGACTTTCAGTGTGTGATTGGTGACGAAACGAAATCGCAGATCATGGAACTTGAAGGTAAGTTTCCGAACGCGCTTGTCGCCTGTATCGGCGGTGGCTCGAACGCGATGGGCCTGTTTCACCCGTTCCTCGACGACCGCGATGTTGAAATCTACGGCGTCGAAGCGGCAGGCCACGGCCTCGACAAGCATCACGCGGCCTCGCTTGCCGGCGGCAAGCCGGGCGTGCTGCACGGCAATCGCACTTATCTCTTGATGAACGAAGACGGCCAGATCGAAGAAGCGCATTCGATCTCGGCGGGTCTCGATTATCCCGGCATCGGCCCTGAACATTCCTGGTTGCACGAAATCGGCCGCGTGAAATATCTGTCTGCGACCGACGACGAGGCGCTCGCCGCATTCCAGCTTTGCTCGCGGCTCGAGGGCATCATCCCGGCGCTCGAGCCGAGCCACGCGCTTGCCAAGCTCGATCAGCTCGCGCGCGGAAAACCGAAAGATCACATCATCGTCCTAAATATGTCCGGACGGGGTGACAAGGATCTGGCTTCGGTCGCGGGCTACATCAACAAGAAGATGTCGGCATGAATACGCAGCGCGTAGCGATGCTTCTGCTTTCGCCTGCGTTTATCGCGGCGGGCATGATTGCCGGCTATGCGCAGGAGCGTTTCAAGGAGAATCCGATTAAGGAAGGTGCCTGGGTCTATCCGACCGAGAAGATCGCGCCCGCCACCGTCGAGGCTTTCTGCCAATCCGGCTTTTCGGTGCATTTCGCCGATGGCGGTTTTTTCACCGTGCTCAATCATCCGATCGCGCGCATGAAGAAGAAGCTCTCGGTCGATACCCAGGGCTCTTGTGCGTTCGACGCGGAGAAACAAGCTTCTTCCTGCACCGGGCAGGAAACCGACGGCACGAAGAGATTTCCGTTGAACGAAAACAACGCTTTCGAGCGCGACGGAAATTATCTGAAGCTGACCACGACCTTCATCGACCGCGAGAGCAAGGAGAAGGTCTCCTACATCACCTATCCGGTGCGCTGCCCCGACAAGGTCGTGCGCGAAATCCTGACTAAGGCGATCCCGCCCAAATGAGCGCTGCTACCCGTATCGATACGCGCTTCAAGGAGCTCGCAGGCGAAGGCCGCGCGGGACTCGTGACCTTTATCACCGGCGGCGATCCCGATTACGATACTTCGCTTGCGATCCTGAAGGCGCTGCCGAAAGCTGGCGCGGACATCATCGAAGTCGGCGTGCCGTTCACGGACGCGATGGCCGACGGTCCGCCGATTCAGGCCTCATCCTTGCGCGCGCTCGCGGCAGGGCAGTCGCTGAAAAAAACCATCGCGATGGTGCGCGAGTTTCGCGCGACCGATAACACGACGCCGGTCGTGCTCATGGGTTACTACAACCCGGTCTATATCTACGGCGTCGACAAGTTTCTGAAAGACGCGAAGGAAGCCGGCGTCGATGGCCTAATTGTGGTCGATCTGCCGCCGGAAGAAGACGAGGAACTTTGCCTTCCCGCGATGAAGGCCGGCATCAACTTTATCCGGTTAGCCACGCCGACGACCGACGACAAGCGGCTGCCTGCGGTGCTGAAAAACACTTCCGGCTTTGTCTATTACGTTTCGATCGCGGGCGTTTCTGGTGCTGCGACCCCGCAAGCTTCAAACGTGATCGAAGCGGTCGCCCGCATCAAGCGCCACACGAAACTGCCGATTGCCGTCGGCTTCGGTCTGAAGACGCCGGAACACGCGCGTGCAATCGCATCGGGCGCTGACGCTGCCGTAGTCGGTTCCGCCTTGGTCGAAGCCGTGCGCATGAGCCTTGACGATAAAGCGCGGGCGACCCCGAAAACCGTGAAAGCTGTGACCGATCTGGTCTCGGCGCTTGCCGAAGGTGTGCGTTCCGCGCGCCGCAAAGCCGCGGAATAACACGGGTTTCTAGAAGCCCGCGGCACCCTATATAATGTTTATCGGAATACGCCCGGAGCACCGAGCATGAACTGGATCTCGAATGTCGGCCCGAAAATCCGCTCTTTTCTCGGCCGCCGCGAAGTGCCGGAAAACCTCTGGATTAAATGCCCGGAGACCGGCCAGCTCGTCTTTCACAAGGACGTCGAAGCGAACCAATGGGTGATTCCGGGTTCGAACTATCATATGCGCATGGGCGCGATCCCGCGCATGAAAGCGACGTTCGATAACGAAACCTGGCTCGACATCGCGGTGCCCGGCGTTCCTGCCGACCCGCTGAAATTTCGCGACGAGAAGAAATATGCCGACCGCATCAAGGATGCGCGGACGAAGACCGGCATGAATGATGCGGTCAAACTCGGCTACGGCAAACTCGAAGGTGTCGCGGCCGTAATCGCCGTGCAGGATTTCGATTTCATGGGCGGCTCGCTCGGCATGGCGGCGGGCGAAGCGGTCGTCAAAGGCCTTGAGACTGCGGTCGAGAAAAATACACCCTTCATTCTTTTCGTAGCCTCGGGCGGCGCGCGAATGCAGGAAGGCATTCTCTCGTTGATGCAGATGCCGCGCACCACGGTCGCGGTGCAGCGTCTGCGTGCGGTGAAGAAGCCTTATATTGTCGTGCTTACCAATCCGACCACCGGCGGCGTCACCGCGTCCTACGCAATGCTGGGCGACGTGCACATCGCCGAGCCCGGCGCGCTGATTGGCTTCGCCGGCCCCCGCGTGATCGAGCAGACCATCAGAGAAAAACTTCCGGCCGGGTTCCAGCGCGCGGAATATCTGCGCGATCACGGCATGGTGGATATGGTCGTGCATCGCCATGAGATGCGCAAAACCCTGGCGCGCATTTGCGGCCTTCTGACCAAGTCTCCGGCCGCCGCCAGTAAACCGGCGCTCGCAGCCCCTTCGCCCATGGGGGCGGGGTGAGCGGGAGTAAGCTGCCGGAGTCGGTCGCCGATCAAGTTCTCGCAAGACTCGGCACGCTTCACCCGAAACGGATCGACCTTTCGCTCGGCCGGCTGAACCGGCTCTTGGCAGCACTCGGCAATCCCGAGAAGAAGCTGCCGCCCGTGATTCATGTTGCCGGCACCAACGGCAAGGGCTCAACGGTCGCGTTCTTGCGCGCGATGCTGGAAGCCGCCGGCAAGCGCGTGCACGCTTACACCTCGCCGCATCTGGTGCATTTTCACGAACGCATCCGGCTCTCGGGCAAGATCGTAAGCGACGAGGCGCTTGCGGCGGCGCTAGAGGAAACCGAGCGCGCGAACGCAGGCGAAGAGATTACCTTCTTCGAGATTTCGACCGCGGCGGCACTTCTTCTGTTCTCGCGTGAAGACGCCGACGTGTTGCTGCTGGAAGTCGGCCTCGGCGGCAGACTCGATGCAACGAATGTCATTGAGAAGCCGCTCGCAACCGTCGTGACCCCGGTCTCGATCGATCACACCGAATATCTCGGCCCGACGCTCGAACATATCGCGGCGGAGAAGGCCGGCATCTTCAAGCGTGGTTCGCCCGCGGTTATCGCGCGCCAGGACAGTTCGGCGCTTGCGGTGCTGGAGCGCGCCGCGCGCAAGGCGGCAAGCCCGCTCTTCATCTCGGGCGAACAGTGGCATATGCACGAAGAAGGCGGTCGTCTCGTCTTTTCCGACGAGCACGGCCTGCTCGATCTGCCGCGGCCGCGGCTTTTCGGCCGCCACCAGATCGAGAACGCGGGCACGGCGGTCGCGACCTTGCGAGCGGTTCCCTCGCTCGGCATTCCGGCGAGCGCAATCGAGGCTGGCCTGCAAAAGGCCGATTGGCCCGCGCGGATGCAGAATCTTTCCGGCGGCAAACTCGCGGAGATATTGCCTGCGGGTTCGGAGCTTTGGCTCGATGGCGGGCACAACGCTGCGGGCGCTGATGCGGTTGCGGCAGCAGTCGGCGAAATGGAAGAACGCGTGCCGCGCCCGCTGGTGCTGATTGCCGGAATGCTGACGACAAAAAGCGCGGAAGATTTCCTCGCGCGCTTTTCGGGAATCGCGCGATATGTCTTCGGCGTTTCGCCGCCGGGGGAAGCATCGCGCCCGGCTTCCGAGATCGTATCCGCCGCGCGCAAGGTCGATATCCAGGCCGAAGCGGCAACGGGCGTTCTCGATGCGCTCGCGCGCGTGAAGAACCTGAAACTCTCCGCACCGCCACGCGTCTTGATTACCGGCTCGCTGTATCTCGCGGGCGAAGTGTTGGCCGAAAACGAAACGCCGCCTAAATAAACAAACAGAGCGCTTCTTTTTCAAGAAGCGCTCTGGGTAGCGTTTTTTTAACTTAGCTCGCGCGTCAAGCGTTACGCAGTGGTATCGATCCACTGCTCGATCTTGGCCTTCGGATAAGCGCCGATCAGGCGCGAAGCCATCTCGCCGTTCTTGAAGATCATCAAGGTCGGGATCGACATGATGCCGTATTTCGACGCGACGTTCGGGTTCTCGTCCACGTTCAGCTTCACGATCTTCACTTTGCCGCCGTTCGCAGCAGCGATCTCTTCGAGCGCGGGCGCGATCTGACGGCAGGGTCCGCACCATTCGGCCCAGAAATCGACCAGCACCGGCTCGCTGGCTTTGAGCACGTCGTTATCGAAAGAAGCGTCGGAGACTTTATCGACGGCCATGACGGACCTCTTGGGGAGCGTTGGAATCGGGAGGGAAACTCTCTGCCGCATAGGTAGGTTTCATGCCGGGCAGGGTCAAGACACGATTAGGCGAACGCAAGGCTCGTCTGCGTTTTCAGCCGCTGCCATGCGGATTCGAGCGATTCCTGCGGGATTTCGAAGACACGCGGCGCGGCTGTGAATACCAATAGCGCCTTGAACGCGCGGCCCGGAAACGCCGCTGCAAGCGCCGCGCGATAAGCGGCTAGCTGCGCGATATAATGTTCCGGAATTTCGCCTAGCGAAGCGGGCACGAAGCCGTCCGACTTGAAATCCGCGAAGGTGACGAGACGCTCGCTGACTTTGATGCGGTCGAGCCGCGCCGGGATTTCGATCTCGTGCGCGCCGTCAGCGACACGCGCGATCAACTCAGGCTCTGCCCGGCTGCCGGGCACAAAGATTTCCGCACAATCAGGGCTCGCGATGACGGCAAGCACCTCGCGCGCGAGCTTTTCTTTCTTCGCTTGCGTGAAATCAGGTCCAGCCTGCGCGAGATAACGCAGTGCCGCCGCTTCGCGCGCCTCGACCGGAAGCTCCGGTAGTGACTGCAACAGACGATGCAGAAGTATGCCGCGCGCCTTGCCGCCTTCCTTCCTTGCCGCCGCCTCGCGCTTGAAGTCGCGCGGGGTCTGCGAAGGGGGCAATCGTACGCGTTGTATTTCACGCTCTACATATGTCGCTGCAAGCCAGGCTGGAGCTTCGGCAATACTTTCTTTCTCCGCCTTTTTCTCCATTGCGAGCGGTGGGAACGCAGGCGTACGCCAGCGAATGACTTCGTCTGTGCTGTAGCCAACCTTGTGCTTCGTCACATTTTTGCTATCACCCACAAGCGCCTTGTCGACGAGATCGTACCAGGAGCCGGCTTCCGCCTCGTTCTGTTTTTTATTAAGTGCGCCGCAGACTACGAGTACGTCGGCGGCTCGCGTGAGCGCTACATACAACAGCCGCCGATATTCCTGCTCGCGCAACTTACGCGCCTTGTCCCGCGCATCGGCCACCGCCTGCGAATTCTCCTCTTTGCGCGCGGCCCAGACCAGCTGCGAGGTCTCTTCGGCTATCCGCTCGTCCTGCATCCGGACCACGCGCGGGTCCTTGGTAGGCGAGGGCAGCGAGGTCGTGTCCGCAAGCACGACGATCGGCGCCTCCAGCCCTTTCACACCATGTACGGTCATGACGCGGACGGCCGTACCTTCCGCCTCCAGGTCGCGCTTCACCTCGGCTTCGGTACGCCGCAGGAAGGAGAGAAACCCGTGCAGCGACGGCGTTTCCGCCGCTTCATAGGACAGCGATGCCGCCAAAAACTCGTCGAGCGCATCCGCCGCCTCTAAGCCGAGCCGCGCGATCATTTTCTTGCGGCCACCGTCGCGGCCGAGCACGCGCGAATAGAAATCGAATGGCCGCAGGTGCAGTGCAATTTCGCGCCAGCGTGCGAGCGTCTTTGCCGCATCATTGTAACGCGTGTCGTCCACTTCGGTGAGACGCTGCATCAACGTGTTGCTTCTATCGAAGCAGAGCGTAAACAAATCCTCGTCGGAGAAACCGAACAGCGGCGATCTCAGTACGCAGGCAAGCGAGAGATCGTCTTCGGCAAGCAGCAACGCATCGCCTAGCGCGAGCATATCCATGACCGCGATGTTCTCGGTAAGCGTCAGGCGATCGGCGCCTGCGACCGGAACCTTCTCCTGCTTCAATGCGCGCAGGATTGCATCGAACAGCGGTCCGCGGCTTTGCACCAGTACGATGATGTCGCCGGCCGTAACCGCTTTGGGAGTGTCGCGATTCTTTGGGTGTCCGACCGGCAAGCGGTCGTCAATCCACGTCCTGACCGCTTTCGCGATCTGGCGCGCGAGCAGCATTTGCGCGGTGGTTTCGCGCATTTTGTCGTGTGGCTTGTCCCAGCCGTCATCTTCGCTCGTGTTTTTCCCGGCTTTGATCGGCGGCCAGATCTCGACCATGCCGGGCGCCTTCTGGCGGACGGCTTCATGAACGGGTGCTGCCGTATCATTCGCCGAGAGACCAGAGCGTGCGGTCTCCCCCGCGAATACCGTATCGATTGCGCCAAGCACCGAGGCGGTGGAACGGTACGAGCGGAGTAGCTTTGGTTCGCTCATGGTGCCGCCGCTTGCCGCGATCTGCTTCGAAAAATTCCGGCGCATCTCGTCGAAGCGTCTTGGGTCCGCGCCCTGAAAGCTGAAGATCGACTGCTTCTCGTCGCCGACCGCAAAAATCGTGCGTGGATAGTCTGATGCGCCTTGCCCCGCGAAAAACTCCTCTGCGAGCTTCGCGATGATCCGCCACTGGTCGGGGCTCGTATCCTGCGCTTCGTCCACGAGAATGTGGCTGATACCGCCATCCAACTTGAAATGAACCCAGGCCGATTCTTCGCGCTCGAGCAGCCCGACGGTCTTGGTCACTAGGTCCGCAAAATCCAGCACGCCGCGGCGCGCTTTCGCCTCTTCGTAGCGTTCGACGACCGCGCGGGCGAGGGTAAGAAGCGCGATGCTGCGGTCGCGTTCGGCGATGGCGAAGAGCTTATCGCGCAAACCTTTCGCGCGCACCGCCTCGGCTGCCAGTCTCGCAAACAACGCGGGGCTTGCCTTTCGCGCCTCTTTGCTCCCGAAGTTTTCCTCTTCGCGTATTTCACCGTCAGTCTTGAAGAATACAGCGAGATAAAGTGCAGCGACTTCGGCAGGCTCGCCGTTAATCGCACGCAGCAGCCGCTCTCCGGTTTGCCTTGCGTATCCCCCGAGCGGGATCAGCGCATCGCTTACGGCCTGCCACCCGCTGCGCGGCAAATGCGGGCCTTCAAAAATCTCGTGCTGCAACGACACGATGCTGTCGCCTGCATTCAACCCCAAGACTTTTGTGAGCATCGCCGGATCGAATGTAGTCAGCCTGCGGCTCGCACGCACCGCTTCGCCGATGACTTTCTCGATGGTGTCGTCGCCCGCGATTTCGATGCAGTGCGCAAGCGCTTGTCCGAGCGCGGAAGCAGGAGCGCGCCCCGCTTCTAGCAGGACTTGTAGCCGCGCACTCTCGATCAGGTCGCGCTCGCCGAGATCGTCGAGCACCTCGAAGCCCGCAGGCGCTTCTGCTTCGACCGGAAACATATGCAACACGCGATCGCAGAAGGCATGAATGGTTTGCACTTTGAGACCGCCCGGCGTTTCGAGCGCCGCCGAAAACAGCCTGCGTGCCTTTGCGCGCCGTTCGGGCGACGGTTTCCCCGACTCCACTTCGGAAATCGCGCGGTCAAGTGCGTCGTCGTCGAGCCGCACCCATGCCGAAAGTTTTTCCAGCACCTTGTTCGCCATGTGGGCGGCGGCGGCCTTTGTGTAGGTGAGGCAGAGAATCCGGCCGGGCGGCACGCCGTCGAGCAAAAGCCGGATCACCCGCTGCACCAGCACCGTAGTCTTTCCGGAGCCGGCATTGGCCGAAACCCAGGCTGAGTTGCGCGGATCGGATGCCAGCTCCTGTGGCGAATTCTTCGCGCTCATTCGCCGCCCTCCGACCATTCCTTGAAGCGCGCGAGATGTTCGTAGTCGTTGTAATCCTTCTGCCACTCCACGCGCGGCGCGAAGGGGTACGCCGTTTCTTCCTTGGCGTATTCCGCGAGCAGCTTGGCGGCACCCGCGAGCGCGTACTCCGCCGCCTTGCCAAGATGATCCTCACCGGCAATGCCGCGCGGCTCCGCGACAGCTGTGAAATCTTTCCGTGCCGACAATTCGAACAGCTTGAACTCGCCCGGCGGCTGCGCGCCCGAAATCTTGATAGGGCCGACCTCTGATAACTTGCCGCCTTCGATGTCCTTGAACCCGCCTTTACGTGCAATCGCAGCCTCCAGAAGAAGCTGCGGTTCGAAGCCCAGAATTGCCGCCTTATAGGTCGGAAGATTTCCTGTCTTGAAGTCGAGTACGGCGATCGTGCCGTCGTTGTTCGACTCGATGCGGTCCGCTCGTGCGGTCAGCGTGAAGCGCTCGTTGCCTTCGCCGATCTCGTAGAAACCGCTTACCTCGGAGTGGATGCGCTCGATCTTGCCCCGGCGTTTGCGCTCCTCTTCGACGAACCATTTTGCTGCGCGCTCGAAGCGCGGCCACCAGATCGCAAGTGCCGCCGGGAAGCTCTGCATCGGCGCGAAGGCTTTGCGTCCGATCGCAAGCAGACCATCAAGCGCTGAAGGACCGATCTCGCCGGGATGCTTCTCGGCAAATTCGGAGAGAATGCCGTGCAGGAGCGTGCCGCGGTCGGCAGATCCCGGTTCTTCATCGATGGCATCGAGCTTCTGGAGTCGCAGGATTTTCCGCGCATAGATCGAATAGGGATCGCGCGTGAGATCGCGCATATCGCTCATGCTGAAGCGGCGCGGGCGGGCGGCGAGCGGCGGTCTAGGCCGGGGCGGCTCTGCGGGCTTCGTGCGTTCGGCGGCTTCCATATTGCGGGCCCAGGCGAGATAGTTCTCGCCGCGCTTCGTAGCTTTAAGCCAGTCGCTATCTTCCGCGACCGCCCTGATACGCTGCACAAAACGCGAAGCAATGGTTTCAACGCCGCCTTGTTTGCGGGCGCGTACCAAGAAAAGTTCTTTCGCACTCGCGGCCTGCACGAAGTCATGCGCGGAAAGGCCGACCCGCCGCTCTGGAAGATCGAGACCGAGTTCTTTGCGCATGGGCCGGTTCAGCCATGAATCGGTATGCGCTTCCGGCGGCCAGATGCCTTCGCACAATCCGCCGAGCACGATCCGGTCCGCCGAAATCATGCGCGCTTCAAGCGGACCGAGGATACGCAGCCGCGTGTTCTCGGCACGCGACGGGCGCAGCGTGTATTCGCGGATCGTCGCTGGGAACGATTCGGCGTAGTCGCCGAGCGTCATCACGGGGGCATTGTCGCCGGTATCCCCAAGCGCTTCCATGGCGTCGAGGATTTCGGCGCTGTCGTCCTTCGCGCTCTTGTCAAGAATATCGAGAAGGATTTCACGCGTCGCCTGCGGGAACTGCGCAAAGCCGTGTTCGCCTTGCGCGAGTTTGGTGAGCGGCGAGAGCAGTTCGGAAAGACGCTGCGCGATTTTCGCCGCGCGATCCCACTCCGTCGCCTCGAAGCCGCTGCGGCGGTCGCTCCCGTGATACTTCTCCTGCCGTCGTGATGCGATCGTTGCGGGAAGCGCGCCGACACCGCCTGCCGGACGCGCGCCGCGTAGACAAGCGAGTTCGAACAGCGCCACATCGGTGCTTGCAAAAATCTCGCGCAAGTAGGGATGATTCAGGAAGGCGAGGATGGTCGAGGGCGCTGCCTTCTCTTCGGCTGTCATCGCGCTCAGCCGCGCAAGCCTTCCGGCTTCGCTGTCGGCGAGCGGCAGGCCGGCGGAATCGTCAATCTCGATGTTCCAGCGCGTGAGTTCGGCGCAGACGCGCCGCGCCAGCGCGCGGTCCGGCGTCACCAGTGCCGTGGTCTTTTCCTGATGCAGCGCTTCACGGAGCGCGATTGCAATCGCAAGCGCTTCTTCCCGTGCGTCGGCCGCCTCGATAATCGTAATGCCTTCGAGCGAACTGGCAGGCGCAACGCGGCGGCCGGATGTTTCTCCTTCCGGCTCGGGCCGGAACGCGAGCGAGAAAATTTCCTCGCGCGTCTTATGTTGCACTTCACCAAGCGGAAATACCGCTTCGCGCGCGACTCCGATCTTCTCGATCAAACGCTTCAGGCCGAATTGCGGATGGCCCGGCATTGGCTCTTCGCCTTCGCCGATCTTTGCGAAGGCTTGTTTCTCTAACCCCTGATCGAGCCCCGGCAGCACCACGGCACCATTTTCGCGACGCGCGATCACGCGCAGCAGTTCCGCGACCTTCGGCAAGGTGCCGGTCGAGCCAGCAGCGATAACGGGTCCGGTCTTTGCGTTCGCGAGCCGTTCGGCTTCGCGTGCGAGTAATTCGTCGCGCCTCGTGGCGGCATCCAGCTTGCCGCGCTCTTTCAAAAATCCCGACCAGTTCCGGTCGACAATCGAGAGAAACTGCCGCGAACGATCCCAGTACTCGTCGTAATTGCCGAAGTCGCCTTTGGCCGCGTTCTGTGCCGTGGAAAACGGCAGGCCCGCGGTGATGAAGTCGTCCATCAAATGCGCAAGCTCGTCGGCAAGCGCGATCGCGCTCGCGGGCGACGCTGGAACCAGCGGCGTTTCTTTCTTCGCAAAGCGCGAGATCAATTTTGCGAGCGCAAGCCGCCGTTCGCCGCCCGTGATCGCGGGATCGAGCGGCTCGATGCCGCCCGCCTCGAAGGCAAAAGCTTCTTCATCGACATCGCCGAGCGGAACGATACGCGGCAGCAGCAGGCCGCCGGATTTCGTTTCTTCAAGAAAGATTTCGGCGAGCGCGCGCGCCGCGCGCCGCGTGGGCAGATAAATCGTGGCGCTTGCGAGCAGTTCCGGCGTTTCGCGTGGTGCAAAGCCGGAGATTATTTTGCCATCAAGAATGCCGCGCGCGAGTTCGCGCAGAAACGGCGCAGTCGGCGGAATCGTGAAAACGCGGGGATTGGCGCTCATCGTGCGGCGAGATTACTCGCTGCTTCTGCGAATAGCATCCTCTGCTTCGGAAATCGCCTCCGGCGTTCCGACGTGCATCCAAGTACCGTCAAGCCGAAGTCCGAACAGCCTTCCGTTTGCCTCGGCCTGTTCGAAGGAGCGAAGCAGCGAGAACGCGCCGGGCGGAGCGTTTTCGAACAGTCGCGGATGAAGGATCGCGGCGCCGGCATAGACGAAGGGCGCGACCTCGCGCTCGTTTCGTTTCTGCAAGGCGCCTTCCGAGTTCATCGTGAAATCGCCGGTGCCGGAATAGCCGACCGCACCCGCAACGGGCGCGAGCAGGAGAATGGCATCCATGTGTGCTTCGTCGTAGGCCGCCGCAAGCCGCGAAAGATTGGGCGCGGCACCCTCGATCCAGATCGAATCTGAGTTCACGAGAAAAAACGGCCTCGTGCCGAGCTTCGGCAAGGCGCGCACAATGCCGCCGCCGGTGTCTAACAGCGCATCGCGCTCGTCCGAAATCTCGATCTTCGGTGTCTTGCGGTCTTTCAGATGCTCGATCAGCACGCCGCCGCAATAATGCACGTTGACGACCGCGCGTTTTGCACCCGCGTGCGTAAGCCGGTCGAGCACGCGGTCGATCAATGTCGCGCCATCGACCTTCACCATCGGTTTCGGGATGGATTTCGTGAGCGGCAACATTCGCTTGCCGAGGCCCGCGGCAAGCACCATCGCAGTCTCGATCATGCTTCCGGTTCCGGCGCGGGTGCCGCGGATTGCTCCGGCTCGCCGAATGGTAGTTCGGGTTCCTGCGGAACTGGTGTAGCCGCTTCCGGCGGCGGCGGCACATTCGCCGCGTACCAGGATTTAAGTGCCGCAAGCGACGGATGCTCGAGCGTACGCGAGAGGTAATTCCAGACCCGCGGCATATGCTGGATATATTGCGGTTTGCCGTCGCGCTTATCGAGACGCGCGAAAATGCCGAGAATTTTAGTCGCGCGTTGCGCGCCCATGATGACGTAGTGTGCCGCGAACTGTGCCGGATCGAAGTTCGGATCGGCGCGGTAGCGTCCCATCGCGTAGCGCGATAGCAACTGCACTTCCATTTTCTCGCTGACCGTCACGCGCGCGTCCATCAAGAGCGATGCGACGTCGTAAGCGGGCGGACCGATCAGCGCATCCTGAAAATCGAGGAGACCGATCTGTTGCAGGCCTTCGCGTTCGGAAAGCCAGAGCAGGTTCGGCGAATGATAGTCGCGCAACACCCAGGTCGCCGAATGGTTCAACGGATCGAGCAGCGTGTCGCGCCACGTCGCGCGGAAAATTTCACGTGAGGTTGCGTCGAGCGGCGCCGACTTTCGGTGCGGCAGATACCAGTCGATCAGCAACTCGGCTTCGATCAGGAAGGCGTCGAGATCGTAGCGCGGGATCGGATATTCGACGCGGGGCGCGACCGGAAGCGCAGGCGGCAGCGGTTGCGTGTGAAGTGCGATCAGCACGTCGATCGCTGCGATATAGCGCTCATCGATCGGCTGCTGCGGATCGCCTGATGTGAGGCCCGTGGTGCCGAGGTCTTCAATTAGAAGCAGCCCGCTGTTGAGGTCGGCGGAATAAATTTCCGGCGCCGAAAAACCGCGCGCACGAAGTCCGCGCGAGAGTGCGACGAACGGCTCCATGGTCTGCGCAAGTTTCGCGATCTCGCCATAGGTGCGGTTCTGCCGGATCGGCGGGCCGTCACGGCTAGCGGGCGCTTTCATCAGGATGGCGCTGCCGTCCTCAATCGAAAGCCGCTCATAGCTGCGCGTCGAAGCATCGCCCTGAATATGCGCGCGCTTTGCGTGACCATAGCCTGCGGCTTCGAGCAGCGCGTGTTCCGCGCGCAGTTGCATGAGCCGCCCGGCCCAGCCGCCGATGCCTGCCATCTGGATGCGGCGGTGCCCCGGCCCGAGATCGGGCGCAAGTTCAATATGGATTTCCAGGCGCTCGGTTTGCAGTAGCGGCCCGGCTTTTTCCGGCCACTCGACCAGCACGGCCGCGCCCGAAGAAGCCTCTTCCCAGCCGAGCTCGGAAAGTTCGGCGAGCGTATTAACGCGAAAAAGATCGGCATGAACGACCGGGAAGCGCGGCAATTCATAGACCTGCATCATCGTAAAAGTCGGGCTCGGTACTTCGAGACAGTCGTCGCCGGCGAGCGTCCGGATCACCGCGCGCGCAAGCGCGGTCTTGCCCGAGCCGAGATCGCCGCCGATTGCAATCACGTCGCCGGGCGCAATCGCGAATGCGAGATCGCGCGCAAGCTCTTGCGTCGCTACTTCGCTGGGTAACACGATCTCCCAGGTTTTATGCGGCACATTCATGCTGTTGGCGTCGGGCCGTTCTTCGCTTCAGGCGGTGTCAGCGGGAATACGCAGGTGATAACAGTACCCCGGTTTGGCTCGGAGTCGATCATCACGTCGCCGCCCTGAAGCTTCATGGCCGATCGTACCAGCGAAAGACCGAGTCCGGCGCCCCGATGGGTGGAATCGATGGGCAGGGTTTCCAGATTCTGAAAGAGCCGCTCCTGTACGTCTCTGGGGATGCCTGGGCCGCGGTCAGAGACATGAAACAGGATCGCTTCGGGCCTGCGCTCGACCGCAAGACCGATACTCTGTCCGCGCGGCGAATGGGTCGCGGCATTGGCGACGAGGTTTTGCAGAACCTGCCGCGCGCGCGGCTCATCGGCTGCAAAACTGCCGATGCCGGCCGAAACATCGACCACGAGCGAGAGCTGTTTTTCGGCAAGCAGCGCTTTGGTGTTCGCGGCGACCGCGTCCAGCAGCTTGCGGATTTCGACCTGCGCGCTCGGCACGTTCTTGCCACCCGCATCGAGAATGGCGAGCTGTAACCCGTCGATGATGGCCAAGAGTTCGGCGCTCGACGCCGAAACATGGCCGAGATATTCGCGCTGTTTCTCGGTGAGCGATCCTGCTTCCGAAGTTCCGAGAAACTGCGTGTAGCCGGAGATGTTGTTCAAGGGCGAGCGCAGGTCGTGCGAAATGTAGCGGATCACCGTATCGCGGATTGCGTCGGCCGCGATCAGCGCAGCATTGCGCTCGCGGAGAATTCTCTCCGCGCGCACGGTATCGCTGATGTCGCGGAAAGTAACGAGGCAGTCGCCATCAGGCAGCGGCACCACGGCGCAATCCAGGCTGTGCGTGGCGGACAGCTCGATCCGCTTCGAGAACGGGCGGCGTTCGGCCGAGGTCGTGACCGCGCGCTCGATCTCGGTCCATACCTCGTTGCTCGCGGGCTCGATCGCGCGGCACATACGCCGGATCGCATCGACCGGCGGCCGTTCGGAAAGATCGACATCGGAAAATTTCCAGAGCTTCTGGAACGAGCGGTTATGCAGATGCAGCCGGCCGTCGACCCCGAACAAGGCGACCGCCTCCGCGAGCGCATCCAGCGTTTCCCCTTGGGTGTTTTCAAGAGCGGAATAGCGGCTTGCGAGCGCATAGCCTTCGGACACGTCGTCGAAGAGATACGTCACGCCGCCTTGCGTATTGGGGCTGATCGAGACGCGAAGCGAGCGCCCATCGGCGAGATGCCAGATCGTATGCCTGGGATCGACCGAAGCATAGGCTTCGTGCAGTTGCGCTTTGAAGGTACGGAAGTCAGAGGTTTCCGGAACGCAATGTTGCGCGCGCAATCTGTCGAGCACCATCGAGTCGTCCGGCTGGCCGTCGAGAAAAGCGGCGTCCAGCCGGAAGAGCGCGACATAGGCCGCGTTATAAAAGATCAAATGGCGGTCGGAGCCGAAAATCGCGACCGCAGTCGACATCTGGTCGAGCGTGCGCCGGTGCGCTTCGTTGTTGCGCGCGATTTCGCTGCGCGCGATTTCGGCTTCGGTGACATCGAGCGCAATACCCGCGGCACCCCGTTTCGATCCTGCCTCGAACACTTCGACCGTGCGGCGTTTTCCCGCCATGATCGCCGCCACGCGGCGATGGAACGTCGAGTTTTCCGCGCGGGCTTGCACAGCCTCCGCGCGGATCGGCTGGTCCAATAATTGGAGATTGCGCGCAGTCGCTTCGTCCGGATCGGAAACTTCGACCGCCGCGGCGTAAGCGCGATTTGCAAACGTGAGTTTGCCTTCCGCATCCCTGATCCAGATCGGTGCCGGCATCAATTCAAGAAGGTTTCGGACTAACTCGATCTCGTCTTCGAGTTGCTTGTGTTTTGCAGAGACGGCGGCGTGATCGCGCTTGGCGCCGGTCACGTCGCGCAGGCGCAAAACCGCAACACCGCCGACCGGACGTCCTTCGGCTTCGATATGTTTGCCGCGTGGCGTCAGAATAGAGAATCCGAACGCCTTGCCGCGCTTGCGCAACGCCTCGACCGCGGCATCCATGGCGGCTGCGGGCTCGGCCCCTAACCATGAGCCGAAGGCGAGAATCCGGCGCGAGGCCTCGAGCCCGCTGATGGTCATGACATCGCCGAGCACCGCGGGCTCGGCATTGAGGCTGCGCCAGATCACGACCACCTGCGGCTCGGAAAGCAGCAGCGCGGTCATGCGGTCGGCTTCAGCGCGGAGCCGTGCGATTTCGCGCCGCGCCTCGGCGCGCTCGTAGGAAGCATTCGTCCGCGAACGCAAAAGTGCAATCGCAGTTACGACCGCGAACAGAAGAATGCCGAGCGTCAGCGCAAGCGAGGTGACTTCCTGCCGGTTCAGCGCTTGGCCGAATTCGGCGAGCCGCTCGAACAACGTCGGTTCTGCAAACGCGGGCACGGGGACAAGCGCGAGCATAAGCGCGAGACCGGGTATGGCCGCGCATCGTTCACGCCGGTTCGCCCCGATGAGCGAAGTGCCGGTTACCGCCGTTTCCGGCATTGCTTTGAATCATGCCCTCTTTCGCGGCCGCCGCGGCCGCGAATCAAGCCACTCTACCCCCCGGAGGAGTCGGGGCAGAAGGGGTTTGCGTCAGAGGCCTTCGAACAGGGCGGTCGAGAGATAGCGCTCGGCGAAGCTCGGCACGATCACGACGATATTCTTGCCCGCATAGTCGGGCCGCGCGCCGATTTCGAGTGCGGCGGCGACCGCGGCACCCGAGGAAATACCGCCGGGAATGCCGTCCAACTTTGCGAGGGCGCGGGCGGTTTCGAACGCGGTCTGGTTGCCGACGGTCACGACCTCGTCGATCACGCTCTTGTCGAGCACTTCGGGAACGAAACCCGCGCCGATGCCCTGGATCTTGTGCGGGCCGGGCTGGCCGCCGGAGAGTACCGGACTGTCTTCCGGTTCCACCGCGAAAACCTTGAGCGATTTTCTACGCGGTTTCAGTACTTGGCCGACGCCGGTGATTGTGCCGCCGGTGCCGACGCCTGCAACAAAGGCGTCGATCTCGCCGCCGGTATCGTTCCAGATTTCTTCCGCGGTGGTTTCGCGGTGAACTTTCGGGTTCGCGAGATTACGGAATTGCTGCGGCATCACGGCATTTTTCAACTGCGCGATGATTTCCTCGGCTTTGCCGACCGCGCCGCGCATACCTTGGGCCGCTTCGGTGAGTACGAGTTCCGCGCCGAGGAGTGCCAGCATCTTGCGGCGTTCCAGCGACATCGATTCCGGCATGACCAGTATCAGGCGGTAACCGCGCGCGGCGGCAACGAATGCGAGCGCAATGCCCGTGTTGCCGGACGTGGGCTCGACCAGCACGGTGTCCGGTTTCAGCACGCCGGCCTGCTCCATGGCGTCGATCATCGACACGCCGATGCGGTCCTTGACCGACGCGATCGGATTGAAGAATTCGAGCTTGGCGAGAATGTTCGCCTTGATACCGCGCGACTCCGGCAGCCGCTTCAGTTTCACGAGCGGCGTGTCGCCGATGGTTTCCGTGATCGAGTTGAAGATTTTTCCGCGGCCCGGCTTCGCCATGCTTCGCTCCAAGCGCAGCGCTTAAAGTGCAACGCTGCTTGCAGTAATTAAGTCAGGGCGCGCGGCGTAGCATATTCACGTTTTGAAGTCGATGAAGCGAAATAATAACGGAAACTATATGTTAAAATCGGCGGTAGCCTTGCTTTCGCTTACCCCTTCGCGCTCTGCCTCGCGGCAGAGGGCGTCGATGGTGATTTCCGAAAGTGCGGCCTCGAACGCGCGTTCAGCTTTGGCGAGCGCGGGCGCGATCACGTTTGCGACTACCGTTGGCTTCTTGCCTTTGCCTTCGTCGTCCGAGCTTTCGGCGACCTGCGAGATTTCCGCGACCGAGATGCGGCGGCGTTCGCGCGCAAGCTCATAGCCGCCGCGCGGTCCGCGCACGCCTTTTAAAATTCCTGCGTGAACGAGCGCCTGCAACACCGGTTCCAGATGCCGCGGCGGCAGGTTGTGCCGCTCGGCCAGCGCTTTTGCGGCGACCGGTGCGCCACGCGAATGAATCGCGACATCGACGACCGCCGCGACGGCAAGCAAACTTTTTTCGGATAGACGAGCCATACTCAAGCACTCTTTCGGGATGACTGAACGCCGGTGGAGCCGAAGCCGCCGCTGCCGCGCGCAGTTTCGTCCAGTGATTGCACTTCCTGTAATTTCATTTGTTCGACGCGAGCGAACACGATCTGTGCGATCCGCATACCGCGCGAAATTTCGAACGCCTCGCTGCTGGTGTTAGCGAGAATGACTTTCACTTCGCCGCGATAATCGGAATCGATAGTGCCGGGCGCGTTCAGAACCGTGACACCGTTTTTTAAAGCTAACCCCGAGCGAGGTCGCACCTGTCCTTCGAAGCCTTGCGGAATCGCAAAGACAAGACCCGTCGGCACGGCCGCGCGGCTGCCTGGAAGAAGTTTCAAAGGCTCGTTCAAAGGAACGGCGGCGACGAGATCCATGCCGGCCGCGCCTGAAGTTGCATATTCCGGCGCGGGCAGGTCCTTGCCGTGCTCGAGGCGCGTGAATTGGATTGCGCTCATCGCGCGCCTCCAAGCGTCGCCGCGATTTTTCTGACGAGCCCGGCTGCGACCGCATCTTTCGTCTGCATCGGCCAGGAATCGACGCCGTTTGCCGTCACGATATGCACTTTGTTCGAGGTGCCGCCGAAGGTCGCGGTACCCGTGGAAACGTCGTTTGCGACGATCCAGTCGCAGCCTTTTTTCATGAGCTTCGCGCGCGCGTTGTCGATCAGGTTTTCCGTCTCGGCGGCAAAGCCGATTACTAACCGCGGCCGCAAATTCGAGTGACGCGAGATGGCGGCCAAAATGTCGGGGTTCTCGGCAAAAGAAAGCGAAGGCAGTTTCCCATCCTGCTTCTTCATTTTCTGCGCGGCTTCCTTGGTGACGCGCCAGTCGGCGACTGCTGCCGCAAAAATCGCAGCATCCGCCGGCAGCGCACCTTCGGACGCGTTCAGCATCTGTTCGGCGGTTTCGACATGAATCGTCTTCACGCCGGAAGGATCGGGCAGCGCCACCGGGCCGGAGACGAGCACGACTTCCGCGCCAGCCTGCGCTGCCATACGCGCAAGCGCGTGGCCTTGCTTGCCGGAGGAGTGGTTCGAGATGTAGCGCACCGGGTCGATCGGCTCGCGCGTGGGACCCGAGGTCACGAGAATCTTTTTTCCGAGAAGCGCATCGCGGGCAGGAAGCTCGAAAAGATTTTTCTCGACTGCAGCAACGATGGCGAGCGGCTCGCTCATGCGTCCGAGACCGCGCTCGCCGCTTTCCGCCATTTCGCCCGCTTCCGGGCCGATGAAGGCTACGCCGTCGGCTTGCAGGCGCTCGAAATTTCTCCGTGTCGCCGCGTTCATCCACATCGCCGGGTTCATCGCGGGCGCAAGCAAAATGCGCCGCTCGGTGGCGAGCAAGACGGTCGATGCAAGATCGTCGGCGCGGCCGTGCACCATCTTCGCCATCAGATCGGCGGTGGCGGGCGCGACCACGATGAGATCGGGTTCGCGCGCAAGCCGGATGTGGCCGATGTCGAATTCGGCGGAGAGATCGAAGAGTTCCGTGAAGGGCCGCTCGCCCGCGACTGCGCCGACCGCCAAGGGGGTGACGAATTCCTGTGCCGCGCGCGTCATGATCACGCGCACGCTCACACCGCGCTCGCGCAGGCGCCGGATCAGGTCGAGGCTTTTATAGGCCGCGATCCCGCCGGCGATGACGAGCAGAATTTTTTTGCCTTGCAGTGGCATGGCTTACGCAAAACTCCGGTCCGGTCCCGGAAACCGGCCCTATTATCAGAAACTATCTGTATAATTGCATGAAGCAGCGAGGCTGCCAAATGCCAGCTGGAACAGTGTTAATAAGAGAGTGGGTTAGCGAAACAGCCAGACCGCAAAGAGTCCGGCGATGGCCCAGAGCGCTAGCGTGGTCCAGCGCCAGTGTTTGGCCTCGGCGCGGCCGATGGCTTCGACGGTTTCAGGCGCGAGTACCAAGCCTTCACGGGTCTGCTCATCAAAGCGCTCGAACGCGGCGGAGGCGCGGGTCATCAGTTGCGGGGCTTCACCAACGATGCGCGCGATGCCGCCAAGCTCGCTTGCCGCGTTTTCGATGCGTCCGATGGGTCCGAGACGGCGCTCGATCCATTCGCGCACCACGGGTTCTGCCGTGGTCCACATATCGAGTTGCGGGTCGAGCGTGCGGGCAACACCTTCGACCACGACCATGGTTTTCTGAAGCAGCAGAAGTTCGGGCCTGGTTCGCATATCGAACAGCGACGTGACTTCGAACAAGAGCGTCAGCAGCTTCGCCATCGAGATTTCATGCGCGGGCCGGTCGTGGATCGGCTCACCGATCGCGCGGATCGCCTGCGCGAAGTCGTCGATCGAATGATGCGCTGGCACATAGCCAGCTTCGAAATGAATCTCTGCGGTGCGGTACCAGTTCTTGGTGATGAAGCCGTAGAGAATTTCTGCGAGGAAAAGCTGCTCCTTCGGCCCTAGCCGCCCCATGATGCCGCAATCGACCGCGACCAGATTGCCGTCCGCATCGACGAAGAGATTTCCCGGATGCAGGTCGGCATGGAAAAATCCGTCGCGGATCGCCTGGCGCAGGAAACTCTGGATGATGACTTTGGAGAGTCGCACGAAGTCGTGCCCGGCAGCGCGCAGCCGCTCGCGGTCGTTCAACGGAATGCCGTCGATCCACTGCGTGGTCAGCACCGTGCGCGCGGTCTGCTCCCATACAACCGTGGGCACGCGGAAATCGGGGTCTTCTTTGGTGTTTTCGGCTAACTCCGAAAGTGCTGCCGCTTCCAGCCGCAGATCCAATTCCATCGTCATGGAGCGCGCGAGCGTCTCGACGGTCGCGACCATACGCAGCCGCCGTGCTTCCGGGTCGCGTGTTTCGGCCCTGCGTGCCGCGAAAAAGAAGGTTTCAAGGTCGCGCCGGAAACGCGCTTCGATACCGGGCCGCAGCACTTTGACCGCGACCGGAATCTTCTCGCCATCTTTCAAGAGTTCGGCTTTGTGAACTTGCGCGATCGAGGCTGCCGCCACCGGCGCGCCGAAGCTCACGAACAATTCCGATACCGGCTTGCCGAGCGCGTCCGCGACAATCTTTTCCGCAACCTTCTGGTCGAAGGCCGGCATCTTGTCCTGCAGGGTCTCGAGGTCGCGCGAAATTTGCGCGCCCACGACATCGGGCCGGGTCGCAAGAAACTGGCCGAGCTTGACGTAAGACGGCCCAAGTTTGGTGAGCGCGGTCGCAAGCCGCACCGCGTTCGAACCCGCGTTACGCCGCTCCAAGAGCCGTGCGATCCGCACCAACGGTGCTGCGCCCGGCGGCAGCATGACCGGATCGATCAGTGCAAGCACGCCTTCGCGCGCGAATACAAAGCCCGCGCGTGCAAGACGGAAAAGATGAACCGCTGAGGAAAGCAACTTCAGAGTTTCCAGCCGGAGTGGAGTGCCACGATACCGCCGCTCATCGCGGTCGCCTGTACGCGCGAGAAGCCGGCATCGCGAACGAGCGCTGCGAAGGCGTCGCGATCCGGAAACTTGCGGATAGACTCCACGAGATACTGGTAGGCCTCGCGGTCGCCGGTGACTAAGCGGCCGATTTCCGGAATCGCGCGGAACGAATAGGCCTCATAGACCGCGTCCAGTCCCGGCAGATCGACGTTGGAAAATTCGAGGCAGAAAAACTGCCCGCCGGTTTTCATGACGCGGAACATTTCTTTGAGCGCGACCGGGATGCGCGGCACGTTGCGGATTCCGAACGCGATGGTCACCGCGTCGAAGTGTTTGTCCGGGAAGGGGAGCGCTTCCGCGTTGGCTTCAGTAAAGCGTACGGCATGGCTGATACCGCGCGCTTCCGCGCGCTCGCGGCCGACGTTCAGCATCTCGCCGTTGATGTCGGCGACCGTGACCGCGACCCCGCTGCCGCCAGCTTCCACAATACGAAAAGCAATATCGCCGGTGCCGCCCGCGACATCGAGCACGAAGAATTTTTGCGAGGACAACGGCGGCCTCAACTTCGAGACCAGCGCGTCTTTCCACGCGCGGTGCATACCCGCCGACATCAGGTCGTTCATGAGGTCATAGCGGCCCGCGACCGAATGAAAGACCTCGTCGACCATGCGCTGCTTTTCGGTAAGCGGCACGTCGCGGAAGCCGAAATGGGTCGAATTCTCGTTCGTATTCATGGTGTTTCCGGAATGTGCGGGACCATAGCGCGGGGCTTCCCCTTTCGCTATCACCTGAAGAACTCTCGCAAAAACAGCGTTACCGGATGCCCGAATTACCTGAAGTCGAAACCGTGCGCCGGGGCCTCGCACCCGTGATGGAAGGGGCTGTGGTCGAGCGGCTGGAGGCGCGCCGCGCCGATCTGCGCTGGCCGCTGCCCGATCATTTCGCCGAGCGTATGAAGGGCCGGAAGGTCGAGCATCTGCGCCGCCGCGCAAAATATCTTCTGGCCGATCTCGACCGCGGCGAGACCCTGATCATGCATCTTGGGATGTCGGGCTCGTTCCGCGTGCTGTTGGGCAATGAAGAAACCTCGCCGGGCGAATTCATGTATCCGCGCTCGGTCGCCTCGAACCACGACCATGTCGTGTTTCACATGAAGCCGCGCGCGACCGTGACCTTCAACGATCCGCGCCGTTTCGGCGCGATGCTAATCAGCGACAGGGCAAAGCTTGCCGATCACCCGCTGTTCAAGGGCCTCGGACCCGAGCCGTTGAGCGAAGAGTTGAGCGCCACTTATCTGGCCGCGAAATGCGCGGGACGGAAAACGAGCCTGAAGGCGGCGCTCCTCGACCAGCGCATCGTGGCGGGTCTCGGCAATATATATGTCTCGGAAGCGCTCCATCTCGCGCATTTATCGCCGAAGAAGCCTGCCGGTGTGCTGGCCCACCGCAAGGGCAGCCCAACGGAAGCGGCCAAACGCCTGGTGCCTGCAATCAGAAAGGTGATTGCAGCGGCAATCGAGGCGGGCGGTTCTTCGCTCCGTGATCACAAGAAAACCGATGGCGAGCTCGGTATGTTCCAGCACCGCTTCCGGGTTTACGACCGCGCGGACGTGAAATGCCCGACCCGCGGCTGCAAGGGCAAGATCAAGGCAATCGTCCAGAACGCGCGCTCGACCTATTATTGTCCGGTCTGTCAGCGCTGAGATTGCGGGGCGTTCGTGCCTTAGGCTAGCAAAGGTGCATACGGAGGAACGACATGAATTACGAAACAATTCTGGTCGAAACCAAGGGCAATGTGGGCGTCATCACGCTGAACCGCCCGAAGGCGCTGAACGCGCTGAACTCCCAGCTCTTTAAGGAAATGAACGGCGTACTCGACGGCTGGGAGAACGACCAGAATATCCGCTGTGTCGTGATCACGGGTTCGGACAAGGCTTTCGCTGCCGGCGCGGACATCAAGGAGATGGAGCCGCTGCAATTTCCGGGTACCTACGTTGACGACTTCATCACGCCTTGGGATCGGATGAGCCGCTTCAGGAAACCGCTGGTTGCGGCGGTAGCAGGTTATGCGCTGGGCGGCGGTTGCGAGGTCGCAATGATGTGCGACATTATCCTTGCTGCCGACAACGCGCAGTTCGGCCAGCCCGAAATCAAGCTCGGCGTGATCCCCGGTGCCGGCGGCACGCAGCGTCTGACGCGGATCATCGGCAAAGCCAAAACAATGGAATTGGTGCTCACCGGCCGCATGATGGGTGCGGAGGAAGCCGAACGCTCCGGGCTTGTCGCGCGCATCGTCCCGCTTACCGATCTGAAGACCGAAGCGCTGAAAGTCGCGGAGAACATCGCGGCCCTGTCGCTGCCTGCGGTCATGGCTGCCAAGGAGTGCGTCCAGCGGGCCTATGAGACGACACTTGCCGAGGGCATCCGGGGCGAGCGGCGCGTGTTCCAGTCGCTGTTCGGAACGCACGACCAGAAGGAAGGCATGAACGCCTTCGTTTCGAAGCGCCCGCCGTCGTTCAAGCACCGGTAAAATATAGCGATTTTGGCGGCCATTCTTTGATTGACGGCCATCCTAGGCCCGCCTATAGGAACGCGCGCCTCGCTGACCGGCTTTCGCCGCTGCAGAGGCTATCGAACAACTAAACCTACGGTACAGGCTTCATGGCCAATACGACTTCTGCGAAGAAAGCGTCGCGCAAAATCGCCCGCCGCACCACGATCAACGTCAATCGCCGCTCGCGTATGCGCTCGCTCGTGCGCAAAGTAGAGGAAGCGATTACCGGCGGCGATGCCAAACTGGCGCGCGAAGCGCTGAAAGCGGCGGAACCCGCGCTCGCGAGCGCGGCCCAAAACGGCATCATTCATCGTAACACCGCATCGCGTACCGTTTCGCGGCTTACCGCGCGCGTAAAGAAGCTGGGCTGATCCGGCCCGCGCTGGAATAATTCGAGAATTTCGGAAAGCCCGGCCTCGCGCCGGGCTTTTTGTTTTATGCTCCGGTTTTCCGCTGCGGATGAAAACTTTTCGCGCATCTTTCGCGCGAGGCTAGTTCAAACACTTTGAACGAAAAATGCGAAGAGTCACAGAACCTTGCCTAGTAAGCGAAGACGTGGAGTTGGAAATTGTGTTTTCGCTCGCGATGTCGCGAAGAAAAATCGTTTCATCGTTTCGTTGCCGAACCGTCATGTAAGGAACACCGTCACAAACCGATTCTGCTTGAAGAGTCAGCGCGTTGTGACTTCGCTCGCAGGTGCGAATGAATGTACGCTATGAGGTCTTGCCGGTGATTGCGCCATAAGTCGCGAAAAGCTTATTGCGCATAGGGAAAGCGCTGCTATCGTCCAGTCGTCTTCCGGAATTCCGGCGGACATCAGCTTCAGGGTTCTGGCGTGACGCACTCAAATTTTTGAGGCGGGGACATTTTGTCTCAAAAAAGCGAGCGATCACACGAAGTAGGCACTACCCTGAAGCGGAACTGACGGCGAAGGCGGACCAAAAAATACCCGATGGCGACATCGGGATAAGAACAACGAAATATTCGGCGCGGGCAACGCCCGCGTGCCGAGCGGGGCGGCGATGAAACATCAATTCAAGGTATTGCGACACGATATTTTCTCAATTCGTATTGAGGGTTCGTCATGCAGGAGCCCCAGATTGCGATGTTTGCGACGAAACTGACGCCGCCGATCTCGCTTAAACATTCCAATTCCTAATTCCGGCTATGCAGTTCTAGCGCGTATTCGCGCAGGGTGTGGTGCCGTCACAAAGCAAGGTGGAGCGAAGCATGAACGTTCCGAAGAAAAATCCCGACACCGGCGTGGAAGATCGCGCATCCGGCGAAGCGCATACGGTGCGGTGGGATCGCATCCGCAAGAAGCTGCGCGCGGAGCTCGGCGAAGAGACTTACATGAGCTGGTTTGCCAGCCTTCAGCTCGTCGATTGCGACGGCCGCAACGCCCGCCTTTCGGTGCCGACCCGGTTCCTGAAATCCTGGATCGAAGAACATCACTTCCAGCGCCTGAAAGGCCACTGGCAGACCGAAGTTCCCGGTGTTGAGAAGGTCGAATTGATCGTGCGCACGGCGGTCATGCGGACCCACGTCGCAGGCGAGAAGGTCGAAGCCGCGGTACTCGCAAATCCTGAAGCCGATCGTTTCGGCAAGCGCGTTGCGATGCGCGGCACCGGCAATGTCCGTGCCGACGGTCCGGTCGGCTCACCGCTCGATCCGCGCATGACGTTTTCGAGCTTCATCGTCGGCAAGCAGAACGGTCTCGCGCACGCCGCGGCGAAACAGATCGTGGAAGCCGGAGTTAGCGCAAACGGCGCGCCGCGCTTCAACCCGCTTTACATTCATGCCTCGGTAGGCCTCGGCAAGACGCATCTCCTGCAAGCGATCGCGCACGCTTACGATGCGCAAGGCAAACGCGCGGTCTATCTCACCGCCGAGAAGTTTATGTATGGCTTCGTGGCCGCCTTAAAAAATCAGTCGGCAATCGCCTTCAAGGAAGCGCTGCGCGGCATCGACGCGCTCATCATCGACGATCTTCAGTTCCTGCAGGGCCGCGCCGTACAGCAGGAGTTCTGTCATACGCTGAACGCACTGACCGATGCCGGCCGCCAGGTCGTCGTCGCGGCCGACCGTCCGCCGGTTGAGTTGGAAAATCTTGAGGACCGTGTTCGTTCGCGTCTCGGCGGCGGACTCACAGTCGAGGTCGGACCGATGGATGAGGAGCTTCGCCTCAACATCCTGATGGCGCGCGCGGCGCTGCTGAAAGCGGAAGATATGCGCTTCGACGTGCCGATGCCGGTGCTGGCCCATATCGCCGGTCAGGTGACGCAGTCCGGCCGCGACCTGGAAGCCGCGGTCACGCGTCTCCTGCATCACAGCCAGTTCTACAAGAAAGCGGTCACGACCGATCTTGCCGACGAAGTGATCCGCGATCTGGTGCGTCCGACCGATCCGCGCCGCATCCGTGTCGAAGACATCCTGCGGGTGGTTTCCAAGCACTACGGCGTCACCCGCGCCGACTTATTGTCCTCGCGCCGCACCGCGAATGTGGTTCGCCCGCGCCAGATCGCGATGTATCTGGCAAAAGTGCTGACGCTCCGTTCGCTCCCGGAAATCGGGCGCCGCTTCGGCGGTCGCGACCACACGACCGTGCTGCACGCGGTTCGCAAGATCGAGGGTCTGGTGCAGGGCGACAAGGCGCTTTCGGAGGAGATCGAGGTCCTGAAGCGGATGCTGATGGAGTGAGCCTTTCCGGGCTTGCACCCTCCGCCTGTACCCTTAATGTGACGTTCCCGGCGGCGTCCGGCGGCCTCTGATCGAGGCCCGCGCGCCGCCGGAATAGTCTCCGCAAAGGTCTATTCCGGGTTTCATTCCATGAAGGTCACGATCGAACGCGCGCAACTCGCGAAATCTCTCGCCCACGTTCATCGCGTGGTCGAACGCCGGAACACGATCCCCATTCTCGCGAACGTGCTCTTGCGCGCCGGCAAAACCAGCATTGAGTTGAAGGCGACCGATCTCGATCTGGAAATCGTCGAGACCGCGCCGGGCGAAGGCAAGACCACCGGCTCGACCACGGTTCCCGCGCATATGATCCACGACATCGTGCGCAAGCTCCCCGAGGGCGCGCAGGTCGAATTGCAGAGTGCCGCCGACGGCACGCAGTTGCAGGTACGTGCGGGCCGCTCGAAGTTCACGCTGCAGGCGCTGCCCGAAACCGATTTTCCGGATCTCGCCGCCGGCGAGATGACGCACAGCTTCAGCGTCGCGTCGGCCGACCTCAAGCGCCTCATCGACCGCACCCAGTTTGCGATCTCCACCGAAGAGACACGCTATTACCTGAACGGGATTTATCTGCACGCGGTCGATGCCGGCGGCGAAAAGCTGCGCGCGGTCGCGACCGACGGTCATCGTTTGGCGCAGGCCGAAATCAAGGCGCCGAAAGGCGCGAAGGGTATGCCCGGCATCATCGTGCCACGCAAAACCGTCGCCGAGGTGCAGCGGCTCATCGACGACGCCGGCGAAGAAGTGAAGGTCGAGTTGTCCGCCACCAAGATCCGCTTCTCGCTCGGCAATGCCGTGCTGACCTCGAAGCTGATCGACGGCACGTTCCCGGATTATGGCCGCGTGATTCCGGCCGGAAACGACAAGACCCTCGTGGTCGATAAAACCGAACTCATAGCGGCGGTGGACCGCGTCTCCACGGTGTCCAGCGAGCGCGGCCGCGCGGTGAAGCTTGCGCTCACCGACGGCAAGCTCACGCTCTCCGTGATCAATCCGGATTCTGGCAGCGCCACCGAGGAGCTTGAAGTCGAATACGGCGCGGAATCACTCGATATCGGCTTCAATGGCCGCTATCTCCTCGACATTCTTCAGCAGATCGAAGGCGAGAAGGCGCGGCTCAAGCTCGCCGATCCCGGTTCGCCGACGCTGCTTGAGGACTTGGAGGCGGCCGGCGCGCTTTACGTGCTGATGCCGATGCGGGTGTGAGCGGGGCTCGCCCTCGCGAATGACGTGATCCCGCACGCCCGCATCATCAAACTCAAGCTATCGAATTTCCGTTCGTACCGGCAGGCGTCCCTCGATCTCGAAGGCCGTACCGCGCTGTTTCTTGGGTCAAACGGCGCGGGCAAGACCAACATCCTGGAAGCGGTTTCCTTTCTGACGCCGGGACGAGGGCTCCGCCGCGCGACATTGGACGATGTTGCCGCGACCGAAGGCGACGGCTCCTGGGCGGTGGCAGCCGAAATCGACGGCGCCTTAGGTGAGGCGGCACTCGGCACCGGGATCGAAGCGCCGAGCGGCGACGAGAATTCGCCGCGCAAATCCCGTATCGACCGCGAGCCGGTACCCTCGGCGACTGCGTTTGCCGAACATCTGCGCGTCGTGTGGCTGACACCGGAGATGGACGGGCTGTTTCTCGGCCCCGGCAGCGAGCGGCGGAGATTCCTCGACCGCCTGGTGCTTGCGATCGATGCCGAGCATAGCGCACGTGTGTCTGGTCTCGACCGCGCGCTACGCTCCAGGAACCGGCTCCTCGAAGAGCAGAACTTCGATTCCAAGTGGATGGATGCAATCGAGCACGAAGTCGCCGAGCTTGCGATTGCGGTCGCAGCCGCGAGAGCCGAGACCGTGAAACGGCTTGCGGGCGAGATCGAAGCGAACCGAGAAGCCGCGAGCGGCTTTCCGACCGTGCAGATTGCGCTCGACGGCGAAATCGAACGCGCACTGGAGATCGAAAGCGCCACCGAAGTCGAGGAGCGCTACCGCGAGAAGTTGCGCGACAACCGCCCGCGTGACCGCGCCGCCGGCCGCACGCTCGAGGGCCCGCATCGTTCGGACCTGATAGTGCTGCACGCGGAGAAAGCAATCGAAGCCGCACGCGCTTCCACCGGCGAGAGGAAGGCATTGCTGGTCGGGCTCATTCTTTCCCATGCGCGGCTCGTGACTTCCATGCATGGTCTTGCGCCGGTGGTGCTCCTCGACGATGTCGCGGCGTTTCTGGATTCCGAACGGCGGGCCATTCTTTTCGCCTCGCTCGAAAAACTAGGCGCGCAGGTGCTGGTCAGTGGCGTCGACGAGAGCGCGTTTGCAGCCCTCGATCCCAAGGCGGTCCGCTTCCGCGTGACGCCGGGCGAGGCTGTCCGCGACGCCTGAACTTGCCAAAAATTCCGAGCCGGAATCGGTGTTTTGGCGCTTCTTGCTCCTGAGCTTTCGCGGGTTTTGATTGGTGCCGATTTCGATAGATATTTCATCATATTAGCCAGCAAGAAATCGCGTCTTGCAGGCTATTTTTTCGCAGCTTTCCGCACCCCATATGAGGTAAAATCGATCACGAAACTCAGCGTCGAATCGCACGGAAATCTCTGAACATGGCCAAGGCTGCCGGCAGCACTTCCCCCGCCGAATACGGCGCGGATTCGATCCAGGTTCTCAAGGGCCTGGACGCGGTCCGCAAACGTCCCGGTATGTATATCGGCGACACCGATGACGGCTCCGGCCTGCATCACATGGTCTATGAGGTCGTCGATAACGCGATCGACGAAGCGCTCGCGGGTCATGCCACCGAAGTGACGGCCTCGCTAAACGCCGACGGTTCGGTGACCGTCACCGACAACGGCCGCGGTATCCCGACCGACATTCATAAAGAAGAAGGCGTTTCCGCAGCCGAGGTCATCATGACCCAGTTGCACGCGGGCGGAAAATTCAATCAGGACTCCTACAAGGTTTCCGGCGGCCTGCACGGCGTCGGCGTTTCGGTCGTGAACGCTTTGTCCGAAACGCTTGAGCTTACCATCTGGCGCGGCGGCAAAGAGCATTTCATGCGCTTCCGCCACGGCGATCCCGAAGCGCCGCTCAAGATCATGGGCGATGCCGCCGGCAAGAAGGGCACGAAGGTCACGTTCCTGCCGAGCAAGGAAACTTTCACCAAGGTTGATTTCGATTTCGCGACACTCGAGCATCGCCTGCGCGAACTGGCTTTTCTGAATTCCGGTGTGCGTATCGTTCTTTCCGATCTGCGCGGTCCGGAGCCGAAAATCGAAGAGATGATGTACGAAGGCGGCGTCGAAGCCTTCGTGAAATTCATCGACCGCAACAAGCAGGCGCTGGTGTCGCAGCCGGTGATGATCAAGGCCGATCACAACGGCATCGGCGTCGAGTGCTCGATCACCTGGAACGACAGCTATCACGAAGCGGTGCTCTGCTTCACGAACAACATCCCGCAGCGCGACCGCGGCACGCATTTCACGGGCTTTGCCGCCGCGCTGACCCGGCAGGTCATTAGCTACGCCGAGAACTCCGGCATCGCGAAAAAAGAAAAAGTCACGCTCTCCGGCGAAGACTGCCGCGAAGGCTTGACCGCCGTGTTGTCAGTCAAAGTCCCCGACCCGAAATTTTCGTCGCAGACCAAAGACAAGCTGGTCTCGTCCGAAGTGCGCCCGGTCGTCGAAACCATCGTTAGCGATGCGCTCTCGGAGTGGTTCGAGAAACGTCCGCAGGAAGCCAAAGCTGTTGTCGGCAAGGTCGTGGAAGCGGCCTCCGCGCGCGAAGCTGCGCGAAAAGCCCGCGAACTCACGCGCCGCAAGGGCGCGCTCGATATGGCCTCGCTCCCCGGCAAGCTCGCCGACTGTCAGGAGCGCGATCCCGCGAAGTCCGAACTCTTCATCGTCGAGGGTGACTCGGCAGGCGGTTCTGCGAAGCAGGGCCGGGACAGAAAGTTCCAGGCGGTGCTGCCGTTGCGCGGCAAGATTTTGAACGTCGAACGCGCCCGCCTCGACAAGATGCTGACCTCCGAGCAGATCGGGACTTTGATCACCGCGCTTGGCACCGGCATCGGGCGCGAAGACTTCAACGTCGCGAAGCTGCGCTATCACAAGATCATCATCATGACCGACGCCGACGTTGACGGCGCGCATATTAGAACGCTCTTGCTCACGTTCTTCTTCCGCCAGATGCCGGAATTGATCGAGAACGGGCATCTCTTCATTGCGCAGCCGCCGCTCTACAAGGTGATGAAGGGCAAGTCCGAGCAATATCTGAAAGACGAGCGCGCGCTCGACGATTACTTGATCGCGGGCGGGCTTGAGGAAGGCGTGTTGAAGCTCGCAAACGGGCAGGAGCGTGCCCGCGCGGATCTTGCTTCCATCGTCGAAGAATCGCGTAGCGCCCGCGCGGTGCTGCGCGGGTTGCATCCGCGCTACGACCGCCGCGTCGTCGAGCAGATCGCAATCGCCGGCGCGCTTTCGCCCGAAGTGCTCGCCGATGCGAAAATATCGAAGGAAGCGGCGGCTTACGTGGCAAGACGCCTTGACGTGCTTTCGGACGAAACCGAACGCGGCTGGGCCGGAAATTCGGACGAGAACGGATTTCAGTTTATCCGGACGCTCCGCGGCGTGAAGGAAGTCGTGAGCGTCGATCAGGCATTCCTGAATTCGCTCGACGCCCGCAAGCTCGACCAGATGGCGCCGCACTTGCAGGAAATCTACGCAAAGCCCGCGAAGCTCGTCCGCAAGGACGAAGAAGTCGTCGTCTATGGCCCGGTCGGCCTTTACGAAGCTGCGGTCGGCACCGGCCGCAAGGGCGTTTCGCTGCAGCGCTATAAAGGTCTCGGCGAGATGAACCCGGACCAGCTTTGGGAAACGACGCTCGACATCACTGCGCGTTCGCTTCTTCAGGTGAAGGTGAAAGAGGTCGACGAAGCGGGCGATCTCTTCAGCAAGCTGATGGGCGATGAAGTCGAGCCGCGCCGTATCTTCATTCAGGACAACGCGCTCGCCGCGAACGTGGATATTTGATCCAACCTCATCCTGAGGAGGCGCGTAGCGCCGTCTCGAAGGATGAGTGAGCAGTTATCTTCCCGGCAGCACGATCATCGTGCGGGTCTTCGGAATCAGTTCGCGCGACATCGGGATGCTGGGGCTCGGGTGCCGCTGCACTTCGTAAATCTGCCCCATCTTTTCGAGAAAGCGTTGCAGCGTTCCCTCGCCGAAAATGTGCATCGGGATCGCGAGCGGCGCGTCGATCTGTTTCAGCACTTCGACCATGCCGTCGGTGTTGAGCGTGAACGAACCGTCGACCGGCACCAGCACGACATCGATCCGCCCGAGCGCGTCGAGATGCGCGGGTGTCAGCGTATGATGTAGATGGCCGAGATGCGCGATGCAGAGACCGCCGATCTCGAACACGAAGATCGAGTTCTGGCTGTAAATGGTGCCTCCGGCCCAGTCGCGAATATTGGTCGCGACATTGCGGACGTAAACGTCGCCAAGCGTCAGCTCGTGTTTCGCGGGCTGGTCGCCCTCTCCCCAGCCGCGCAACACGTGCTTGATCGAAGGATCGGGGGAAAGCGTGTAATGCGTCGAGTGCGCGCGGTTCATGGTCGCGATGTCCGGGATCGCTTCCGGCCGCACGTAGTCGTTGTAGTCGGTCGCGATCTTAATCCCGCCGGGGCTTTCGATCAGGAAGGTCGAATGCCCGATGAAGGTGATGGTGACGGAGGCCTCGGCTTTTTTCTGCGCAAGCCTGAGCGAGACTTTTTGCAGCGGCGAGGGCAGGTTCGAGACAAGACGCGGGCAGCGGTCATTCGCTTGCGCAGATGCGAGGTTTGCGGCGGCGAGCAGGGTGAGCGCTCCCAGCGCAGCAAGGCAGCCATTCCGGAAGCGGAAACGCTCGTTCGCGGCCATTGCGGCATGATAGGCTAAAGCCGCAATAAATTGCGAGGCAGAAATTATGGCGCTGTCGCCGGAAGAGCTGGAACGCTATGCGCGCCACATCGTGCTTCGCGAAGTGGGCGGGCAGGGGCAGCAGAAAATCCGTGCCGCGCGCGTGCTCGTGATCGGCGCGGGCGGCATCGGTTCGCCGTCGCTGCTTTATCTTGCCGCAGCAGGCGTCGGTGCGCTCGGTATCGTCGATGACGACAAGGTTTCGCTTTCGAACTTACAGCGGCAGGTCATTCACGCGACCTCGCATATCGGCCGCCCGAAGACTGAGAGTGCGTCGGCTGCGATCGCGCGGCTGAACCCGCACGTGAATGTCGAGGTGCACGAGATGCGGCTGGACGCCGGTAACGCCGCGCGGCTGATCAAGAACTACGACATCGTGCTCGACGGCTCGGACAATTTCGCGACACGTTATCTCGTATCCGACACCTGCTACCGGCAGAAGAAGGTATTGGTGACGGCGGCCCTCGGTACCTTCGATGCGGCGGTCACTACGATCCGCGCGTATGAGACGGCTTCAGACGGCAAGCCGAACCCTACTTATCGCTGTCTCTTTCCCGAACCGCCGCCCGCGGGCACGGTCCCGGCCTGTGAAGAAGCGGGTATCCTCGGTGCGATTGCAGGCGTCGCCGGAACGATTGCCGCGGTCGAAGTCTTGCGCGCGATCGTCGGCTTCGGCGAGAGCCTTGTCGGAAAACTTCTGATGATCGATTTGCGCTCGATGCGCTTCGAGACGCTGCGTTACGAATGGTCGCCGGAGAACCCGCTTTCCGGAACCGCGCCCGCTCCAAAGACGCGGCTTTCCGCGCTCTGAGTTATTCCGCCTTGTGACAGACGGCTTCCAGACGATTGCCGTCCGGGTCGATCAGAAACGCCGCGAAATAATGCTCGTGATAGTCGCGTTTTCCCGGTGCGCCGTCGTCCTGTCCGCCGTTCGCAAGGCCGTCGCGGTGAAAGGCGATCACGGATTCCCGCGACGGCGCACGGAACGCCCAATGGCGGCGCGATTCCGAGCGCTTCGGCAAGCCGCCGCGGATGGAAATGTAACAGCGCTCGGGATGTTCGGCAGAGGAACGCAATCCGTACCCGATACGGCTCTCGTCCCGCACCACCTTCGGATAATCGAGGGCGCGCATGATCGCGTCGTAGAATTTTTCGGCACGGTTCAAGTCGCCGACGATCAGGGAAACGTGGTCGAGCACGGCCGTCGCTTCACAGCATCGACGGCAGCACGCGGTCGGGCGGGCGGTGGCCGTCCATGAAGGTCTTGATGTTGACGATAACCTTCTCGCCCATGTCGACCCGGCCTTCGATGGTGGACGACGCCATGTGGGGAAGCAGCACCACCTTGTGGCTGCGTGCGAGCTTCAAGAGCTTCGGGTTCACGGCGGGCTCTTCCTCGAACACGTCGAGGCCCGCGCCTGCGAGTTCGCCTGCGTCGATCATGCGCGCGAGTGCCGCCTCGTCGATGACGTGGCCGCGCGCCGTGTTCACGACGTAAGCGTCGGACTTCAACAGCTTCAGCCGCCGCGACGACAGCAAATGATAGGTCGCGGGCGTATGCGGGCAGTTGATCGATACGATGTTCATGCGGGCGAGCATCTGGTCGAGGCTCTCCCAGTAGGTCGCTTCCAGCTCTTCTTCGAGATCGGCCGCGACCTTGCGGCGATTGTGGTAGTGAATTTGCAGGCCGAAGGCTTTCGCGCGTTTCGCCACCGCCGCGCCTATGCGGCCCATGCCGATAATGCCGAGGCGTTTGCCGGCCATGCGATGCCCGAGCATCCAGGTCGGCGACCAGCCGCCCCATTCGGCGTCGTTGGTGAGCAGCTGCGAGCCTTCCGCGATCCGGCGCGGCACCGCGAGGATCAGCGCCATCGTGAGATCGGCGACATCTTCGGTGAGCACGCCCGGCGTATTCGTAATCGTGATGCCGCGTGCAATCGCGGAAGCAACGTCGATATGATCGACGCCGTTTCCGAAGTTCGCGATCAGCTTGAGATTGGGGCCGGCCGCCGCAAGCACACCGTTGTCGATGCGGTCGGTGATGGTCGGTACCAGCACGTCGGCCATCTTCACGGCCTCGGCAAGCTCGGCCTGGCTCATGGCGCGGTCTTCGACATTCAGCCGCGCGTCGAACAATTCGCGCATCCGGGTCTCGACCATGTCGGGAAGGCGTCTGGTGACGACGACGAGCGGCTTTTTCTTCGGCATCGCTCTTTTCCCGGTAAGCCTTTGGCGTCAACGACATGGCCGGGCTTGCCCGGCCGGTTCCCGATTTGTCTAGCAGAGAGGTTTTGGAAACTCAAAGCGCCTAGCGTCCGGCGCCGGTGCTATTGACATCGCGGGCCCGCGACTATTTTTTGACTGCCGGGGCACGAAAAGGCTTTTCGGAACGGAAATGATCAAGGCTCTTCGTGTCCTCATCGCCGCTGCGATACTGGCTGCTCCGGCAGTCGTATTGGCGCAGCCGCAGAACAAGTTGCCGGTGCCGCGTTTCGTGAGCCTGCGCTCGGACAAGGTTCATGTCCGCATCGGCCCGAGCCAGAAGCACGAAATCCGCTGGACCTTCGCCAAGGCGGGTCTGCCGGTCGAGATTATCGCCGAGTTTGAAACCTGGCGCCGCATCCGCGATTCCGACGGCGCGGACGGCTGGGTGCATCAGGTCATGCTTTCGGGGCGCAGGACCGCGATCGTACGCGGCAATACCGGTGCGAAAACCATTCCGGTTTATGAACGCGCGAATGCGGAAGGCAGCCTGGTCGCGGAATTGCAGCCGGGCGTGGTCGCGAGCGTGCGGAGTTGCGCGAAAAGCTGGTGCCGTATTTCCGGCGAGCGTTTCGACGGCTATATCCTTCAGACGCTCCTGTGGGGCGTCTATCCAGACGAAGCGATCGAGTAAAAGTTTACGCTTGCGGCTTGCGGCGCAGACGAACCACGACATCAACGCGCGCGACTTCGAAACCTTCCGGCGGCGTCGGCATACGGTCGACCATCACCTCCGCACCGGGGATGTCCAGGAGCTCGTTCTGGCCTTCGACATAAAAGTGGTGGTGGTCGGAAGCGTTGGTGTCGAAATAGGTCTTCGAGCCGTCAACCGCGACTTCGCGGAGCAAACTCATTTCGGTGAACTGATGCAGCGTGTTGTAAACGGTGGCGAGCGAAACTGGGAAACGGGCGCGCAGCGCTTCTTCGTGCAGCGATTCCGCCGTGATGTGACGGTCGCCTTTCGCAAACATCAGCCAGCCGAGCGCAAGGCGCTGGCGCGTCGGGCGCAAGCCCACTTCGCGGAGCATTTCGCGAACATCATGGAACGGGCAGCCCGTGCGGCGGCCGGCCGACTGCTCTACGCGCAGACGTTCGACCGGCAATTCGAGGTCGTCTTCCTCGAAGACCAGGCGGGGCGTGGTTTGGTTTGTGGACTCGGCCATCTAGAACTACCGTGACTTAGCGAATTCGGGTGTAACCAAGATGGCTTGCGCGGGAAAGGTCACTTTCCGCGCTGGCGATTGGTCATGCACTATATTACGCCGTGGCGGCGGGCGGTGCAATAATGGCAAAAAGCCCTTGAATCGAAGGCAGTTAAGTGCGGCACGAGCCCGCCTTCCGCTGGCCGTTTGCCTTTGCTACGCAGATCAAGGGATAACGAGGCGGAAACGGACCGAGGGAAAATGACAGAGCGGCGCTCAAGTTTCGCCTACGAGGATCTGCTTGCCTGCGGGCGCGGAGAAATGTTCGGCGCCGGCAACGCGCAGCTCCCGCTGCCGCCGATGCTGATGTTCGACCGCATCACCGAAATTTCTGAGGCCGGCGGCGATAACGGCAAGGGTTTCGTCCGTGCCGAACTCGACGTGAAGCCGGACCTCTGGTTTTTTCAGTGCCACTTTAAAGGCGATCCGGTGATGCCGGGTTGTCTCGGCCTCGACGGCTTGTGGCAACTGGTTGGGTTTTTTCTGGGCTGGGTCGGTGCCGAAGGGCGTGGCCGTGCGCTCGGTGTCGGTGAAGTAAAACTCACCGGCCAGATCGTGCCGACCGTGAAGAAGCTCGTTTACGGTGTCGAATTTAAACGCGTGATGCGCTCCAAGCTCGTGCTCGGTATTGCCGATGGCTGGCTCAGGGCTGACGACGAGATCGTCTACAAGGTCAGCGATATGAAGGTCGGCCTGTTCAAGGACGCGGCGCCAGCCAGCGCCTGAATTCGCGCTTAAACTCGCGCGGGGAAACAAGAGGGACAAGATGCGGCGGGTCGTGGTCACCGGAATGGGCATCGTTTCGTCCATCGGCAACAACACCCAGGAAGTGTTGGCTTCGCTGCGTGAAGCGAAGAGCGGCATTTCCTTTTCCGAGGATCAGTCGAAGCTCGGCTTCCGCAGCCATGTTGCGGGTGCGCCGACATTAGACGCTTCCGCGATTGTCGATCGCCGCGCGATGCGCTTCCACGGCGGCGGCACCGCGTGGAATCACGTCGCCATGGATCAGGCGATCCGCGATGCGAACTTGGAAGAGAGCGACATCTCCAATCCGATGACCGGGATCATCATGGGCTCGGGCGGGCCCTCGACCCGCACGATCGTCGAATCCGCCTTGATCACCAAAGAAAAAGGCCCGAAGCGTGTCGGTCCTTTCGCGGTTCCAAAGGCGATGTGTTCGACCGCCTCGGCAACGCTCTCGACCTGGTTCAAGATCAAAGGCATCAGCTATTCGATCTCCTCGGCTTGCGCGACTTCAAATCATTGCGTCGGCAATGCTTACGAACTCATTCAAAACGGCAAGCAGGACATCATCTTCGCGGGCGGTTGCGAAGAACTCGACTGGACCCTGACGGTGCTGTTCGATGCGATGGGTGCGCTGTCGTCGAAATATAACGACACGCCGGCAACCGCCTCACGGGCTTATGACGTGAACCGCGACGGCTTCGTGATTTCCGCCGGCGCCGGTGTCCTGGTGCTGGAAGAACTCGAGCACGCCAAGGCGCGCGGCGCGAAAATCTATGCCGAGATTGCCGGCTATGGCGCGACCTCCGACGGCGTGGATATGGTGGCACCTTCCGGCGAAGGCGCAGTGCGCTGTATGCGGATGGCGCTGCGCACGGTGAAAACAAAAGTCGATTACATCAATCCGCACGCCACCGCGACGCCGGTCGGCGATCTCAAGGAAATGGAAGCGATCCGCGAGGTGTTCGGCGCCGGCGACAAATGTCCGCCGATCTCCGCGACCAAGTCGCTGACCGGGCATTCGCAGGGCGCAACCGGCGTACACGAATCGATCTATTCGCTTCTAATGATGAACAACGGCTTCATCTGCGAAAGCGCCAACATCACCGAGCTCGATCCGGCCTTTGCCGATATGCCGATTGTCCGCAAGCGTCAGGATAACGTGAACCTGAATTGCGTGCTGTCGAATTCCTTCGGGTTCGGCGGCACCAATGCCACACTCGTTTTCAAAAAACTGGATGCGTAAAGAGTTTTAGAATGCAGGGACTGATGCAAGGCAAGCGCGGCGTCATCATGGGCGTCGCCAATGACCACTCGATCGCCTGGGGAATTGCACAGGCAATCGCCAGCCAAGGCGCTGAAATAGCCTTCACCTATCAGGGCGAGGCGCTGGAGCGCCGCGTGCGCCCGCTCGCGGAATCGGTCGGCTCGAATTTCGTGCTGCCTTGCGATGTCGAAGACATCGCAACCGTGGACGCGGTCTTTGCCGAACTGAAGAAGAAGTGGGGCACCATCGACTTCTACGTCCATGCCATCGGCTTCTCGGACAAGAATGAATTGAAGGGCCGCTTCGCGGATACCACGCGCGACAACTTCCAGCGCACCATGGTGATCTCGGCATTCTCGTTTGCCGAAGGCGCGAAGCGCGCAGCGGAATTGATGCCGAACGGCGGCTCCATGCTGACGCTGACCTATAACGGCGGCGACCGCGCGATGCCGAATTACAACGTCATGGGTCTTGCGAAAGCCGCATTAGAGGCGAGCGTGCGTTACCTCGCGGTCGATTTCGGCCATCAGAAAATCCGCGTGAATGCGATCTCGGCGGGCCCGATCCGCACGCTCGCGGGTGCCGGCATCGGCGACGCGCGCGCGATGTTCGCGTTCCAGCAGCGCCACTCGCCTTTGGGCCGTGGTGTCACGCTTGAAGAACTCGGTGGTGCCGGGCTTTATCTGCTCTCCGATCTTTCCGGCGGCGTCACCGGCGAAATCCATTTCGTCGACTCGGGTTACAACGTGATCGCGATGCCGGACCCGGAAGTGCTTCGTCAGGAGGCGGCCGGCAACAACAACGCGAAGGCCGCGGAATAATCGATGCGCGGCTTGCGAATCCTGCTCGCAACTGCCGCGCTTGTCTCTTTCGCGATCGCGGCACACGCGCAGGAAGCCGTTTCCTATTATGGCTTTTCGTTTCCGCCGCAGATCGGCGCACTTACGCGCGGCGCTACGACGGATTTCGAAAAGGACAATCCCGGCGCCGGGTATGGCATCCGCTATAACGCCGAAGGCATTCGGGTGGATATTTTTGTCTACGACCTCGGCAAGCGCAAGATAAGCTGGGATGTTTTCTCCGAAGACCAGAAGGCCGAGTTTCATACCTCGATCCGGGCGATCCACAACGCCAAGACCCGCGGCCTTTACCGCGAAGTGAAAGAAGGCCGAGAGTTCGAGACCCCCGCCGTCAAGAATCCGTTCTTCCGCTGCAAGGTGCTCGTGATCGACCGCGGCGAAGGCCGCGTGGAAGACAGCGTACTCTGCCTCGGCGCGCAGAACGAAAAGTTCTTTAAAACCCGGATCGCCTTCACGCCGCAGGGGGCGCAAGTGGCCGAACGTGCCGATAAACTCATGCGCGAGATCGCGCGCGCGGCGAAGTTCTGACGGCTACGCGCCGACCAGCGCCTCGATCTTTTCCTGTTGCTCGATGCAGTAATAACCGGCGTGCCGGCTCACGATCTTGTCTCTGATCCACTTGTTGAGGATCCGGCTCGCGTTTTCGCGCGCGATCCCTGCCATGGCCGCGATATCGCTTTGCTCGATCTTTTGCCGGATCAGTAGTCTTCCGTCGCCGATGTTCTCGCCGAAGGCTTCAGCGAGCTCCAGGAGCGCGTGCGCCGCGCGGCCCTCGAGCGAAAGAAAGCTCCAGGCGACGGCGACATCGTTCATTTCCCGCACGCGCTGCGCGAGCAACGTCGCGACATCGCGGTAAAGCGCCGGATGGTGTTCCGCGAAGGCGAGAAACGCCGCGCGGCTGATAAAGGAAAGCTCCGAGTCGCGCACGGCATAGACCGCGGTCGAGCGCGGCGCCCCGTCGACCATCGAAAGCTCGCCGACGATCGCGCCCGGCCCCAGCACGTCGAGGATGCGCTCGCCGCCTTCCGCGGAAAGAATGCTGAGTTTCAAAAGCCCGCTTTCGATGCGGTAGCAGCCGTTGCCCTCGTCGCCCGCATTGAAGAGAAGTTCGTCGGCGGAGAGTTTCACGCGCGCGGCTTTCGCAAACAGCCCCGACGACATCTCGCCGGAAAGCGAGGTCACGAACTGGTTGTTTCGGCGGAATTGCCCGCGCTTTTCTTCCATTGAAGAAATAAGCCGCGCTCGCGCCCAAAAAGCAATCCGCCCGGCTGGGGGAGCCGGGCGGGTTCTTCAGGGAGGTCAAGCGAAGAGCTTCTTAGTAGCAGACGTAAACCTGCTTGCCCCACTTGTTCCAGGTCCAGCCGCAGTTCTGGTAGTAGCCGTAGTAGGCGAGCGGCGCGACGGTATAGAAACCGTAGATGTGCTTGTTGTGCCAGTGATGCTTGTGCTTCCAGCCGGCTTCCGCGGCGGTCGTGCCGACCGAAAGGGCGGCAATGGTCATGGTCACAGCAGCGGCGATACCAGTCAGCATCTTCTTCGTCTTGGTCATTTCTCTTCTCCTTCGAGGCGAAGCGACAATCGCTTCGTTGATGGGAGGAATTTAGAAAATCGCGCTTGAACGGCGTGTGATGGCCAACACAAAACCGGGCCTTTTCCGGTCACAGAAGCGTGAATGAACACCTGTTCAAGTAGTTGAAAAACAACGAAAATCTGTGATTCCAGAGATTCGGCAGCCGTGATTTCCAGTCAGTCTGAATGAGCGTTCAGCGGCCGGGCAACACCGGGCTCCGCGTTGCTCGTGAATAGCGGCGGTGTCAGCATCCCGCCGCATCCCACAACTGATTCTGGATACATCAAATGTCACGAGAACTCGGCGCGGAATTCATCGGCACCTTCACGCTCGTTACCGCCGTGTGCGGCGCGGCACTTTTCTCTGCACCAAGTGCGGACTTGGTCGCAGTTGCGTTTGCGGTCGGCTTGTCGGTGCTCGCAATGGCCTATGCGGTCGGATCGATTTCAGGCGGTCACTTCAATCCTGCGGTGACCGCAGGCTTGGTCGCGGCGGGGCGGTTCGAGGCGAACAAAGCCGTGCCCTATATCATCGCACAGGTGCTCGGCGGCATCGCCGCGGCGGCGGTGTTTTACTGCATTCTGTCTTGGGCGCCCGCCGGCAAGTGGAACAACTTCATCGCAATCTCGAACACCTTCGGCGGCACAGGCTTTCCGCTCCTGCCTGTGGCTTTGATTGAGATCGTGATCACGGCGCTGTTCGTACTTGTCATCGTGAGCGTGACGTCGCCGCGTGCCCCCGCTGGATTTGCGCCGATCGCGATCGGTCTTGCGCTCGTGCTATTTCATCTCGTTGCGATCCCCGTAAGCAACGCCTCCTTGAATCCCGCGCGCTCGACGGCGACCGCCGTATTTGGCGGGGGAGTTGCGCTGCAGTCGCTATGGTTGTTCTGGATCGCGCCGATCATCGGCGGCGCAATCGGTGGATGGATCGGAAAGTGGCTGCACGCCGAATATGTGCGCGGTCCCGTTAATTCGAAGACCCGCCGCAAGAGAAAATAATAAGAGAAAATAACAAGCGCAAATAAAAAGGGCGGCTAGATCAGCCGCCCTTTCCAATTTCAGATTACAGAGGCTTACTCGGCCGCCGTTTCGGGCGCTGCTGCCAGCTGTTTCTTCTCGAGGTCTTCGCCGGTGGCTTGATCGACGACCTTCATCGAGAGGCGAACCTTGCCGCGCTCGTCGACGCCAAGGAGCTTCACCTTGACCATGTCGCCTTCCTTCACCACGTCGGACGGCTTGTTCACGCGGTGTGCCGCGAGCTGGCTGACGTGGACGAGACCGTCCTTGGCGCCATAGAAGTTCACGAAGGCGCCGAAGTCGACGACCTTCACGACCTTGCCGTCATAGACCTTGCCGACTTCCGCGTCGCTCGTCAGCGACTTGATCCACTTGATCGCGGCCTCGATCGCCTCGCCCTTGGCGGAAGCGACCTTCACCGTACCGTCGTCCTCGACGTTGATCTTGGCGCCGGTCTTTTCGACAATCTCGCGGATCACCTTGCCGCCGGTGCCGATCACGTCACGGATCTTGTCGACCGGGATCTTGATCACTTCGATGCGCGGTGCGTGTTCGCCGAGCGTCGGACGGGCCGCGGTCAGCGACTTCGCCATCTCGGTCAGAATATGCAGACGGCCGTCCTTCGCCTGGCGAAGCGCAACCTGCATGATCTCTTCGGTGATGCCCGCGATTTTGATGTCCATCTGGAGCGCGGTGATGCCGCTCTCGGTGCCGGCGACCTTGAAGTCCATGTCGCCGAGATGATCTTCGTCACCGAGAATGTCGGAGAGCACTGCGAACTTTTTGCCTTCGAGAATGAGACCCATCGCGATGCCCGCGACCGGCGCGCGTAGCGGCACGCCCGCATCCATCAGGCAGAGCGAGGTGCCGCAAACGGTCGCCATCGAAGACGAGCCGTTCGATTCCAAAATCTCCGACACGACACGGATCGTGTAGGGGAATTCGGTTTTCGGCGGCAGCATTGGGCGCAACGCGCGCCAGGCGAGCTTGCCGTGGCCGATTTCGCGGCGGCCGGGCGAACCCATGCGACCTGCTTCACCGACCGAGAACGGCGGGAAGTTGTAGTGCAGCAGGAAGTTTTCCTTGTAGGTGCCCGGCAGCGCGTCGATCCACTGCTCGTCCTCGGCGGTGCCCAGCGTCGCAATGCAAAGCGCCTGCGTTTCGCCGCGCGTGAAGAGTGCGGAGCCATGCGTGCGCGGAAGAATGCCGACCAGGCTTTCGATCGGACGAACCGTTTTCACGTCGCGGCCGTCGATGCGGATGCCGGTGTCGAGGATCGAGTTGCGAACGATGTCGGCTTCGAGTTCTTTCAGAACTTCGCCGACCAGCGACGGGGACGGCGCATCGGCATTGGTGCCGTCGCCGAGGATCGCTTCCTTCGCCTTCTTCTTCGCAGCACCGACCGCTTCGTAGCGGTCCTGCTTGATTTTGTTGCCGTAGGCGGTGCGAAGATCGGCTTCCGCGAGACCTTTCAGCTTGTTCTTGAGTGCGGAGTTATCCGGCACCTTGAGATCGCGCGGCTCTTTCGCGGCCTTTTCGGCGAGGCGAATGATCGCGTCGATCACCGGCTGGAAGTGCTTGTGGCCGAACATGACCGAGCCGAGCATGATTTCTTCGGAAAGCTCTTTGGCTTCCGATTCCACCATCAAGACGGCGTCCTTGGTGCCGGCGACCACGAGGTCGAGCTGGCTTTCCTTCATTTCTTCCAGCGTTGGGTTCAGCACGTATTCGCCGTTGACGAAGGCGACACGAGCGCCGCCGATCGGGCCCATGAACGGTGCGCCCGAGATCGTGAGCGCCGCGGAAGACGCAACCATCGCAAGCACGTCCGGATCGTTTTCCATGTCGTGCGAAAGCACGTGGATCACGACCTGCGTTTCGCAGCGCCAGCCGTCGGCGAACAGCGGACGGATCGGACGGTCGATCAGGCGCGAGATCAGCGTTTCGCGCTCGGTCGGACGGCCTTCACGCTTGAAGTAGCCGCCCGGCACACGGCCGGCGGCATAAAACTTTTCAATGAAGTGGACCGAGAGCGGCAGGAAATCGATGCCGGTTTTCGGTTCTTTCGCTGCGACCACGGTCGCGAGCAAAGTGGTGTCGCCGTAAGTGGCGAGGACCGCGCCGTCAGCCTGGCGCGCCATGTGACCGGTTTCCAGAACGAGCGTGCGTCCGCCCCAGTCGAGTTCTTCACGATGTATTTCGAACATTTTTCTTTCCCATCATCGGATACGGAGAGGGAAAGTCATGGGCAAGATAACGAGGCGCTCTTTCGCGCTTCATGCGCGAAAGTGAAAAGAGCGTCTGGCAATCCTGCCATGACTTGTCCCTGGTCCGTCGGTTTTGCGGCGGCGAATCCGCCACGCATACTCGGCCTTTCGCGCGGGACCATTCCCGCGCGCGGCCGTTACCATCTGCCTTAACGGCGGATGTTGAGCTTTTCGATGAGCGCCTTGTAACGCGCTTCATCTTTCTTCTTCAGGAAGTCCAAAAGCGAACGGCGGTGCGAGACGAGCTTCAGAAGACCGCGGCGCGAGTGATTATCCTTCACGTGCGTCTTGAAATGCTCGGTCAGGTTCGCGATGCGCTCCGAGAGGATCGCAACCTGCACTTCCGGCGAACCGGTGTCGTCCTTTTTGGTGGCATTGTCTTTAATGACCGCTTGCTTGCGATCGGCAGTAATCGACATCGGGTGCTCCTTATCTGCTGGAGTTAAAAAAACGGCCGAGCCGGGATGTCGTCCAGCGGGGTCGCAACTAAGCGTCAGGGCCGGGCCCCAACGCGCGCTGTTATAGCCAAAAGCCTCTCGAAAGCGAGGAAAAAGCGCCTGCAACCGGAGTAAGGCTAAGTCCTTATCGGGGAAGGTTAAAAATGCGCTTGGGGTGGAGACTTCCGGCTTCCATTTCGGCCAATGCCACCAAAGAGCCATGGACCAAGACGGAGACCGGGCCCTCGAATAAGGGCGCATCCCGGCCACGCAGGAACACGCTCTGGCCTTGGGCTAGGCGCTGTGCGTCGGGCTCGGAGACCTTCACGGCAGGCAACGACCGCAGGCCGGAGGCGACCGGTTGCAGGAGTGCGTGAAGCGAAGATTCGTCCGCGCCCGCCTGTTCGAGCTGCACGAGATTGACGGTGTTCTGTTCCGGAAAATCGCCGACCAGCGTACGGCGAAGCACGCTTACATGGCCGAGGCAGCCGAGCTTGCGGCCGATGTCGCGCGCGAGCGAACGCACATAAGTGCCCTTGCCGCATTCGACTTCGAATTCGGCGTGATCGGCGTCCGGCATTGCCACCAGCGAGAAGGAGTCGATTTCAATTTCACGGGGCGCGAGTTCGACCGTTTCACCGCTACGCGCGAGATCGTAGGCGCGCTCCCCGCCGACTTTCAGCGCGGAGAATTGCGGCGGCGTTTGCAAAATTGTGCCGGTGAAGGAGGGCAGGAGTGCCAGAATTTCTTCGCGTGAAGGTCGCTTTTCGGAACGCGCGGTCTCTTTACCTTCGGCATCGTCGGTATCGGTCTCGATCCCGAAGCGAACTGTAAAGCGATAAATCTTCCTGCCATCCTGTACGAACGGCACCGTTTTGGTCGCCTCGCCAAGCGCGATCGGCAACACGCCCGTTGCCAGCGGATCGAGCGTACCGGCGTGACCGGCCTTCTCTGCTTTGAAGATTCGCCGCACGACCGCGACTGCGGTGGTCGAGGTCATACCAAGCGGCTTGTCGAGTACGATCCAGCCATTGATCTTGCGTTTCTCGCGCTTCGGCTGGCTCATTCCTCGTCCTCGCGCTTCAAGTCACGCTGGACTTCGGGCTGCCGCAAGAGCTTGTCGATCTTTTCCGCGCGGTCGAAGCGCTCGTCGATCCGGAAATGAAGATCGGGCGCGAACTTCGCGTTGATTTTCTTCGCGACCACGCCGCGCATATATTTCTTGTTGCGGTTGAGCGCGTCGATCACCGCCCGCTCGTCCTTGCCGCCGAGCGGCATAATGTAGGCGGTGGCGTGACGGAGATCCGGCGTCATCGCGACTTCCGGAATCGTAATCACGTGTGTCTCGAGCACGGGATCATGCACATCGCCGCGCGAGAAAATTTCCGCGAGCGCATGGCGCACCAACTCCGCCATGCGCAGCATACGCTGCGACGGGGCTTTGGTTTCGCTTGGAGTCTTGTGTTTTGACATCAAACAAAACGCCCGCCCGGATTCGGACCGGAGCGGGCGCCTAAGCTAAATTAAAGGGCGCGGGCGATGCTCTCGACGCGATAGCACTCGATCACGTCGCCCTTGCGCATATCCTGATAATTCTCGAACGACATACCGCATTCCTGGCCTGCGACCACGGACGACGCATCGTCCTTGAAGCGCTTGAGGGTCGAGAGCTTGCCTTCGTGAATCACGACCTTGTCGCGGATCAGGCGCACGTTCGCGCCGCGCTCGACGCGGCCGTCGGTGACGCGGCAACCCGCGATCTTGCCGACCTTGGAAACCGCGAACACTTCGAGCACTTCGGCATTGCCGAGCATGGTCTCGCGCAGTTCCGGCGCAAGCAGCCCGGACATCGCGGCTTTCACGTCGTCAACGAGATTATAGATGATGTTGTAGTAGCGGATTTCGACACCGGCCTGTTCGGCAGCGCTCGCCGCTTCCTTATGCGCGCGCACGTTGAAGCCGATGATTGCAGCGTTCGAAGAAGCGGCGAGCGTGACATCCGATTCAGTGATGCCGCCGACGCCTGCCAGGAGAATGCGCGCCTTTACTTCGTCGGTGCCGAGTTTTTCGAGTGCGCCGGTGATCGCTTCGACCGAACCTTGCGCGTCGCCCTTGATCAGCAGCGGAAATTCCGCGGCGCCCGCGGTTTTCAACTGGCTCATCATCTGCTCAAGCGAGCCGCGCACGGTGGAGGTGCGTGCCGCCGCCTTGTCGCGGCGCTCGCTCTTGCGGTAGTCCGCGATTTCGCGCGCACGCGCTTCGGATTCGACGACCGCAAGACGGTCGCCGGCTTCTGGCGCACCGTTGAAGCCGAGAATTTCGACCGGAGTCGAAGGTCCGGCGCTCTTGAGCTGTTCGCCCTTGTCCGAGATCAGCGCGCGGACGCGGCCCCATTCGGCGCCGGCGAGCACGATGTCGCCGATGCTCAGCGTGCCGCGCTGCACGAGCACGGTCGCGACCGTGCCGCGGCCTTTATCCAACTGCGCCTCGATCACGGTGCCTTCGGCCGGCCGTTTCGGGTTCGCTTTCAGCTCGAGAATTTCGGCCTGCAAGCCTACGACTTCGAGCAGCCGGTCGAGGTTCATTTTCTTCGTGGCCGACACTTCGACGTCGAGCACATCGCCGCCCATCGATTCCACCTGCACTTCGTGCTGGAGGAGTTCGGTGCGGACGCGCTCGGCCTTGGCGTCGGGTTTGTCCATCTTGTTGATCGCGACGATCATCGGGACCTTCGCCGCTTTCGCGTGCTGGATCGCTTCGATGGTCTGCGGTTTCACGCCGTCATCGGCGGCGACCACGAGAATGACGATATCCGTCACTTTCGCGCCGCGCGCACGCATCGCGGTGAATGCCGCGTGGCCCGGGGTATCGATGAAGGTGATCTTCGCGCCCGAGGGCGCCTGCACCTGATAGGCGCCGATATGCTGCGTAATGCCACCGGCTTCGCCTGCGACCACGTTGGCTTGGCGGATCGAATCCAAGAGCGAAGTTTTGCCGTGATCGACATGGCCCATGATGGTGACGACCGGCGGGCGCGATTTCAGATCTTCCGGCGCGTCCGGCGCGTCGAACAAACCTTCGACGACGTCGGCGGCCGCCACGCGCTTGACGGTGTGACCCAATTCTTCGGCGATCAGTTGCGCGGTGTCGGCGTCGATGAGGTCGGTAACCAGTTTCATCTGGCCCTGCTTCATCAGAAGCTTCACGATTTCGACGGAACGCTCGGCCATGCGGACGGCGAGTTCCTGAATCGTAATCGTTTCCGGAATCACGATTTCGCGGGAAACCTTTTCCTTCGGCTCGTCGCGGTGACCGGTGAGACGCTGCGTGCGGCGGCGGAACGCGGCATTGGAACGTTGCCGTTCGTCGTCGCCGGAGAGCGCTTTGGTCAGCGTGAGACGGCCGCGTTGCTTGACCTCGGTGGTGCGGGTCGGGCGCGGTGGCGTGGGCGCTTTCGCGCCGGGACGGCGCGGACGGCCATCTTCTTCTTCTTCGGCAACCGCCGGGCGCGCAGCACCTGGGCGTGCCGCAAGACCTTCATCGCCGAAACGCTTGCGCGCTTCCTGCTCGGCCTTCTTTTTCGTTTCTTCTTCGTGCAGACGGCGCTTGTCTTCTTCTTTCTTGCGGGTTTCCGCGGCGTCGCGGTCTGCTTTTTCGACAGCATCGCGGCTTTCGCGGCGCTTTGCTTCTTCGATCGCCTCGCGGCGTTCCTGCTCCTCGCGCTCGCGTGCGCCAATCAGTGCCTTGCCCCGCGCCTCACGCTCCTCTTCGCTAAGCGTGCGCAACACCATGCCTGATTTCGGCGCGGCGCTTTTTGCAGGCGCAACGGGTGCAACGGGTTTCTTTTCGGGAATGACAGGCGCGACCGGAGCAGCAGTACCCGCCTTTGCGGCCGCAGCGCCAGCCTTCGGGGCCGAGCGCGGCCCGCGCTTCACCTCGACCACGACCTGCTTCGAGCGGCCGTGACTGAAACTCTGGCGCACGATTCCTGGCTCCGAGCGCTTCAGGGAAAGCGTCTTCGAAGGTGCGCGCGTTTTATCGCCAGAGTCTTTGGTATCGCTCATTCGTCTTCCAGTTCTTGGTTGCTCTTGCCCGGCACGTCTTCGCCACGGGCGATATCGCCGTCACGCCAGCGCTTAAGTCTCAGGCTGCGTTCGAGAAAACCGCCGCTCGCCGGGCTCGCGAGCAGGGCAGCATGTACCACATTTGGCCGTCCGAGGGCCAAGTCCAATTGGCTCCCGCTAAATAGGGTGAAAGAGGGCTTTTTCCCACCCCCTTCGGCCTCGATTCGGCGCAAAAGCCCGTCGAGTTTGCGCTTTCCGTCGGCCGATCCGTCGGCGGAATGATAAATCGCGAGCGCTTTCCCGGCGAGGATTGCGCTCTCGACCTTCGAATTTCCGGTCACGATTCGCCCGGCCTTGTTTGCAAGCGAAAGCGCCTCCAGCGCCGAGCGCTCGATCAACTGCCCGACGAGTTCGAGCAGAGTTGCATCTGCTTGCGCCTTGCCGCGGAACGCACGCGAGAACGCCTTTTGCGCAATCGCCTTTTCAATCGCCTCGCGTGTGGCCGTAACCCACGCGCCGCGTCCGGGCAGACTGCGCGACAGATCCGGAACGACCGTGCCGTCGGGTGCCGCCACGAAACGGATCATGTGTTCGATCGGCACATTCTCGCGCGTGGCAAGACAAGTCCGTACGGGAGCCCGCCGCGCCGCGGCGAGCCCCTCATCGGTATCGATGTCTTCCATTTGCGCGAGCATTCATGCTCCTTAGTTCTGCGGCTCAGCTTCGGCCTCGGCTTCCGCCTCAGCCGGAGCGAGTGCCGCTTCGTCGATCCAGCCGGCCTTGACGCGGGCCTGCATGATCAGCGCTTCGGCGCCTTCGCGATCGAGATCGAAACCGTCGAGGAAGCCGGCGTGACGCTGGGTCTCGCCGTCCTTGCGCTCGGTCCAGCCGGTGAGATCGTCAGTGGCGCAACCCGCAAGGTCTTCGACGGTCTTCACATCGTTTTCGCCGAGCGCAACCATCATCTTGATGGTGACGCCGGGCACTTCTGCGAGCTCGTCCTTGACGCCGAGCGCTTTGCGCTTGTCGTCGAGTTCCTTCTCGATGCGGTCAAGGAAATCCTTGGCACGCGACTGAAGCTCCGTGGCGGTGTCCTCATCGAAGCCATCGATGCCCGCAAGTTCGTCGATCGGGACGAAAGCGAGATCTTCGACCGAAGTGAAGCCTTCGGAGGAAAGCAATTGCGCGACCGTCTCGTCGACGTCGAGGCTCTCCATGAACATATTCGAGCGTTCCGCGAATTCCTTCTGGCGGCGCTCGCTCTCTTCGGCTTCGGTGAGAATGTCGATATCCCAGCCGGTGAGCTGCGAGGCGAGGCGCACATTCTGGCCGCGGCGGCCGATCGCGAGTGAAAGCTGTGCATCCGGCACCACGACTTCGATGCGCTCGCGCACTTCGTCGAGCACGACTTTGACGACTTCCGCAGGCGCCAGCGCGTTCACGACGAAGGTCGCGACATCGGGCGACCACGGGATGATGTCGATCTTTTCGCCGGCGAGTTCGTTCACCACCGCCTGCACGCGCGAGCCGCGCATACCGACGCAGGCGCCGACCGGATCGACCGAAGAGTCGCGCGAAATCACCGCGATTTTGGCGCGCGAACCCGGATCGCGGGCCACCGCCTTGATCTCGATGATGCCGTCATAGATTTCCGGCACTTCCTGCGTGAACAGCTTTGCCATGAATTGCGGATGCGTACGCGAGAGGAAAATCTGCGGGCCGCGCGGCTCGCGGCGCACGTCATAGACATAGGCGCGGACACGGTCGCCGTTGCGGAAGGTTTCGCGCGGCAGCAACTCGTCGCGGCGGATCACCGCTTCGCCGCGACCGAGGTCGAGCACGGCATTGCCGTATTCGACGCGCTTCACGACACCGTTCACGATCTCGCCGATGCGGTCTTTGTACTCTGCGTATTGGCGGTCACGTTCGGCCTCACGCACTTTCTGCACGATGACCTGCTTCGCGGATTGCGCGGCGATGCGGCCGTATTCCAAGGGCGGCAACGTATCGGCAATGGTGTCGCCGACCTGCGCCGCCGGGTTATGGCGGCGCGCGTCTTCCAGGGTCATTTCGACCGAGGAATTTTCGACCTTCTCGACCACCACCATGTGGCGCGAGAGACGGAGTTCGCCGGTCTTCGCATTGATTTCCGCGTGCACGTCGGTTTCCGCGCCGTAGCGGGAGCGCGCGGCTTTCGCGATTGCGTCTTCCATCGCGGCGATCACGATCGAACGGTCGATCGTCTTTTCGCGTGCAACTGCATCCGCGATCTGGAGGAGTTCGAGTTTATTTGCGGCGACGGCCATTGTGGCGTTCTCCGTTAGCGTGACGCCCGGCGCTTCGCCGGGTGTTTCTGGTTTTTCGGCGCGGGTTCTTCATCCGCGGGTTCTAATATTCCTTTTGCCGCCTTGTCGCGGCGCAGGGATTCTTCGATCAGCGCGTCGGTTAGCATGAGCTTCGCGTCCGCGATTTCGTTCATCGGCAGAAGCGCATCGGCCTTGCCTTCGGTGCTTTTCAGTTTCACCGCGTCGCCTTCGATGGCCTCGAGGATGCCTCGAAAGCGCTTGCGGCCTTCGACCATCAGATTCATTTCGATCTTGGCTTCGTGGCCGATCGCGCGCTCGATGTCGGAGCGGCGCGCGAGCGGCCGGTCGATGCCGGGCGAGGAAACTTCGAGACGATAAGCGGCCTGAATCGGGTCTTCGACATCGAGGATCGGAGAGAGCGCGCGGCTCGTCGCCTCGCAATCTTCGATCGTGAATGTTCCGTCCGGCCGCTCGGCCATCACTTGCAGCGTGCCGCCGTCACGGCCGGTCACCTTCACACGCACGAGCCGGTAGCCGAGCGTGCCGAGCGCAGGCTCGATTGACGCGGCAATACGCGCGGCAATGCCCGTCTCGACGACGAGGCGCGGCTCATTCTGGTCGGCTTCAATCTGCATTCGCGCTCAAATGACCGGGTAAGAAACGGGGAAAGGAGCGGGGCCCGGTCTGGTCCCCACTCTCATCATCGATCCGTAGATCGTTCTGAGATGTTGTTGATTGGCCGGGAATATAGCGCCGATCCCCGGAATCGCAAGGCTTATTCAGGCCCGGCGGAACTCCAGATAGGCCGGTTTCCGGCCCTCACGGAGCGCCTTTTGCTCGTAACGGGTGCCCGGCCAGTCCGGATAGGGCAGACGCCAGTCATCGGCTTTCTCGGCCAGCCAGTGAAAATCTTTCGCGCGCAGGAGCCGGATGAGCGTCCACTCCACATAAGTGTCGATGTCGCTTGCGAAACGAAGCGTGCCACCGGGTTTCAACACGCGGGCGAAGCGGGCGACGTTTTCGTCCGAGATGAAGCGCCGCTTCCAGTGCCGCTTCTTCGGCCATGGGTCGGCATAGAGAATGTCGATGCGATCGAGAGAGGCTGCCGGTAACCATTCGAGCAGATAGAGCGCGTCGGAAGCAAACAGCCGGATGTTTTGAATCTTCTCGTTCGCGATCACGGCAAGCATCTTCGCCATGCCGTTGATGAACGGCTCGCAGCCGATGAGGCCGGTGGAAGGGTGATTACGCGCTTCGTGCAACAGATGTTCGCCGCCACCGAAGCCGATTTCGAGTTGCAGTTGCTCGGGCTTGAAAGGAAACAGCGAAGCGAGGTCGCGCGGCGGGGCTTGCGCGATGTTGAGTGATAATTTCGGGAGCAGTTCCTCGTAAAGCCCGGCCTGCTGCTTGCGCAGCTTGTGCCCTTTGCGGCGGCCGAAAAAAGCGCCGCGCTGATGCGCGGCGCTTGTCTCGTTCGTCAGAATGCTTTGCGGAGCTTGTCCGCTAGATCGGTCTTCTCCCACGAGAAGCCACCGTCCTTGTCCGGCTGACGGCCGAAGTGGCCGTAAGCTGCGGTGCGCGCATAGATCGGCTTGTTGAGCTTCAGGTGCGTGCGGATGCCGCGCGGCGTGAGACTCATCAGCTCCTGCAAGATCTTTGCGATCTTCTGCTCGTCGGCTTTGCCGGTGCCGTCGGTGTTCACATAAACCGAGAGCGGGTGCGCAACGCCGATCGCGTAAGAAAGCTGAATCGTGCAGCGGTCAGCGAGACCGGCAGCAACCACGTTCTTTGCGAGATAGCGCGCGGCATAAGCCGCCGAACGGTCGACCTTCGAGGGGTCTTTACCCGAGAACGCGCCGCCGCCATGCGGAGCCGCGCCGCCGTAAGTGTCGACGATGATCTTGCGGCCGGTGAGGCCGGAGTCGCCGTCCGGGCCGCCGATGACGAAGCGGCCCGTCGGGTTGACGTAAACCTGGTCAAGCGGCGGCATCCAGCCCTGCGGCAGCACCTTCTTGATGTAAGGCAGCACGAGTTGCTTGATGTCTCCGGACTCAAGCGTCTTCTTGCCGTCCTTTTCTTTATGTTGTGTCGAGACGACGACAGCGGTGCAGCGCACCGGCTTGCCGTTCTCGTATTGCAGCGTGAACTGACTCTTTGCGTCCGGCTCGAACAGCTTTTCTTTTCCGGAGTGACGCGCGTCGGCCATCAGCTTCAGCACGTTGTGCGAATATTGCAGCGGCGCCGGCATCAGTTCCGGCGTCTCATTGGTGGCGTAACCGAACATGATGCCCTGGTCGCCTGCGCCTTCGTCTTTATTTCCGGCAGCTTCGACGCCCTGCGCGATGTCGGCCGACTGGCCGTGCAGGTGAACCTGTACCTTCGCGTTCTTCCAGTGGAAGCCCTTCTGCGCGTAGCCGATGTCCTTCACCGCGGCGCGAGCGAGCTTCTCGGCAAGCTTCTTATTGACCTTGCCGGTCTTGCTCATGATTTCGTTCGGGCCGGCGGCCTTCTTCGACATGCGGACTTCGCCGGCGAGCACGATCAGGTTCGTGGTGACGAGCGTCTCGCACGCGACCTTCGCCATCGGGTCGGCTTTGAAAAACTGATCGACGATCTCGTCCGAGATGCGGTCGCAAACTTTGTCCGGATGGCCTTCGGAAACGGACTCGCTCGTGAAGATGTAGTTCTTGAGGGACACCGATAAACTCCTGCGCGGCGGCGTGAAATTTTTTGAAAACACAGACACGGCTGTGTTTCGCGGCAAGGGTTCTCGCAGCGATGCCAAGCACGGTCAAGATGTGGGCGGATTGGGCTGATGCCCCGTCAAAACGCAGTCGAAACGGCTATTTCTCGGAGGTTTCGCTTGCGATCACCATCGCCTCAACAAGATCGACAATACGGCGGCGAAGCTTGGGGTCGGTCACCTTCATGAAGGCCTTGGAGAGCGCGAGCCCGTCGGATGAAGCGAGAAAGTCCGAAACATAGGCCGGGTTGCCGGAGTCCGCGAAGCCCGCGGCGGTCGCCTCCCCGCCCGGTGCGCCTTCGTAGAAGAATGCCACCGGCACGCCGAGAATATTCGCGATCTGGTGCATGCGGCTCGCCCCGATCCGGTTCGTGCCCTTCTCGTACTTCTGCACTTGCTGGAATGTGATGCCGAGCCGCTCGCCGAGCTTCTCCTGACTCATCGATATCATCATGCGCCGCATGCGAACGCGGCTGCCGACATGACGGTCGATGGGATTCGGCGTCTTTTTAGTCATGCAGTCTTCCGGCAGTTGCCCTCAAAACTACTACGTTGGCGCCAGGGAAGGAAGCTACGGCTTCTTTAGGCGGCGCGCCTTGTTGCGCGCCTTCGCGCAGCGAGCGCGGCGATAGCGAAGATGATCATGAATAGCAAGGCAGGGCCGTTCCGATGGCGTGAATACACGGTTTCTCCGAGCGCCTGCGGGAGCGCGCCGTCAATCAAACCGTCACTGCCGAGCGGCAGATAACGGAGCACTCGACCGAGCGGATCGACGATCGCAGAGATGCCGTTGTTCGCGACGCGCACCAAAGGCAACCCTTCCTCGATCGCGCGAAGCCGTGCCTGCGCGAAATGCTGATGCGGACCGGGCGTAATGCCGAACCATGCGTCATTGGTGAGATTCAGAATCCATTGCGGGCGTGGACCTTCCGGCAAAACATAGCCCGGATAAATTGCCTCGTAGCAGATAAGCGGTGCTGCGGGCGGCAATCCTGGAATGGTCAGCGCGCGTCTGCGCGTGCCCGGAGTAAACCCGCCGCGCACACGCGTGAGCTGCTGCAAGCCGACGCTCTCAAGGAGCGACTGAAAGGGGAGAAATTCGCCGAACGGCACAAGATACAGTTTGTCATAGGTCGCGATGATCGTGCCGTCGTCGCGGAGCACGCGGATAGAGTTGAATACGCGCGGCGTTGTTGTGCCCGCAAGCGGCGCGTCGAGACGGATCGCGCCGGTGATCAGCGAGACACCATTCGGAAGGAGCTGTCCGATCTGGGCTAGTGCTTGGGGTTCGCGATCGAGGAAGAACGGAAACGCAGACTCCGGCCAGATCAAATGCGTGATGTCTTTAACGCC
>LNFM01003438.1_pt1 | contig 59517 bp, 56 predicted proteins | sample 596031 | NCBI WGS metagenome assembly LNFM01 (sample SAMN04254537, study PRJNA301005) | activated carbon metagenome | isolation source: dual media filters at the Ann Arbor, Michigan drinking water treatment plant | place: USA: Ann Arbor | reverse complement strand
TTATTGACATCGAAGCAGCCTCGTTGTTGTGACATCGCATCGATCGCCGCGCATGTCGAACGCATCACGAATGAGGACACCGGATGCACGCACCGGAGACCCACATCGACATGCATCGAACATCCACGCGTCGGCTCGAACGATGTCGCGAACGATCACTGGCAGGCTTCGCAATCGGGGTTGTCGATGGAACAGAACTTCACGTCGCTCGCGGGTTCGTTCATCGGCACGTTGATGGACGAATGTGCAGGCGCACTCGCCGCCACACCGCTCATGCCGCCGGCATTCGAGACGGCGTTCATCGAGCTGTTCGTGACCGTCGACTTCTCTGCGTAGGTCGCGCTCGTGGTGCGCAGGTAGTAGGTCGTCTTGATGCCGCGCAGCCAGGCCAGCTTGTAGGTCTCGTCGAGCTTCTTGCCCGAAGCGCCGGCCATGTAGATGTTGAGCGACTGCCCCTGGTCGATCCACTTCTGTCGGCGTCCACCGGCTTCGATGAGCCAGGTCGCATCGACCTCGAACGCGGTGGCGTACAGGCGCTTGAGCTCCTCGGGCACGCGGTCGATGGGACGCAGCGAGCCGTCGAAGTGCTTGAGGTCCATCACCATCACGTCGTCCCACAGGCCGAGCTTCTTCAGGTCGCGCACGAGGTACTCGTTGACGACCGTGAACTCGCCCGACAGATTGGACTTCACCGACAGGTTGCCGAAGCAGGGTTCGATCGATGCATCGACGCCGATGATGTTGGAGATGGTCGCCGTCGGAGCGATGGCCACGCTGTTGCTGTTGCGCATGCCATGCTCCTTGATGCGGGCACGCAGGGCTTCCCAGTCCATCGTCATCGATCGATCGACCTCGACATGGCCGCCGCGAGCTTCCTTGAGCAGCTCGAGCGAGTCCAGGGGCAGGATGCCTCGGTCCCACAGCGAACCGCGGTAGCTGGAATATCGGCCGCGCTCGGCAGCCAGTTCGGTCGAGGCCCAGTAGGCGTGGTAGCAGACCGCCTCCATCGATCGGTCGGCAAACTCGACGGCCTCGGGACTGGCATACGGCAGGCGCAGCTGGTACAGGCAGTCCTGGAAGCCCATGATGCCCAGCCCCACCGGGCGATGGCGCAGGTTGGAGTCGCGTGCCTTCTTCACCGCGTAGTAATTGATGTCGATGACGTTGTCGAGCATGCGCATCGCCGTGGCGATGGTCTTCTTCAGCTTGGCCTGGTCGATCGTCTTCGATCCGTCCGGCGCGTCCATGAGGTGCTGCACCAGGTTCACCGAGCCCAGGTTGCAGACCGCGATCTCGCTGTCGCTGGTGTTCAGCGTGATCTCGGTGCACAGGTTCGACGAGTGGATCACCCCGGCGTGCTGCTGCGGGCTGCGCACGTTGCAGGCATCCTTGAAGGTGATCCAGGGATGGCCGGTCTCGAACAGCATCGAGAGCATCTTGCGCCACAGGTCGCGCGCCGGCATGCGCTTGTAGAGCTTGATCTCGCCGCGGTCGACCTTGGCCTCGTAGGCCGTATAGGCCTCCTCGAAGGCACGGCCGAACTTGTCGTGCAGGTCGGGGCAGGTGGACGGCGAGAACAGCGTCCACTCGCCGCCTTCGACCACGCGACGCATGAAGAGGTCGGGGATCCAGTTGGCGGTGTTCATGTCGTGCGTGCGCCGACGGTCGTCGCCGGTGTTCTTGCGCAGCTCCAGGAACTCCTCGATGTCGAGGTGCCAGCTTTCCAGGTAGGCGCAGACCGCACCCTTGCGCTTGCCGCCCTGGTTGACGGCCACGGCCGTGTCGTTGACGACCTTCAGGAAGGGCACGACACCCTGGGACTTGCCGTTGGTCCCCTTGATGTAGGAGCCCAGGGCACGAACCCGCGTCCAGTCATTGCCCAGGCCGCCGGCGAACTTGGACAGCAGCGCGTTTTCCTTCAGCGCCTCGTAGATGCCGTCGAGGTCGTCGGCCACGGTCGTGAGGTAGCAGCTCGACAGCTGCGAACGCCGCGTGCCTGAGTTGAAGAGGGTGGGCGTGCTGGACATGAAGTCGAAGGTCGACAGCACCGTGTAGAACTCGATCGCGCGCTCCTCGCGGTCGATCTCGCCCAGCGCCAGGCCCATGGCCACGCGCATGAAGAACGCCTGCGGCATCTCGATGCGGACTTCGTCGATGTGCAGGAAGTAGCGGTCGTACAAGGTCTGCAGGCCGAGGTAGTCGAACTGCAGGTCGCGGCTGGCGTCGATGGCGGCACCCAGGCGCGCCAGGTCGAACTGCAGCAGCTTGTCGTCGAGCAGTTCGGCCTGCACGCCCTTCTTGATGAAGGATGGGAAGTACTCGGCGTAGCGCTCCTTCATCTGCGCCTGGCTCACCTCCTCGCCGATGATCTCGCGGCGGATGGTGTGCAGCAGCAGACGCGCCGTGGCGCGCGTATAGGCCGGGTCCTTCTCGATCAGCGTCCGCGCGGCCAGGATGGCCGCCTTGTGCACTTCTTCGATGGGCACGCCGTCGTACAGGTTGCGGCGCGTCTCGGCCAGGATGGGCTCGGCCTTGACGTCCTTGCCGAGACCGGCACAGGACGACTCGACCAGATCACGAAGACCGTCCATGTTCAACGGCACTCGCTGGCCGCCGTCGACCACGAAGAGCTCGACCGCCTTGGCCTGCACCGGCGGTGCCTGGCGGGCTCGCTCCTGCGAGCGGCGCTCGCGGTACAGCACATAGGCACGCGCCACCTCGTGATGCCCGCCACGCATGAGGCCGAGCTCGACGTGATCCTGAACGTCCTCGATGTGGAAGGTGCCGCCGCCGGGGCGCGAACGCAGCAGGGCGCGCACGACCGTCTCGGTCAGGCGGTCGACGGTCTCGCGCACGCTGGCCGAGGCCGCGCCCTGCGTGCCGTGCACGGCGAGGAAGGCCTTCATCAGGGCCACGGCGATCTTGTTCGGCTCGAAGGACACCACCGCGCCGTTGCGGCGGATGATCTGGTAACCCGCGAATGCGGAGGCCACATGGCCGGCAGCGGCGCCGGCCACGGCGCGCGGCTGCAGCGTTCCTTCGGGCATCGAGGTCAAGACAGCTTGCATGGGTTCCCCTTATCTGATCTGGTGGTCTGGCGGTGCGTGGGCAATCGGTGTGCGACGGATGCCGCAGAAGCGGCACCGGACGACACGGGTGGTCGGGTGTGGGGCGGACCTGGAATCGGGCAGTGGTCTTCGTGTGGCATGTTCCCGTCGCGCATCCCCACCCCCCTGTTCGCGCGTCGCTTCGGCTGCCTGGATGCAGCCGAAGAGGGACTGTCTGCGCTCGGACACGGGGTCACGAGATTATCACGAAAGAGCACTATATCTGGGGGTGCGACCCCCTACAAGGCACTACCGCTAGTGTCTCGGTCAGGACCTTCCCGAATGGCGCGAAGCGCAGCGACATCGGCGGCGGACACTCCCTGCAGCGCGGTCCGGGGCTTCACCGCGCTGTGTGCCGCACGAGCGCTTCGTCTGCGACGCGGGGCCCGCGCCAATGCTCGCGTTTGGCTTGAAATCGGCGGATTCGCTGCGTCGTCTCAAGCCTTGCGGCAACCAGTGTCCGGCACGCTCATGGCGATGCGGTTCAGGTGTTGCCGCCCCTTCCTTCGGAGGACGTGTCGTCAGCGACGGGCACGGCAATGCCGCTTCCGCGCAACGCATCGCGCAGGCGGTGCCAGTCGAAGCCCGGCCCCGGGTCGGCCTTTCGGCCGGGCGCGACGTGCTGGTGCCCCACGACCTCCTGCAGCGGGTAGCGCCGCCGCAGGCTGCGCAGCAGTCGCGCGGCGGCGGCGTACTGCGCTGCGTCGAACGCATCGCCCTCCAGGCCTTCCAGCTCGATGCCGATGGACCAGTCGTTGCAGTTCGATCGGCCGCGCCATGCCGACACGCCGGCATGCCACGCCCGGCGGTCGCAGGAAACGAACTGCTGCACATGGCCGGTGCGTCGCACGAAGAAGTGCGCCGAGACCTGCAGCCTGCGCAGTCGGTCGTAGTAAGGATGTCGGTCGCAGTCCAGCGCGTTGGTGAACAGACGCTCGACGTCGCCACCGCCGTACTCGCCGGGAGGCAGACTGATGGAATGCAGCACCGCCAGGGAGATGGCCGTGCCGTCGGGCCGCGGGCCGAAGTTGGGAGAGGGGCAGCGCCGCGCGCCCGGCCACCATCCCTCGTGCCAGCGTCGCAGGCGGGGTTCAGCTGCGTTCGTCATCGCCGACCGCCACGCCCAGACGGGCCATGCGGTAGCGCATCTGGCGCAACGAGAGGCCCAGGCTCGCCCCGGCGGCGGTGCGGTTGTATCGGTGGCGCTCCAGCGCACGGGTCAGGATCTCGCGCTCCACGCCGTCCAGGTAGCTCACCAGGTCGGTGGGCAGGGGCGGGTCGGCCTGCGCCACCGGCAGCACCGGCGCGGGCGCGTCGCGCAAGGGCAGCGGTGGCGACGGCTCCGGTTCGCTCAGCGCACTGTCGGCGATGTCGGGCAGATCGAGGTCGGCCAGTTCGATGACCTCCCCACCCGACAGCGCCACGGCACGATGCAGCAGGTTCTCGAGTTCACGCACGTTGCCGGGAAAGCCGTAGCGGCGCAGTGCCTCCAGCGCTGCCACCGACAAGCGAGGCACCGGCGTGACACCGGCGTCCCGCGCCAGACGCTCCAGCACGGCAGCGCAGATGGTCAACAGGTCGCCCAGCCGCTCGCGAAGCGGCGGCACCGCGATCTGGATGACGTTGAGCCGGTAGAAGAGGTCCTGCCGGAATCGCCCGGCCAGCACTTCGGCGCCCAGGTCCTTGTGGGTGGCGCTGACGATGCGCACGTTGATCGGTGTCTCGCTCACCGCGCCGAGCGGCCGGACTGCGCGCTCCTGGATGACGCGCAGCAGCTTGCTCTGCATGGCCACCGGCAGGTCGCCGATCTCGTCCAGGAACAAGGTGCCGCCCTGCGCTGCCTGCACGAAGCCGATGCGGTCCTCGGTGGCGCCTGTGAAGGCCCCCTTGCGGTAGCCGAAGAATTCGGCCTCGAGCAGGTGCTCGGGGATGGCGGCGCAGTTCACCGCCACGAAGGGCTGCTCACCGCGCGGCGACACCTCGTGGATGGCGCGCGCCACCAGTTCCTTGCCGGTGCCCGACTCGCCGCGCACCAGCACCGGGGCCATGCTGCGGGCCACCTTGCCGATGAGGCCCCGCACCTGCTGCATGGCCATCGAATCGCCGGTGATGCGGTCAATGGTACGGACCGGACCGCGCCTGGGCGCGGCAGCCGGCTTGTCCTCGGGCGCGGGGGCTGCGGCCGGTTCGGTCGCCGGCCCCCGGCCCAGGGCCGAGGCCACCACGGCGCGGAACTGCTTCAGGTCCACCGGCTTCGTGAGGTAGTCGTAGGCGCCAGCCTTCAAGGCCTCGACGGCGTTCTCGGCCGAGCCGTAGGCTGTGATCACGATGCCCTTTTCGCCTCGGCCTGCCTCCTCGAGCTGCCGCAACAGGTCCAGCCCGGTTCCGTCGGGCAGGCGCATGTCGGTGATCAGCAGGTGGTAGCGCTGGTGTGCCAGCATGCCCCAGGCCTCGGCGACACTGCCGGCGCTCTCGACGTCATAGCCCTCGCGGACCAGCGTCAGTTCATAGAGGGTGCGCAGGTCGGGTTCGTCGTCGACGACCAGCAGGCGAAGCCTTGGTGCAGGGGTCACGTGTCGAGCGGCAGTGGAAGTTCACCGGTGACCAGCGGGCCGCGCTGCAGGGTCACCAGGAATTCATTGCGCAGGCGCTCGGCGCCGGGGCGGGCGCGGTACTCGATGCTCGCCCCGTAGCGCTCGCACAGTTCGCGGCAAATATACAAGCCCAGGCCCGAGCCGCGACTGCGTGTCGAGAAGAACGGCTCGAAGAGATAGCGTTCCACGTCCGGCGGTATCGGCTCGCTGTCGCTCAGCACCGACATCTGCGCCAGCGCATCGTCGCGCACGGACAGCCTCAGGAAGATGGAGCCGGGTCGCTCGGTGGCGTGGCGGCGCGCGTTGTCCAGCAGGTTGATGAGCACGCGACGCAGGTGCTCGGGATCGAACACCACGCCGACCGGCACGGTCGGCATCTCCACCCGCAGCCGGCTGTCGGTGCCGAGCGCCAGACCCACCGTGGACGCCCACTCCGCGGCCGCGGCGCCGACTTCGGAGCGGGCGTCGATGACTCGCCGCACCGGCGGGGCACCCGGGGCCACCTCCATCACGTCGTCGACCAGCCGCTTCAGCCGCTCGACGTTGTCCGCGACCATGCGGGCCAGGCGCTGTTGCGCCGGCGGCAGTTCGTCTTCCAGCAGCAGTGCGTTGGCCTGGGCTATGGCGGCCAGCGGATTTCGGATCTCGTGCGCGATGCCGGCCGAGACGCGGCCCATCGCGGCGAGCTTCTCCTGGCGCAGTCGCGCCTGCGCCGTGCGCACATCTTCCAGCAGCAGCACGGCCAGCTGGTCGCCGGCCTCGGAACCGTCGGCCAGCAGGCTGCCGCGCATGAAGCGAACGCGCATGCGCAGCGTGCGCGTGTAGCCGCCGTCGAAGGACAGCATCACGTCGCGGCCCTCCTCGGGCCAGTCGCCATCGGCCAGCGCCCGCGCCACCGCCCCTGCGAGTGAAGCCCAGGTCATCTGCTCGGTCAGCATGAAGGGGGCCGGCGACGACAGCCCCTGGGCCACGAGCAGGCCGCGTGCGGCGGGGTTGGCAGCACGCACCCGTTGCCGGCGATCGACGACCAGCACCCCGTCGGCCATCTCCTCGATCACCAGACGGTTCAGCAGCGCCTGCTGCCGAGCCATCTCCAGGCTGCCGCGGGCGGCCAGTTCCTCGCGTGCGAGTCGACCGGCCAGTTCACCGGACAGCAAGGTGATGACGAACAGGCCCACGCCGGCCAGGCCGGCCTGCAGCATCTGGCGCGTCACGTCGCCGGACTCCAGCAAAGTGACCCAGGCCATCACCAGCAACGCCAGCGTCACGGCGGCCGCGGTGCCCAGCGCCATCAGGCGCGAGGTCATCACGCCACCCATCAGAACAGGCAACACCAGCAATGCCGCGAAGTTGAAGCTGCTGGCCGACTCGAACCAGTGCAGCGTCATGAAGGCCAGCAGGTCGACGCCGATGGTCGTCATCCACTGCAGGCGGCGCATCGAGCGCTGTTGCTGCGGTTCGGCCAGCGGTTCGTAGCGCGGCAGCAGCCACAAGGTGATGGCCTGCACCGCGTAGGCCAGACAGACCAGCACGACGATGACCGGAGCCCGGGCGCCGATGAAGCCCACCGCCACCTGCACGCCCACCAGGCCGACGCCCACGGCGGCACGCGCCGCCACGTAGGTGCGGTAGACGCGGGCCAGCGAACTGTCGCGCGAGCTGGCGATGCGGCGGGCTTGGCGTGACAGGAAGCGACTGTCGGCCACGCCCTCGCCATGGGCCCCCCAGGCGGGATCGAAGTAGGACTCGTGGCCCGCACTTTCGCTGTCCGTCGTCACGCCGGCCACGCCGAACCACGACTCCCCGATCGACGGCGTCGGCGGCCGTCGGCGGTCTGCGCGCCGACGGTCTTCCTTGCGCCGATCGGCCTCCTGGGGCGTCATCGCCCGTCCATCGGCCGCGCCTGGCGCGACGGCGCCGGCGGCCTCATGGGGCGGGGCCGGCGAGGCGGTGCGCCTCTTCGCAGAACGGGCGGCCCGCCGCGTCGAGCAGGGCCTCGGACGCGGGCACGTGCATGCCGCAGTGGGCACACGCCACCATCTCGGGCGGGGCTTCGACCGCCTTCGGCTTCTTCCGCGCCACCGGCGGCGCTTCGCCTGAACGGCGCCGGTTCGTCAGAAGCCAGATGCCGACGACCACCACCAGGAGCACGAGCAGGTACTTCATGGTGTCATCCCGCGCCTCGGGAGAGCAGCACTTCGACCACGAAGCGCGAGCCGACATACGCCAGCAGCAGCAAGGCCGCACCGACATAGAGCCAGCGTGTGGCTCGCCGGCCGCGCCAGCCGCGCAGGCGGCGGCCGATCAGCAACGCAGCGAACACCCCCCAGCCGAGCAGCGAGAACACCGTCTTGTGCTCCAGCCGCCATCCTTGCGGCACAAGCAGGCCCAGCACCAGCGTCGCGGTGAGCACCGCGAAACCCGCCTCGACAAACCGGAAGGTGATGCGCTCGAGCTGCAGCAGCGGCATGCCCAGCCAGCCCTGCGTGCCCTTGTGCTGCCGCATCCGGCGTTCTGCAGCGTCGAGCAGGATCCCGTGCAGCACGGCAGCGCCGAAAAGGCCGTAGGAGGCCACGCCGAGCACGAAGTGCAGCGGGCCCATGGCGCTGGCGAACTGCCGCACGTCGCCCGGGTAGGCTGCAGCCAGCACCACGGCCACCACCCCGGCCAGGGCCAGACTCTTGCGGACGGTGGGCAACGGCACGAGGCGCGACTCGAGCGTGTGCACGCCGATCACCAGCCACACGGTGGCCGACAGCACGGGGGCGAAGCCCAGCCGGGCCCCACCGCCTTCATGGCTCCAGCCCGTGATGTCGAACAGCAGCAGCACCAGGTGCAGCAGCCAGCCCATCGCCAGCGCGATCGAGCCCAGGTGCGGGCGGTTGTCGGCTGGCAGTGCCGCCAGCGCATAACCGGCCATGGCGCCCAGCACCAGCAGCCAGGGACTGCTGAATGCCATCGAGGACGCGGGCGATAGAATCATCTCGACAGTGTACTTTCGCAGGCTTGGACATCCTGGCCTGCCGACCCCAACGCCATGGCCTCGACCCTTTCCGACCGGCTGTCCAGGCTGGTCAAGACGATGCGCGGCCAGGCCCGCATCACCGAAAGCAACGTGCAGGACATGTTGCGCGAGGTGCGCATGGCGCTGCTCGAAGCCGACGTCGCCTTGCCCGTGGTGCGCGATTTCGTCGCCCGAGTGAAGGAGAAATCGCTCGGACAGGAAGTGGTGGGTTCGCTCAATCCGGGCCAGGCGCTGGTGGGCATCGTGCATCGCGAACTCGCTGCGACCATGGGCGAAGGCGTGGCCGACCTCAACCTGGCTGCACAACCGCCGGCGGTGATCCTCATGGCCGGCCTGCAGGGCGCCGGCAAGACGACGACCACCGCCAAGCTGGCGCGCCATCTGATCACCAAGCGCAAGAAGAAGGTGCTCACGGTCTCGGCCGACGTCTACCGGCCTGCCGCCATCGAACAGCTCAAGACGGTCACGGCTCAGGCGGGAGCCGAGTGGTTCCCGTCGAATCCGGAGCAGAAGCCGCACGACATCGCGCTGGCCGCGCTCGATCACGCCAGACGTCACTACTTCGACGTGCTGCTGGTGGACACCGCCGGCCGGCTGGGCATCGACGAAGTGCTGATGCGCGAGATTCGCGACCTGCACGAGACGCTCAAGCCGGTCGAGACGCTGTTTGTCGTCGATGCCATGCAGGGCCAGGATGCGGTCAACACCGCCAAGGCCTTCAAGGAGGCCTTGCCGCTGACCGGCGTCGTGCTCACCAAGCTCGACGGTGACTCCCGCGGGGGTGCGGCACTGTCGGTGCGTCAGATCACCGGCGCCCCGATCAAGTTCGCCGGCATCTCCGAGAAGATCGACGGGCTGGAGATCTTCGATGCCGAGCGTCACGCCGGCCGCGTGCTCGGGATGGGCGACATCGTCGCGCTGGTCGAGCAGGTGCAGCAGGGCGTGGACGTGGGCGACGCGCAGAAGCTGGCAGAGAAGGTCAAGAGCGGCGGCTTCGACCTCAACGACTTCCTGATGCAGATTTCGCAGATGAAGAAGATGGGCGGGCTGGCCGGGCTGATGGACAAGCTGCCGAGCCAGCTCACTGCGAAGGCCGCAGGCGCCGACCTCGGCAAGGCAGAACGCGACGTCAAGCGCATGGAGGGCATCATCTGTTCGATGACCCCGCTGGAGCGGCGGAAACCCGACCTCATCAAGGCCGCGCGCAAGCGTCGCATCGCCGCCGGTGCCGGCGTCCTGAACCGCCTGCTCAACCAGTTCGAGCAGATGCAGGGCATGATGAAGAAGATGAAGGGCGGCGGCCTGATGAAGATGATGAAGCGCATGGGCGGGGCCGGCGGTTTCCCGGGCATGCCGCGCTGAGCGCCGGCCGACGGCCCCATACCGGACCGTCGGCCCGTCGGACCGTGCATCAATCGACGCTTTGCGCCGCGCAGTTCTGCGAACTGGCGCCCAATCCCCGCCGCGGAAACTTGCGGATACGCATTGGCCCCGGCAGCCCTTGACCAGCGGCGTCGCGGGCCCTAGCTTCGCGGTTTGCGCCCGTAAAGCGGCGCCGCGAGACCTCATGGACCTGCAATCTACTGCTTTCGCCGCCGCCGTCGTGCTGCTGCTGACGCTCGTGATGCTTCGATTGCGCCAGCGGGGCGTGTCCCGCCGCCCCGTGCGGCGCGACGATCTCGACACCGTCATCGACTGGCCGCCGGAGTCGGTGCGGGTGCTGACGATCGCCGAACGGCAGTCCTACGACCTGCTGCGCAAGGCACTGCCCGGCTTCATGGTGCTGGCCCAGGTGCCGCTGTCGCGCTTCGTGCGCGTGCCCACACGTCATTCGCATGCCGAATGGATGCAGCGGGTGGGCGCGCTGAGCGCCGATCTGGTGCTGTGCGACAGCGGCTCGCGGGTGCTGGCGGTGATCGACGTTCGCGCGGCACAGGAAACCGAGCGCAGCCGACGCCGTCACGAACGCATGGCCCGCGTGCTCAAGGCGGCCAACATCAAGGTCTACACCTGGCGCGAAGACGAACTGCCTTCGGCTTCGCAGGTTCGGTCTCTGGTGGGTGCCGAGCTGTCGCGCAACTCGGGCGGCATGAAGGCACCGATCTCGTCCAAGCCGATGCCGCTGATCCCGGTGGCCGAGATGGAAGAGTTGCTCAGTGAGGGCGACCGCATGCACGACGATCCGGCCATGGAGCCGGTGCCCTCGGCCTTCTTCGACGACGTCGAGCCCGTCACCGACGGCGGCAGGAGGCGCTGAAGCCGCGGCCGATGGCGCGGGTTGCACGCGCCACGGCGTCGGTCACTGAGCGAGCAGCGCCTCGGCGAACTCACGCGCGTTGAAGGTCTGGAGGTCTTCGAGCTTCTCGCCGATGCCGATGAAGTACACCGGCACCTCCCGCCTGGATTCCGCGCACCAGCGTGCAATCGCCGCCAGCACGCCCCCCTTGGCCGTTCCGTCGAGCTTGGTGACGATCAGGCCGGTCAGGCCGAGTGCCGCATCGAATGACTTCACCTGGGCCAGCGCGTTCTGGCCGGTGTTGCCGTCCACCACCAGCAGCACCTCGTGAGGCGCGCCGGGCATGGCCTTGCCGATCACGCGATGGATCTTCTTCAGCTCCTCCATCAGGTGCATCTGCGTGGGCAGCCGGCCTGCGGTGTCCGCAATGACGACGTCGCAGGCCCTGGCACGACCGGCGCTCACGGCATCGAAGGTCACTGCAGCGGGGTCGCCACCCTCCTGGCTGACGATGTCGACCCGGTTGCGGTCGGCCCACACCGACAGTTGCTCCCGGGCCGCGGCGCGGAAGGTGTCTGCCGCGGCCAGCAGCACGCGCTGGTCCGCTCCGGCCAGATAGCGCGTGAGCTTGCCGATGCTGGTGGTCTTGCCGGCGCCATTCACCCCCGCCACCATGATCACCGTCGGTTGTGCCTGGCCGATCACCAGCGCCTTCTCCAGCGGTCGCAGCAGGTCGGTGACCGCGTCCACGAGCAGCCCCTTGACGGCTTGCGGCTCGGTCGCCTTCGTGTCCTTGACACGACGGCGCAGGTCGTCCAGCAGAAACTGCGTGGCGCCCACACCGGCATCGGCCATCAGCAGCGCAGACTCCAGTTCTTCGTAGAGGGCCTCGTCGATCTTGGCGCCGGTGAACACCTGCGCCAGGCTGCTGCCGGTCTTGCGCAACCCCTGCTTCAGACGACTGAACCAGCCGCTGCGCTCAGGCTCCGCCGAGGCCGGTGTCGGTGTGGCCGCCGCTTCTTCGGCCTCCGCTTCAGCGGGCGCGGCGGCCAGGGCCTGCGTCGCAAGTGCATCGTCGCTGATGGCCAGGTCGGGTGTCGGCGCGACCGTCTCGGAGACTGGCGGGGCTGTCTCGGCAACGGGAGGGGCCGGCGGCTGGAACCCCGGAGTCGGGTGAACTGTGGCCGGCCGTGCAGTGGGAACTTCCGCTGCCGACTGCGACGCCCCCCCGCCGCCAGGCAGCCATCGCTTCAGCCAGCCGGCTCGCTCCTGCGTCGTCGGTGCCGCCGCGTCCCCAGGTGGGAAAGCGCCTGGGGACGCGTCGCCGGCAGCGGGGGCCGTCGGCGTCGCTTCCGACGGGGGACTCTTCTTCTTGAAAAAGCTGAACATCGCACCTGCAGTTCGAAGGAGTAAGGCAACCGGCAGCACTGCGCTGCCGGCTCGCTATAATGGGAGGCTCAGGCGCTTTAGCTCAGCTGGTTAGAGCGACGGAATCATAATCCGCAGGTCCGGGGTTCAAATCCCTGAAGCGCCACCACCTTCCCGGCCCGAGAACCCTTACAGGGGGCTCGGGCTGTCTTGTTTCACAGCCACTGGATCCACACCATGATTCGCTGTGTCACGTTGCTGGCGGCGAGCCTCATCGCTGCCGCTCCGGCATCCGCCCAGTTTGCACGCAACTTCCCGGCCAGCGCGCTGCGCGGTGAAATGACCGTGCTGCAGCCGCCCGAGGTGCTGCTCAACGGTCGCTCCGCCCGCCTGGCGCCCGGTTCGCGCATCCGCGACGAGAACAACCTGCTGGTGATGTCCGGCGCCTTGGCGCAGCGCAAGGCCGTGGTGCACTACACCTTGGACAACGCCGGGCTGCTGCTCGACGTCTGGCTGCTCACCCCCGCAGAACGCGCGCGCCAACCCTGGCCCGTGACGCCCGCCCAGGCTCAGACCTGGCTGTTCGATCCCGTCGGCCAGACCTGGAGGCGCCCATGACGACGAAGAAGGTCTTCATCCGCACCTTCGGGTGCCAGATGAACGAGTACGACTCCGACAAGATGGCCGACGTGCTGAACGCGGCACAAGGCTACGAGCCGACCCAGGATGTCGAGCAGGCGGACCTGATCCTCTTCAATACCTGCTCGGTGCGCGAGAAGGCCCAGGAGAAGGTCTTCAGCGACCTCGGGCGCGTCAAGCACCTGAAGAAGAAGGGCGTGATGATCGGCGTTGGAGGCTGCGTGGCCAGCCAGGAAGGTGCGGCCATCATCGAACGCGCACCCTACGTCGACCTGGTTTTCGGGCCACAGACCCTGCACCGCCTGCCGCAGATGATCGAGCAGCGACTGTCGTCGCGCCGCCCCCAGGTCGACATCAGCTTCCCCGAGATCGAGAAGTTCGACCACCTGCCACCGGCGCGTGTCGAGGGCTCCAGCGCCTTCGTGTCCATCATGGAAGGCTGCTCGAAGTACTGCTCCTACTGCGTGGTGCCCTACACGCGCGGCGAGGAGGTGAGCCGCCCTTTCGATGACGTGCTTGTCGAGGTGGCCGGCCTGGCCGGACAAGGCGTGAAGGAAGTGACCTTGCTCGGGCAGAACGTCAACGCCTACCGCGGCACCATGGGTGGCACCGCCGAGATCGCCGACTTCGCGCTGCTGCTGGAATACGTGGCCGGAATCCCCGGCATCGAGCGCATCCGCTACACCACCAGCCATCCCAACGAGTTCACGCAGCGGCTCATCGACGCCTACGCAAAGCTGCCGCAGCTGGTGAATCACCTGCACCTGCCGGTGCAGCATGGCAGCGACCGCATCCTGATGGCCATGAAGCGCGGCTACACGGCGATGGAGTACAAGAGCACCATCCGCAAGCTGCGGGCGGTGCGTCCCGGCATCAGCCTGTCCAGCGATTTCATCGTTGGGTTCCCTGGCGAGACAGAGGACGACTTTGGCAGGATGATGAAGCTGATCGAGGACGTGGGTTTCGACGCCTCCTTCAGCTTCGTCTTCAGTGCCCGGCCCGGCACGCCGGCAGCCAACCTGCCCGACGAGACGCCGCCGGCGCGCAAGCTGGCGCGGCTGCAGGAGCTGCAGGCCGCCATCGAACGCAACGTGCGCCGCATCGGCGCTTCGCGGGTGGGCACCCGGCAACGCATCCTCGTGGAAGGTCCGTCGCGCAAGAGCGCCGCAGAACTGATGGGCCGCACCGAATGCAACCGCATCGTCAACTTCGACGGGGGACCGCTGGCCCCGCGCCTCGTGGGCCAGATGATCGAGGTGACGATCACCGAGGCCCTGCCGCACTCGCTGCGCGGCACGCCCGTGGTCAGCGAGACGCCCGAGACCGCCCCGGCCCGAAACCCCGCCACCACAGCATGAGGGCGCACAGGAGCACCATCCCCAGGTAGGTGAGCATCTTGCCGTCCCGGCCGAACGCCAACAGGCCGACGAGAGCGGGAATCGTCGTGCCGGCGCTGGCGTAAGCCAGCAATGGCCTGAAACCCAGGCCGGTCAGTTCCCGGCGCCACAGCAACTTGGCCGAAGCACACGCCAGCAGCGCCAGGGTCATCGGCACGGCGAAGAAACCCGCGATGTGCCAGAAAACATCAACCAGGCCCATACTGTCCTTTGGCTGCAGCGGCCACAGGCCGAAAAAGCTTGATGGCGATCAAGGAGCTTTCGGGCTCCCGCGGGAAACTACACATTGCGCCGATGTGTCAACCTAGCCTTACAATGTCTTCGTGAGCGTATTCGCCCTCGGGCTCAACCACACCACCGCACCGCTGGACATCCGCGGGCGGTTCGCCTTCGCTCCTGAACAGATGGGGCCGGCCCTGCAATCGCTCAAGCAGCGCTTGCATCGTGTCCTGCCGGAAGCGGCGTTGGTGTCGACCTGCAATCGTACCGAGTTGTACGTGGCTGGTTCGACCGGCTCGATGGACGACATCGTCGTGCCCACCCTGGACTGGCTGGCCGAACACGGCGGCCTGCAACGCGCCCAGTTGCAGCATCACAGCTACGTGCGCGAAGAGCGCGATGCCGCGCGGCATGCCTTCCGTGTCGCCTCGGGACTCGATTCGATGGTGCTGGGCGAGCCGCAGATCCTGGGCCAGATGAAGCAGGCCGTGCGGCAAGCCGAAGAAGCCGGCACCCTGGGCACCACGCTGCACCAGCTGTTCCAGCGCTCGTTCTCGGTGGCCAAGGAAGTTCGCAGCTCGACCGAGATCGGCGCCCATTCCATCAGCATGGCCGCTGCCGCGGTGCGCATGGCAGCGCAGCTGTTCGAAGACCTGAAGGACATTCATGTCCTCTTCGTCGGTGCGGGCGAAATGATCGAGCTGGTGGCCACCCACTTTGCAGCCCGCAACCCCAAGTCCATCAGTGTGGCCAACCGCACCATGGAGCGCGGCGAACGTCTGGCAGCCAGGTTCGGTGCGCGAACGCTGCGACTGTCCGACCTGCCCGGTCACCTGCACGAGTTCGACGCCGTCATCTCCTGCACGGCGAGTTCGCTGCCCATCATCGGTCTGGGTGCCGTCGAAAGCGCGCTGCGCCAGCGCCGCCACCGCCCCATCTACATGGTCGATCTGGCCGTGCCGCGCGACATCGAGCCCGAAGTCGCCGCGTTGAACGACGTCTATCTGTACACCGTCGACGATCTTTCGACCCTGGTCCAGACCGCCGGCGAGAAGCGTCAGGCCGCGGTGGCCCAGGCCGAAGCCATCATCGACGCCGGCGTGCAGAGCTTCGCCCACTGGCTCGACCAGCGCGCGGCCGTGCCCGTCATCCAGGCACTGAACCGCCAGGCCGACGACTGGGCAGCCATCGAGATGCATCGCGCTCGCCGCATGCTGGCCAAGGGTGAGCCGATCGAGGGCGTACTCGAGGCACTGGCCCGCGGCCTCACGCACAAGATGCTGCACGGCACGATGGCCGAACTGCACGCTGCCGACGGGGCCGACCGGGAAGAGCTGGTGCAGACGATTTCGCGCCTGTTCCTGCGCCAGAGTACGCGCCAACCCGGCGGCGACCACCGCTAGTTTTCTGGGAGCCGGCCCGGCTGCGCAAGCGCGTGGCAGCGGGCGGCTGCCGCTGCATGAATCCATCCCTCAGAGAACAGTTCGAGCGTCTGGGCCTGCGCCTGAACGAACTCGACGCGAGTCTGGCCGACCCACAGGTATCAGCCGACATCAAGCGCTACCGCACGCTGTCACGCGAGCAGGCCGAGGTGGCCGGCATCGTCGAGCGTTTCCGGCGCTTCCAGCAACGTGAGGCCGACTTGCAGACCGCCCAGGCCATGCTCGCTGACGCAGCCCTGGACGCAGACATGGCCGCCATGGCGCGTGACGAAGCTGCCGAGGCCCAGGCCGATCTCGACCGCCTGCTCTCCGAGCTGCAGGCCGCCCTGCTGCCGCGCGACCCCGACGACGAGCGCAACGCCTTCCTGGAGATCCGGGCGGGCACGGGTGGCGACGAGTCGGCGCTGTTCGCGGGCGACCTCGCTCGCATGTACCTCCGCTACTGCGAACGCCAGCGCTGGCGCACCGAGGTGTTGAGCGAGAGTGCGGCAGAGCTCGGCGGCTACAAGGAGCTGGTGCTGCGCATCGAGGGGGAGCGCGTCTACGAGGCGCTGCGCTTCGAGTCGGGCGGCCACCGTGTGCAGCGCGTGCCGGCCACCGAATCGCAGGGGCGCATCCACACCAGCGCCTGCACGGTGGCGGTGATGCCCGAGCCCGACGAGGCCGAGGAGATCCAGCTCAACCCGGCGGAGCTGCGCATAGACACCTTCCGCGCCAGCGGCGCCGGCGGGCAGCACGTCAACAAGACCGACAGCGCGATCCGCATCACCCACCTGCCCACGGGCCTGGTCGCCGAGTGCCAGGACGACCGTTCCCAGCACCGAAACAAGGCCAAGGCGATGGCGGTGCTGGCCGCCCGACTGCGCGACAAGGACCGCAACGAGCGCGCTGCCAAGGAAGCGGCCACGCGCAAGACACTGATCGGCAGCGGCGATCGATCCGACCGAATCCGCACCTACAACTATCCGCAGGGCAGGCTGACCGACCATCGCATCAACCTGACGCTCTACAAGCTGGGGCAGGTGCTGGACGGTGACCTGCAGGACGTGGTCGATGCACTCAAGGCCGCACGCGCCGCCGAACAGCTGGCTCAGCTGGAATCGGGCGGCCACTGATGCTGGTGGCTCAGGCGCTGGCCCAAGCACGCGAACGGGGCGTGCCACGGCTGGATGCGCAACTGCTGGTCGCCCATCACCTGGGGCGATCGCGCAGCTGGGTGCTGGCCCATGGCGACGACGAGATCGCTCCCGACCGGCGGGCTGCGCTGCTGGCCGACATCGACCGTCTGGCGCAAGGCGTGCCGCTGGCCTATCTGCGGGGCGAACGCGAGTTCCATGGCCTGACGCTCGAAGTCAGCCCTGCCGTGCTGATTCCTCGGCCCGACACCGAAATCCTGGTCGACTGGGCGCTGCAGATCCTGCAGCCGAAGACTGCCGCAGGCGAGGCCATGCGGGTGGCTGATCTGGGCACGGGCAGCGGCGCCATCGCGCTGGCGGTGCGCCGTGGTTGCCCGGGAGCCGAGGTCGTGGCCACCGACCTCAGCGTTGCAGCGCTGGATGTGGCACGCCGGAACGCATCGCGGCTGGGCTTGGCCATCGATTTCCGCACCGGCTCCTGGTGGCAGCCGCTGGCTGGCGAGCGCTTCGATCTGCTGCTGTCGAATCCCCCGTATATCGCAGAGGGCGATCGGCATCTCGCCGCACTCCTGCATGAACCGCAAGCGGCCCTGACGCCCGGCGGCGACGGCCTGTCGGCCCTGCGCACGCTCGCGCACGGCGGCCCGGCCCACCTGACAGAGGGCGGTTGGCTGCTGCTGGAGCACGGTCACGACCAGGCCCAAGCCGTTGCCGACGCCCTGACGGCTGCCGGGCTCGTCGCCGTGGAGACGCGCGTCGACCTGGCCGGCCTGCCGCGCTGCACCGGTGGCCGCCGAGCCGGTCGTTGAGGCAGCGGCACCGCTGACGCCGCTGCACCACGGCTCGCGGCCAGTCGCGTCAAGAATCGACGTCGCGGCCGCCCCGCGGCATGCGGGAACGTGCGGCACGAGGCATGATGAATCCGACGCGCCCCCTGTCGGCGCGCACAGGAGTCCGACATGCATGCTGCCGTCCGGTATGCGGCTTCACTGCTGCTCGCGCTGACCACCGTGTCGTCCGGCGCAAGCGGGCTTCAGGCGCCCGACAGCAGCGTGCTGTGGCCTCAGTGGCAGGCACGTCTGACGGTGTCGATCCTGCCGCCGTCCACGGGCTCGCTGCTGACCGCCACCGAGGCCGGTGCCTCGCGCGACGCCGGGCATACCACCCTGCTGCTCGGCGACTACTACTTCCGCGTGCCCGGGCTCGATCTCATGTCACGCCATGGTCGCCTGCGCGCCAGCACGGGCCTGATGATCAGCCAGCGAAGCATCGGATCACAGGGCCTGCAGGGCCCCCGGGGCGGCGAGGTGCAGCGCGACCAGGCCTCCACCCTGCCCTACCTGGGTCTGGGCTACAGCGGGCTGTCGTTGAAAGGGGGCTGGAGGTTCGACGCCGACATCGGCATCGTCGCCGGCAACCCGTCGGGTGCCTGGCGCCTCGGCCGCGCCCTCCTGGGCGACCAGGGCGCCGACGGGAGTCTTCGCGACCTGCGGCTGTCGCCCGTACTGCAGTTCGGCGTGAGCTACGCGTTCTGACCCGAAGCAGCCCGGCGACGGCTGACCGCTGCGCGCACCACCACGGACCCGGTCAAGCGGTATTCATGGGCCCGTCGCGGAAGATGCGCGCGTCCATCGTGCGCAAGTGCGGCGACACCGCCACGGGCGCACCGATCACGCCCAGGACGTCCTGCTGCAGGTCGATGCCCGGCGCGATCTCGATCAGCACGAGTTGGCCGTCCAGCAGCTCGAACACCGCCCGTTCGGTGATGTAGCGGACCTGGCGCCCCAGGCTGGCCACGTAGGGGCCGTTGAAGCTGAGATGGCTGACGGCGGGCACCAGTTTCCCGACACGCCCCTCGTGCTGGAGGGTCAGCCGGCCGTCGGCCGCCCGCACCCGCAGACCACCGGCCGTGAGCGTGCCCATGAAGACCACGCGCTTCGTGCTCTGGGTGATGTTGATGAAGCCGCCCACGCCGGAGATCACGTCCCCGAACCGACTGACGTTGACGTTGCCGAGGGGGTCGAACTCCGCCAGCCCGAGGAAGGCGATGTCCAGGCCGCCGCCGTCGTAGAAATCGAACATGGCGGCGTGGTCGATCACCGCTTCAGGATGGGCGCTGCACCCGAAGCTGAGCTTGTCGGCCGGTGTGCCGCCGATGGGGCCCGACTCCAGCGTCAGGGTGAAGCCTTCTATGCCTTCCTCGCGCGCCACCTGGCCCATCCCGGCGGGCATGCCAACGCCCAGGTTGACCACCGGACGAGACAGCGCAGCCAGCTCGAGCAGCGCGCGCCGTTGCACGATCTTGCGCACGTCCAGGGGCGTGAACGAGCCTGCCGGTTGCGACGCCGGTATCCGCGAAAGGCGCTGAGATGCGCTGAGGTAGTCGTCGTTGTGCTTCTCGCCGAAAGTCATCCAGTGGTCGTCTTCGCCTTCACTGACCACCAGGTGGTCGACCAGGATGCCAGGCACGCGCACCAGGTTGGGGTCGAGCTCGCCGGCGGGCACCACCCGCTTGACCTGCGCGATGACGATGCCCCCGCTGTTGTGCGCCGCCTGGGCGATGGCCAACAGATCCTGGTGGAAGGGTTCGTGTTCGGTGGTGAGGTTGCCGCGCTCGTCGGCCGTGGTGGCGCGAATGAGCGCCACGTGCACCGGAAAGGAAGGGTAGAACAGCTGCTCGCTGCCGCCGATGTGCACGAGTTCGACCACCGAAGCGCGCGTGCGAGGCGTGAGACGCGCCCCACCGTGGCGAGGATCGACGAAGGTGTGCAGCCCGATAGGCGTGAGCACGCCGGCCTTGCCGCCGGCGATGGCACGGTAGAGGTGGGTGATGACGCCCTGGGGGAGGTTGTAGGCTTCGACCAGGTCGTCCTGCACCAGACGCCCCAGGCGGGGTGCGGAGATCCAGTGGCCGCCGATGATGCGCTTGACCAGCCCGGCATGACCGAAGTGGTTCACGCCGCGGCTGAGCTTGTCGCCCTGGCCGGCGGCATACACCAGCGTGAGATCGCGAGGTGAGCCGATCTGAAGAAAGCGCTGCTCCAGCGCCGAGGTCACGACTTCGGCATGGCCGGCGCCGACGAATCCGGCACACACCACGGTCTGGCCGTCCTGCACCAGGGCGGCGGCCTGTTCGGCGCTGATGCGATTCATGGCTTGCAGTGCGGGTCGGCCACTTGCTCAGTGCAGGTCGGACACCGCGTCGCCGCCCTCGCCCTGCGGAGGCTGAGCGTCGGCCACGCGAAACTTCTCGGTGGCCCATGCCCCCAGGTCCACGTTGCGGCAGCGTTCGCAGCAGAACGGACGGAACGCATTGTGCGGGCCGTAGACCGAGGGCCCCCGGCAAGTCGGACAGGGCACCAACCGTTCAGGCAATGGCTCGGTCACAGGCTCGGACATCTGAGAACACAGGGCGGGGATCAGGCACAGAGCGTCAGCTCGAACGGCGTGTCGACCGCCGCCGGACGCAGTCGGCCCTCGGCGTCGGCCTTCATCATGCGCACCGACACCATCAGTCGGTGACCTGTGATCTCGGGTACCAGGCCGCCGGTCTCGTCGAAGGCCACACGCATCAGGTGGTACGACTTGCCTTGCGGCAGGCTCTGCTGGTAGTGACCGGCCAGGGCCACCATGCGCTGGGGCACGCCGCTGTCGCGCAGCAGTCCCATCAGCACCTGCAAGGCATCGGCCAGCGGCATCAGGTGACTGATCCAGCCGGTCAGGTCGGCGCGGCGCCTGGACGCTTCGTGCTGCTGCCAGGCGAAGTAGGCCGGAAGGTCGAACTCGCAGGTGCCGCCCGGGATGCTGATGCGGCTGCGGATGCTCATCAGCCACTCGTTGCCCGACAGTGCCGCACCGGCCTTGCCGGGCACCTGGTTCAGTCCGCTGAAGGCGCCGTCGACCCGCGTGATGACGCGGTCGAGCATGAGCTCGGAGATGCCGGGGTGGCCGCGGTAGCCCATCAGCTGGGACTTGTGGCGCTCCAGTTCCTTCAGCAGGTCGGACTTGAGATCGGCACGCGAAGCGACGTCCATGACCTCGAACATCGTCGCCAGCGCGAAATGATGGTCGATGGCCGAGTCGCGGCGCACCAGTTCCTGCAAGCGCCCGAACAGATGCTCCAGCCGGAGCATGGTGCGGATTCCTTCGGTAAAGGGGTACTCGTACAGGACCAAGAGCTGCCGCTTTCAGAGCATGGCGCCGGACGGGTGCGTCCACGACGGGGCTGATTGTTTCACAGGCATCATGCTCTCGGCACCGAGGGCATCCACAGCGCCCACAATGCCAGGACCTCGGCCTGCAGCGCCTCGAGTGTCAAGCCCTCGTTGAAGATCACGGCGTCGGCGACGGCACGACGCTGAGCGCGTGAGGCCTGCTGAGAGATGACGCGGCGCACCGCGTCCTCACTCCACCCGGAACGCTCCACGACGCGCTCGACCTGAGCGCGTTCGCTGCAGTCGACCACCAGCACGCGTTCGACGCGGCTTCGCCAGTGGCGCGACTCGACGAGCAGGGGCACGTCGAAGACGATCGGCGCATCATCAGCCATGGCGGCCTGTCGGGCGGCCTCGGCACCGATCAACGGATGCAGCACCGCCTCCAGTCGCAGCCGGGCCCGTGGATCGTCGAAAGCGATGCGTCGCATGCGATCGCGGTCGAGGGCGCCATCTGCGGCGATGATGTCGGCGCCGAACGTTGCCGCCAGCGCGGGCAGGGCCGCACCGCCGGGAAGGGTCAGCGAGCGTGCGATGGCGTCGGTGTCGACCAGCACCGCGCCGCAGGCCACCAGCGTCCGCGCAACCGTGCTCTTGCCGCTGCCGATGCCCCCGGTCAGCCCGATACGGCGCATCAGGGCTCCCTCAGGACCAGCCCATGAGGTCCAGCACGCGCGGCAGCCCGGCGAGCATCACCACCAGTCCGCCGCCTGCCAGAAACGGGCCGAAGGGCACGAATCGGCCTTCGCGCAGGGTGCTGCGCAGCTTCATCACGATGCCCACCGCGGCGCCGATCACCGAAGCCAGCAGCACGATGGGCAGGATCGCCTGCCAGCCGAGCCAGGCCCCCAGAGCCGCCAGCAGCTTGAAGTCGCCATAGCCCATGCCCTCCTTGCCGGTGGTCAGCTTGAACAGCCAGTACACCGACCACAACGACAGGTAGCCGACGGCGGCGCCCGTCACGGCATCCCAGGCAGACAAGCCTGGCAGCCAGCCGAGTCCGGCGGCCAGCAAGCCGCCCCAGAGCAGCGGGTAGGTCAGTGCGTCGGGCAGCACGGTGGTGTCCCAGTCGATGGCGGCCAGGGCCAGCAGCAAGGCGACGACCGCGCACCACAGCAGCGCGGTCCAGCCCGCACCGAAGCGCCAGCCCACTGCAGCGAACAAGACCGCCGTGAGCAGCTCGATGAAGGGATAGCGCAAGGGAATGCCCGCGCCGCAGGCAGAGCAGCGACCGCGCAGGTACAGCCAGCTCAGCACGGGGATGTTCTCGTACCAGCGGATGCGGTGGCCACAGGACGGACAGCGGGAGGCCGGGCGCAGCAGGTCCAGCGGCGCGAGCTTCTCGATGCCTTGGGTGATCGACGTGCCCGCCTGCAGCAGCCCAGGGTGCGCGTCGCCGGCAAACACCCGCCGGTAGGAGGCCGTGTCGCCGAGCTGGCCGGCAACGTCGCCCCACCACTGCCGCTCGAGCATCAGCGGCATGCGGTGGATGACGACGTTGAGAAAGCTGCCGATCAGCAGTCCGAGCAGGCCCAGCGCCCAAGGCGACAACATCGCCTCGAGTGGGAGGTCGGCGAACACGGTCAGACGACGGCGCCGAGCTTGAAGATGGGCAGGTACATCGAGACCACGATGCCGCCGATCAGCACGCCCAGGATGACGATGATGAAAGGTTCCATCAGGCTGGAAAGGCCCTTGACCATTTCATCGACCTCGTTCTCGTAGAACTCGGCGGCCTTGCCGAGCATGTGGTCGAGCGAACCGGACTCCTCACCGATGGCCGTCATCTGCAGCACCATGGTCGGAAACACACCGCTGGCGGTCATCGAGGTGGTGAGCGCCGAGCCGGTGGAGACGTCCTTCTGGATCTGTTCGGTGGCCTGCGCATAGACCGCATTGCCGGAGGCTCCGCCCACGGAGTCGAGCGCCTCGACCAGGGGCACGCCAGCGGCGAACATCGTCGACAGCGTGCGCGTCCAGCGGGCGATCACGGCCTTGTTGATGAGGTCCCCGAAGACGGGGATGCGCAGCAGGATGCGGTCCATCGCCATCTGCATCTTCTCGGACCGTTTCCACGACTCGAAGAAGAAGTACAGCCCACCGCCGAGGATGCCGAAGATCGCCCACCAGTAACTGGTGAAGAACTTGGACATGGCAATGACCACCAGCGTCGGCGTGGGCAGGTCGGCGCCAAAGGACTTGAAGACGTCTTCGAAGGCCGGGATCACGAAGATCATGATCACCGTCAGCACGACGAACGCGACGACGATGACCGCGATGGGATACATCAGGGCCGACTTGATCTTGCTCTTGATGGCCATCGTCTTCTCTTGATAGATGGCCAGGCGGTCGAGCAGCGCCTCCAGGATGCCGCCGGCCTCGCCCGCCTCGACGAGGTTGCAGTAGAGCGAATCGAAGTGGAGCGGGTGCTTGCGGAACGCCGATGACAGGCTGGTGCCGGTCTCGACATCGGAGCGGATGTCGTTCAGCAGCTTGGTCATGCGCGGATTGGTGCTGCCGCGCGCGACGATGTCGAAGGACTGCAGCAGCGGCACGCCGGCCTTCATCATCGTCGCGAGCTGGCGCGTGAAGATGGCGATGTCCTTCTGCTTGATCGAGCGGCCACCCGAGGTGCGGCGCTTCTTGACCTTGGTGACCAGGATGCCCTGGCGTCTCAGGCTGGCACTGACCACCGACTCGCCGCCTGCGCGCAATTCGCCCCGGACGATCTTGCCGTTCTTGTCCTTGCCCTCCCACTCGTAGATCGCGTCTTTCGCGTTCTTCGAAGTGCTCGAGGCTGCTGTTGCTGTTGCCATGGGGTCTCCGGGTGGGGCCTACTGCGACTGATTCTCTCTGCGCCGGCGCGTGCACCCGTGGCGCCCGGGCCTACTCGTTCGTGACAGTGATCACTTCTTCGAGCGTCGTCATGCCCGTCTTCACCTTGATCAGTCCGGCCTGCCGCAGGTCTCGCACGCCATCGGCCTGAGCCTGTTGTGCGATGTCCAGCGCCGAACCCTCGGACAGGATGATGCGCTGCATGGCCTCCGTTATCGGCATCACCTGGTACAGACCAACCCGTCCTTTGTAACCGTTGTTGCAAGTCGAGCAGCCCACGGCCCGATACGGCTTCCAGCTTCCATCCAGATCGGTCGGTTGATAGCCTGCCTTGAGGAGGGCCTCGCGCGGGTACTCGGCTGGAGTCTTGCAGTTTTCACACAAACGCCTTGCCAGCCGTTGGGCCGTGATGAGGAGCACGCTGGAAGCGATGTTGAAAGGAGCCACACCCATGTTCATCAAGCGGGTCAGCGTCGACGGCGCATCGTTCGTATGCAGCGTGGACATCACCAGGTGTCCGGTCTGCGCCGCCTTCAGCGCGATGTCTGCAGTCTCCAGGTCGCGGATTTCGCCCACCATGATGATGTCAGGATCCTGCCGCAGGAAGGACTTCAGCGCCGCGGCGAAGGTCAGACCCGCGCGGTCATTGACGTTGACCTGGTTGATGCCGGGCAGGTTGATTTCCGCCGGGTCTTCCACCGTGGCGATGTTCACGCCGGGCTGGTTCAGCAGGTTCAGGCAGGTGTACAGCGACACCGTCTTGCCGCTGCCGGTCGGACCGGTGACGAGAATCATGCCGTAGGGCCGCTGGATGCAGGTCAGCAGCCGCTCCTTCTCGATCTTCTCGTAACCCAGCGCCTCGATGCCCAGCTTGGCGCTCGAAGGGTCGAGGATCCGGATCACGACCTTCTCGCCGAAGAGCGTGGGCAAGGTGCTGACGCGGAAGTCGATCGCCTTGGTGCCGAACTTGAGCTTCATGCGCCCGTCCTGCGGCACCCGCTTCTCGGAGATGTCCATCCGCGAGATGACCTTGATGCGCGACGCGAGCTTTTCCTTGATGGCGATGGGCGGCTGGGTGATCTCGCGCAGTTCTCCGTCGATCCGGAAACGCACCCGGTAGTTGTATTCGTAGGGCTCGAAGTGAAGGTCGGACGCGCGCATGTTGATGGCGTCGATCAACATCTTCTGCAGGAAACGAACGACGGGTGCGTCCTCGACGTCGACCGAGATGTCGTTGGCCTCTGCGGCCTGCGCGTCGTCTTCGGTGACGTCGAACTCGAAGTCGCCACTGGCCATCGACTCGATGACTTCGCTGGCACTGGCGCCCTGGTTCTCGATCTGCCGCAGCAGCTTGTCGTACTCGACGACGACCCACTCCGGTGTCAGCTGGGTGGCGAACTTGATGCGTTCGGCCGCCTCCTGGTCGGTCGGGTCAGCCGCGCCGATGAAAAGACGGTTGCCGCGCTTGCCCAGCGCGATGAGTTGGTACTGTGCGGCGATCTTGCCGTCGAGCACGTTGCGAGGGAGCTTCTGCGCGTCGACCGTATTGAGGTCAAGCAGGGGCAGGGCCAGCACCGAGGACAAGGTGTGCGCGAGCTCGGACGGTTGGACGGCCCCGGCCGCGATGACGGAGGAAACGAAACTGACGCGCCGCTCCTTCGACGACTTGGCCAGATCCTCGGCCGCCTTGGCGGTCAGCTTGCCCGCATGCACCAGCACGCGCGCCACGCCACTGAGGGTGGACGACGGTGATTCGGCGACGGTATCGGCAGGTGGCATGCAGTCGGGCGTACCGTGTTGGGCGGACAGCGACAGATCATCGCCGATCGCTGCCTGGCTGTAAACGGACCGCCCGTGCGCCACAGCGCGCTCGTCCAGCCCTTGCACGCACAAGCCCGGGGGAAACGAGCGGGCAGGAGAGGCGGATGGTCGGGGTGAGAGGATTCGAACCTCCGGCCTCTACGTCCCGAACGTAGCGCTCTACCAGGCTAAGCTACACCCCGATTCGGTCGACCGGACTGACAACGGACTGTCAGTCGCGTTCATTTCCTGGTGCCGCTGGATCGCCGGAGAGCCCTGGGGGACCTTCAAGACGTTCTGTGCACCGACCGAGAACACAATTCTAGCAGAGCGTCACGGGCCCAGGAGTCGGGCAGCGCTCCAAGGCAATCGCGAGCCTTCACGGCCTCGCTCTCGGCGGCCTCGCGCGTGGCGTCAAGCGCCCCCGTACGGCGCACGATGGCGAGAATCTGCGACAGTTCTTCAGTGGCGCCGTGCTCGATCGCGCCGCGGATGAGGGCACGCTCGCCGGCATCGGCACGGTCCATCGCCACCAGCAAGGGCAAGGTAGGCTTGCCTTCGCGCAGATCGTCGCCGACGTTCTTGCCCAGAGCGTGCGAATCGCCTTCGTAGTCGAGCAGGTCGTCGACGAGCTGGAACGCTGTGCCCAACGCGCGACCGTAGCCGGCACAGGCTTCCTCGGTGGCCTCGTCGGCACCCGCGAGCACGGCACCGAGCCGGGCGCTGGCCTCGAACAGCTTGGCCGTCTTGAACCGGATCACGCGAAGGTAGTCGTCGACCGACAGGTCCGGGTCGTGCATGTTCATCAACTGCAGGACCTCGCCTTCGGCGATGACGTTGGTCGCGTCCGCCAGCACGGACAACACGCGCATGTTCTGCACCGACACCATCATCTGGAAAGCGCGCGAGTAAAGGAAGTCGCCCACGAGGACGCTGGCCGCATTGCCGAAGGCGGCATTGGCCGTGGCGCGGCCGCGCCTGAGCGAGGACTCGTCGACGACATCGTCGTGCAGCAGCGTCGCGGTGTGGATGAACTCCACCACCGCGGCCAGTTCGAAGCGTGCAGCACCCTGGTACCCCAGTGCCTCGGCCACCAGGAGTACCAGGCGGGGCCGAATGCGCTTGCCACCAGCCGAGATGATGTAACCGGAGATCTGGTCGATGAGGGCGACCTGCGACGACAGCCTCTGGCGGATCACCTCGTCCACGCGCTGCATGGCAGCCCCCATCGGGTCAGACGTCACGGCGGGGATCGTTTGTGGGTGGTGCACAGTATGGACGCAGATGCGCAGGCCCATTATAGGAAGCAGCGCCATCACCACGATGCCCCGTGCTGAGCGGCTCGCAACGCGGCGCAATTCGCTCGAAAGCGCCGAAGCCCGGCCTCGTTGACCCGTGCTACACTGGAAGGCTTCGTATTGCCACCTGCCCCGACTTGATGATCATTGCATGGTCAGCGAGCGGGCGAGGCGCATAGCGGGCGCTGCAGCCGGCGGGCTGCAAGTGGTCCGGCAGTCCCATTGAGCGCAGGACGTGCAGTCCTGCGGCAATTGAGATCCCGCCGGGCAGGCATTCGGGCGTCCCGGGGTCGGGACTTCCGGGCAACTCGGGTTTCCCGAGAAACGGAAGGCAGTTTCGGCTGCCATGCATCAAGGGCAGTCCTCTGGCTGCAGTGCGCCGCAAGGCGTGGAAAGGTCGAACATGTACGCGGTCATAAAAACCGGAGGCAAACAATACAAGGTTGCCGCCGGCGAAAAGATCAAGGTAGAACAGATTGCTGCGGACGTGGGCCAGGAAATCGTGATCGATCAGGTGCTCGCCGTCGGCGAAGGCGCGGATCTGACGGTCGGGACTCCGTGGGTCGCGGGTGCCAGCGTGAAGGCCACGGTCGTGGCCCAGGGCCGGCACGACAAGGTGCGCATCTTCAAGATGCGGCGCCGCAAGCACTACCAGAAGCACGGCGGTCATCGCCAGCACTACACCGAGTTGCAGATCGCCTCGGTCAACCCGGCCTGACGGGCACAAGGAGCGACAAGCATGGCACAGAAAAAGGGCGGCGGTTCCACCCGCAACGGCCGTGATTCACAGCCGAAGATGCTCGGCGTGAAGGTGTACGGCGGTCAGACGGTCACGGCCGGCTCGATCATCGTGCGCCAGCGCGGCACCAAGTTCCACCCCGGCACCAATGTCGGCGTGGGCAAGGATCACACGCTGTTCGCACTGGTGGACGGCTCGGTGTCCTTCGACATCAAGGGCCCGCAGAACAGACAGACGGTGTTCGTCAAGCCGGTCTGACCGAGCTTCGCACGACACCGAAGCCCCGGCCTGCCGGGGCTTCGTCGTTCATTCCATGAAGTTCGTCGACGAAGCCACCATCGAGTTCGCTGCCGGCAACGGAGGCGCGGGCTGCGTGAGCTTCCGCCGCGAGAAGTTCATCCCCTTCGGCGGCCCGAACGGCGGCGACGGTGGTCGCGGCGGCAGCGTCTACGCCGTGGCCGACCGCAACATCAACACGCTGATCGACTACCGCTACACACGCCGATTCGATGCACGCAACGGCGAGGCAGGCCGTGGTTCGGATCAGTTCGGCGCTGCCGGCGAAGACGTCCTGCTGCGCATGCCGGTAGGCACCATCATCACCGACACCGAGACCGACACCGTGATGGCCGAGCTGCTCGAACACGGGGAGAGGGTGCTGCTGGCCAAAGGCGGAGACGGCGGCTTCGGCAACCTGCACTTCAAGACCAGCACCAATCGCGCCCCGCGCCAGAAAACGCCAGGCTGGCCCGGCCAGGCCTTCAAGGTGAAGCTGGAGCTTCGCGTGCTCGCCGATGTCGGTCTGCTCGGGATGCCCAACGCGGGCAAATCCACGCTGATCGCAGCGATCTCGAACGCGCGTCCGAAGATCGCCGACTACCCCTTCACGACGCTGCATCCCAATCTGGGCGTGGTGCGGGTCGGGCCGGAGCGCAGTTTCGTCGTGGCCGACATCCCCGGGCTGATCGAGGGCGCCTCGGAAGGCGCCGGCCTCGGCCACCAGTTCCTGCGCCACCTGCAGCGCACCCGGCTGCTGCTGCACATCGTGGACATGGCACCCTTCGACGACAGCGTCGACCCGGTGGCGCAAGCGCGCGCCATCGTCAAGGAGCTCAAGAAGTACGACCCCAAGCTGCATGCCAAGCCGCGATGGCTGGTACTGAACAAGCTCGACATGGTGCCTCGGGAAGACCGCGATGCGCTGTGCAAGGACTTCGTGCGGAGGCTGCGCTGGAAAGGCCCCGTGTTCCAGATTTCGGCACTGGCCCGTGAAGGATTGCAGCCCCTGCTCGAGTCCATCTACCAGCACGTCGCCGCGGAACAGGTGCAGGTCGCCGAGCCCGATGCGCGCTTCGACACCCCGAAGGACGACGTTCATGGCTAGCCCCGTCAGCCAGGCGCGACGAATCGTTGTCAAGGTCGGGTCCAGTCTGGTCACCAACGAGGGTCGCGGCGTCGATGCGGAAGCCATCGGCAACTGGTCGCGCCAGCTCGCAGCGCTGGCCGCCGAGGGCCGCGAGATGGTGATGGTGTCCAGCGGGGCCATCGCCGAAGGCATGAAGCGGCTCGGCTGGACGTCTCGCCCGAAGGAGCTGCACGAGCAGCAGGCAGCCGCCGCCGTGGGACAGATGGGCCTGGTGCAGATGTACGAGACCAAACTGCGCGAACAGGGTGTGGGCAGCGCGCAGGTGCTTCTGACGCACGGCGACCTGGCGGATCGCGAGCGCTACCTGAACGCGCGCTCGACGCTGCTGACACTGCTTTCGCTGAAGGTCATTCCAGTCATCAACGAGAACGATACCGTCGTCAATGACGAGATCAAGGTCGGGGACAACGACACGCTGGGCGCACTGGTGGCCAACCTCGTCGATGCCGACGCCTTGATCATCCTGACCGACCAGCGCGGGCTGTATTCGGCCGACCCGCGCAAGGACCCGCAGGCACGCTTCATCGACGAGGCTCGCGCCGGCGACCTCGCACTGGAGGCGATGGCAGGCGGAGCCGGATCCAGCATCGGCCGCGGCGGCATGCTCACCAAGGTGCTGGCCGCCAAGCGCGCGGCCGGCAGTGGCGCGAGCACCGTGATCGCCTGGGGACGCGAGCCCGACGTGCTGCTTCGACTCGCCGCCGGCGAGTCCATCGGTACCGCGTTGATCGCCGGCACGCCCAAGCTCGCGGCGCGCAAGCAATGGATGGTCGACCACCTGCAGATGCGCGGCGCGGTGACCGTCGATGCCGGTGCGGTGACCAAGGTGCGCGACGAAGGCAAGAGCCTCCTGCCCATCGGCGTGACCGAGGTTCAAGGTGACTTCGCGCGCGGCGACGTCATTGCGGTGCGCTCGCCCGAGGGGCAGGAGCTGGCGAGGGGGCTGGCCAATTACTCGTCGGCCGAAGCGCGCCTCATCTCACGCAAGCCGTCATCGTTGATCGAGTCCCTGCTGGGATACGCCAACGAGCCGGAACTGATCCACCGCGACAACCTCGTGCTGGTTTGAACCTGCCGACAGCGCCGCCTCAGCCGACGCTGTCGGGTGGAGCCTCGGGAAGGTGCCCGTCGTCCTGGCGCGAGTGCCGCATGCCGGCACGCAGATAGCGGTTGTGGTGGTTCACGCGAGGCAGGAAGCGCGCCAGCTCGGTCAAGGCCATCTCGTACACGTTGCGCTTGAACTCGATCACCACGTCCAGCGGCACCCAGTACTCGTTCCAGCGCCAGGCGTCGAATTCGGGATGATCGGTGGCGCGCAGGTTCATGTCGCTGTCGCGCCCCAGCAGCTTCAAGAGGAACCAGATCTGTTTCTGGCCCCGGTACTGACCCCGTGCGTCCTTTCGGATGAAGTGGTCCGGCACCTCATAGCGCAACCAGTCGCGCGTGCGCCCGATGATCTCGACGTGATCGGGCATCAGCCCGACTTCCTCGTGCAGCTCACGGAACATCGCCTGCTCGGGCGTCTCGCCGTACTTGATGCCGCCCTGCGGAAACTGCCAGGAATGCGTGCGCAGCCGCTTGCCCCAGAAAACCTGGTTCCGGGAGTTGAGCAGGATGATGCCGACGTTGGGCCTGAAGCCTTCCCTGTCGAGCATAATCAGACCTCAAATTGTGACTGATTTCATTATTGCACCGCTCGTGTGCATGCAGCGATCTCTCGCTAACCCGCATGGTCATGCAGGGTCCGGTCGACGGGCGGAACGCTGAGCAGTCACCCTCCAAGAAGCACGCATGAAAGCCTCTCAGACCTTCATTTCCACGCTCAAGGAAGCGCCAGCCGATGCCGAGGTCGCAAGCCACCGGCTGATGATGCGGGCCGGCATGATCAAGCGCCTGGGCGCCGGGATCTACACCTACATGCCCATGGGCCTGCGTGTCATCCGCAAGGTCGAAGGCATCATCCGCGACGAGATGAACCGCGCTGGCGCCGTCGAACTTCTGATGCCCGTGGTGCAGCCGGCAGAGCTTTGGCAGGAGTCGGGACGCTTCCAGAAGTACGGCCCCGAGCTCATGCGCGTGAAAGACCGCCACGAGCGCGACTTCATCATCCAGCCGACCAGCGAAGAGGTCATCACCGACATCGCGCGCCAGGAGCTGCGCAGCTACAAGCAACTGCCGCGGAACTTCTATCACATCCAGACCAAGTTCCGCGACGAGCGCAGGCCACGCTTCGGCGTGATGCGCGGACGCGAGTTCACGATGAAGGACGCCTACTCCTTCGACCGCGATCCCGCCTCGGCGCTGAAGAGCTACGACCTGATGTACCGCGCCTACTGCGCCATCTTCGACCGCTTCGGGCTGCAGTACCGGGCGGTGGCGGCCGACACCGGCGCCATCGGTGGCGACGCCTCGCACGAGTTCCAGGTCATCGCCGACACGGGCGAAGACGCCATCGTCTACTGCCCCACCAGCGACTTCGCCGCCAACATCGAGCTGGCCGAGGCAGTGTCGCTGATCGCCCAGCGAGCCGCACCGGCGCAGCCCATGACGAAGACCCCGACGCCGGGCAAGAGCACCTGCGAAGACGTCGCGGCGCTGCTGGGCATTCCGCTGAGCGACACCGTCAAATCGCTGGTGCTGGCCACCGACGAGCTGGACGACAAGGGCCTGGCCAAGCGCTCGACCGTGTGGTTGCTGCTGGTGCGCGGGGATCACAGCCTCAACGAGATCAAGGCCGGCAAGCTGCCGGGCCTGAAGGGCGGCTTTCGCTTTGCCACGGTCGCCGAGATCGAGGACCACTTCGGCACCAAGCCGGGTTATCTGGGACCCATCCGCACGACACAACCGGTGAAGGTGGTGGCCGACCGCACAGTGGCGGCCATGAGCGACTTCGTCTGCGGGGCCAACGAGGCCGACTTCCACTTCACCGGCGTGAACTGGGGCCGCGACCTGCCCGAGCCGGATTTCGTGGCCGACATCCGCAACGTGCTGCCCGGCGATCCGTCGCCCGATGGCAAGGGCGAACTGGCCATTCAGCGTGGCATCGAGGTCGGCCACGTGTTCTATCTGGGCACCAAGTACAGCGCCGCGATGAACGCCAGCTTCCTGGACGAGACGGGCAAGCCGCAGTTGATGGAGATGGGTTGCTACGGAATCGGCGTGACCCGCATCCTGGGGGCGGCCATCGAGCAGAATCATGACGAAAGAGGCATCGTGTGGCCGGATGCCATCGCGCCCTTCACGGTGGCCATCTGCCCCATCGGCTATGAGCGAAGCGCCGATGTCAAGGCGGCTGCCGACCAGCTGCACGAAGAGTTGATGGCCCTGGGCGTGGACGTCGTGCTCGACGACCGCGGCGAACGCCCGGGAGCGATGTTCGCCGACTGGGAACTCATCGGCATCCCGCACCGCGTGGTGCTGTCGGACCGCGGTCTGAAGGCCGGCACGGCCGAGCTGCAGGGCCGCCGAGAGGCCGAGGCCACGCAGGTGCCGCTCAAAGGCCTGGCGGGCGTGGTCAAGGGCCGCCTGAAGACATGAGATCGGGCGTCGGCCTGCCGACGCGTCGTGCCTTCGGTCGCGCGTTGCTGGCCCTGCCGCTGGCGGGCGCCCTGCCCCGGGCTCAGGCCGGCGCGCAGGTCGAGGAGCCGCTGGCCAACGCCGTGCGTTCGGCGCTGGCAGCCGCCGTGGCCGACACGGCACCGCCCAAGCCGCGCTTTGACGACGTCGAGGCGCGGCTGGCCTACCTGAAGTGGCTGGGTGCCGCAAGCGACAGGCTCAAGCGGCGCAAGAGCGAGCACTTCACCCGTATCGAATTCCTGGAAACGGTCTGGTACGAGAGCCGGCGGGCCGGCCTGGAAGTCCCTTTGGTTCTGGGACTCATCCAGGTGGAGAGTGGGTTCCGCAAGTATGCGATCAGCAGTGCAGGAGCGCGTGGCTACATGCAGGTCATGCCCTTCTGGGCCCGCATCATCGGCGACGGCGATCCTCGCCGGCTGTTCCACATGCAGACCAACCTGCGCTTCGGATGCGTCATCCTGCGCCACTACCTCGACATCGAGAAGGGCGACCTCTTCCTGGCGCTGGGACGCTACAACGGCAGCCGGGGTCGCGCCGAGTATCCGAACATGGTGTTCGCCGCACGCCGGCAGTGGGACGTGGCGACTTCCTGAAGGTCAAGGGGCGGAGCAGTGCCTCAGAGTCCTTGCCAGGGCTTGGGATGGGCGCCGCTGAATCCCAGCAGAGCCAGCACGCGCTCGACGCTCTCGTCGACCAACTCGGCGATGGTGGTCGGGCGGTGATAGAAGGCAGGCAGCGGCGGAAACACGATGGCGCCCATCTCGGTGGCCGCCGTCATGTTGCGCAGATGGGCCAGATTGAACGGTGTCTCCCGCACCATCAACAGCAGACGCCGGCGCTCCTTCAGCGTGACATCGGCCGCCCGCGTCAGCAGGTTGTCCGAGAAGCCATGCGCCACGGCGGCCAACGTCTTCATGGAACAGGGGGCGATGACCATCGCGGCGGTGCCGAAGCTGCCGCTGGCCAGGCAGGCGCCGATGTCGCCCGGCGCGTAGGCATGGTCGGCCTTCGCCTCCAGTTCGCGGCGGTCCAGACCCAGTTCATGGTGCGCGTTGATCACCCCCGATGGGGTGACCACGAGGTGCGTCTCGACATCCATCGCCCGGGCGCGCTCGAGAAGGCGCAGTCCATAGATGGCGCCCGTCGCTCCCGTGATGCCGACGACCAGCCGCTGCGCCATCGGCTCGGGCTCAGGCCTTGTCCAGGATCTGTTTCAGCTCGCCGGACTCGTACATCTCCATCATGATGTCCGAGCCCCCGACGAACTCGCCGTCGATGTAGAGCTGGGGGATGGTGGGCCATTGGGCGTAATCCTTGATCCCCTGGCGCACCCCCTCGTCTTCCAGCACGTTGAAGGTCTTCACGTTGCTGGCGCCAGCCGCCTTCAGCACCTGGATCGCGCGACCCGAGAAACCGCACTGCGGAAACTGCGCCGTGCCCTTCATGAACAGCATCACACGGTTGCCCTTGACCAGCTCATCGATGCGCTTTTGTACGTCGTCCATGCGGCGACTCTCCTGTGTTCGTTCGGGGAAGACGTCTTTATACGGCAAACCGAAAGCCCGGTCGCCCTGGCGGCGACATGCCCATGCCGACGGCGACGCCGTCACGCCATCGTCAGAACTCGATCAGCTCGGCTTCCAGGCCCACGCTCACCAGAAGGGCATGCGCTCGTTCGGCCTCCTGTCGGGTGTGGAACGGCCACCAGATGGCACGCCAGCCCTGCTGTGACGGCAGCACCTCGGTTCGCTGCTCCGCCTTGCCACCCCCGGCCGCGGCGGCGGTCTTCATCAGGCCCAGCAGCAGCTCGGACGCCGCCCGATTGCGCGTGCTGCGCGCGGCCAGGGCGTAGGTGACGCCGTCGGCAGACGGTGCGGCCGGGACGGCCAGCGGCGCCGCCTTGTCGTCGTCGGGGGCGGAAGGCGCCTGCCGGGCGGGCGTGTCGGCCGTCGGCGTGCCTGTGCCCTTTGCCCGCAGTGCGGCCGCATCGCGCTTCGCAGCACGTGCCGTCTCGACATCGATCATCGGCTTGATGTTGACGGGCCAGGCGGTGGACTGAGTCGCCGGCGGTGACGCTGCAGCAAGCGCGGCAATGTCGCCCACCTTCGATGCAGACGCCGCGGCCAGCGCCGGCGCTGGGGGCTGCACCGGCGCTGAAGCACTCGGTGGGGGAGCCTGTCCCGGCGCGGCAACCGACGGCGGCGGCCCTTCCGACAGCACGATGGCCGACGCCGCGCGCATGACCACGGCGGGTGGATCAGCCAGGGGCCCGGGCGCCGACGCGGCCGTCGTGGCCGCAGAAGCCGCGCCGCCGGGCGATGCCCCGCGGACATCCGGCGCCGCGGCCACTGGCGCTGGCGCACCTTGAGCCAAGACAGGCGCTTGCGCCTGGTCCGGCGTCCTGCTCAGGTACTGCGCCCCGAGCAGACCCGCCATGGCCAACGACCACGCAACGGCACTGCCGGCCAGGCGAGCGGGGCTCCAGAGGCGCGGGCCGATCACGGCGGCATCCGGTCCGTCGCCCAGCAGCACGCGCACGCGCGTCGAGTCGACTTCGATGGCCGCCGTGCGCAGGTGCCAGGTCTGGACGCTGCCTCGGGCGCACAGGCCGTCGTCCTCGAGCACGACGCGGACCGGACCTGCGGCCGGCGGCGGCACGATGGGACTGCCGTGGCGAAGCGCGAACCGGGCGATGCGGGGCGGCTTCAACGGGTCGATGAAGTCCTCGCTGAAGCCGCGTCCAGCCTCAGGGCGCAGGCGGCCCCACCAGGTGCGCAGCCGCTCACGCAGCGTCGGTGGCGGTGAAGACGAAGCCACTGCAGGAGGCGGCACTGAAACCGTCGCTGCGCCCTCCTCGGTGGCCGCAGCGGCCGCCAGCGCGCGCTCTCGCAGGCTGGGGCCGGCAGGCGGCGCGACGGCTGGCTCCTGCGGGAATGCGGCGGCGTTGTCGCCTGCATCCGCGGGTGCGGCGAAAAGCGTCGGCTCGCTGACCCTCGCCCTGACCTGGGTCGCAGCAGGCGACGGCAGCACGAAGGGCATCGCGACGACGCCTATGCCCTGCACCTGCGCCGCCGTGATGCGGCGTGCCAGGGGATGGCGGTTGTGCCAGGCCACCACGCGGGCAGCCACTTCGGCGACCGAGGCGGGTCTCATGGGTGCTGCCATTGTTCAGGCGGCAGCGACGCGGGGCACGCGGAAAAGACATGGGGCTGCGGCTCAATCCAACGGACCGGCCAGCCCACGATCAACGGTATCGCCGGACGTCCAGCATCGTCACTGCAGGGGCCCGGTGGCCCCAGGAGCGCCGCAGATAGCTGACCACGGCAGCGATCTCCTCGTCGGACAACTGGTGCGCGAAGGGTGGCATGCCGAAGGGCCGCGGGTTGCCGGCAGTGGCCGGCAGGAAGCCGCCCCACAGCACCGTCCTGACGACGTTGGCGGGTTGGGCGAGGATCACGGCGCGGGCGCCGGCCAAGGGCGGGATCTGCCCAGGCCGCCCTTCTCCCTGCGCGCCGTGGCAGTCGGCGCAATGTCGCTCGTAAAGCCGTTGCCCCAGTTCCATTTGTCCACCGGCCGGCTCGCGCGGGGCCATCGGCGGCACGGGCAACTCCGGCAGCGCCTTCAGGTACTCGGCCATGGCTCGCAGGTCCGCAGTCTCCAGGTGCTGGGTGCTGCGGTAGACCACGTCCGCCATGGGACCGAGCACCGAACCTCGCGCGCTGGTCCCGGTCTTCAGCAAGGCCACCACCTCGTCCAGGTCCCACGTCTGCACGCCAGCCTCGGCCGGCGCGCGAAGCGAGGGGGCGTACCAGGGTTGACCGGCGATCATGCCGCCCCCCAGTGCCGTCGCATCCCGACTGGCGCCCAGCGCGTTTCGCTCGGCATGGCAGGCTCCGCAATGCCCCAGCGCCTGCACGAGATAGGCACCGCGATTCCAGGAAGCGCTTTGCGACGGGTCGCCCTGCCAGGCAGACGGGCGAAAGTACAAGGCGCGCCACAGCGCCAGCGTGACCTGCAGGTCGTAGGGGAATCGCAGCGCGTGCTGCGGCGTTGGCTGTGCCACCGCGGAAACGCTGCGCAGGTAGACGAACAGCGCATCCAGGTCGGCGCGATCGAGCAGCGTGTACTGCTCGTAGGGGAAGGCCGGAAGCAACAGACTGCCGTCGACAGACCGGCCATGGCGCATCGCCCGGCGGAAGTGCGCAGGCGTCCATCGGCCCAGGCCGTGCTCGGCGTCGGGCGTGATGTTGCTGCTGTACACCGTGCCGAAGGGCGTTTCGATGGGGCGACCGCCGGCGTAGGCCAGCCCGCCGCGCGCGGTGTGGCAGCCGGCGCAGTTGCCAGCCAGCGCAAGATAGGCGCCGCGCTTCACCTGGGCCGCAGAGTCGTCGAGCGTTTCGGCGCGTGCCGGCAACGGCTCCTCGCCTTGCAGGTTCATCGCCGTCACCCAGCCAGCGAACCCGATCACGGCCAGAACGAGCAGCAGCAGCGAGACGACGACCCGGCTCGAACCCATCAACGCACCCCGCTGCCGCACTCGAGCGGCAAGGGCATGACCAGCGCCGGGTCGGGCCTGGGGTCGGACGGCACGGGGGTGGACGACAACCACAAGGCCAGTGCACTGGCATCGGCATCCGACAGTCGCTGCGCCACCTGTCGCATGCAATCGGGCGCGACGGCATGCCGCTGGCCGGTCTTCCAGGCCCCCAGTTGCGCCAGCAGGTAGTCGCGCGGCAAGCCCAGCAACCCGGGCATGCCCGGCAGCGCGCCCATCAACGCCGCGCCATGACAGGTCGTGCAGCCCGGAAGGCCGCGCGCCGGGTCTCCCTGCTGTGCCAGTTGGCGGCCGCGCGTCAGCAGGGCGGGGTCGCCGCCGCGAGTCTGCGGCGGCGGGTAAGGCAGGTCCTGCACGGCGAACCAGTCGGCGATCTCGCGGAGATAGCCGTCGCTGAGGTGCTGCACGAGGTGGCCCATGGCCGGGTTGCCGCGGCGCCCTTCACGAAAGTTCAACAGCTGTGCGTACAGGTAACCCGAAGGCTTGCCCGCGATGCGGGGGAAATAGCCGTCGTTGGTGGCGCGACCTTCCTTGCCGTGGCAGGGTGTGCAGGCCTGCATGCGAAGCGACATGCCATCGGAGTCGGGCGGGGCCGCACCGAGGGCACCCGCGGCGCTGGCGATGCCCGCCCCGAGGAGCAGGGCGAGAAACCACGGCAAGCGGATCATGAGGGACATTCTGCCAAGGAAGCATGCCCCCGGTGAGGACCTCGGGGACAATCGAGGCCCGACACCATAAGAAGGAAAACATCCGCATGTCGTCACATCCGACCTTCATCGCCCCCGCGCGCTTCGACGACCCTGCCGCCGCCCTGGCACAGGTGCGCCACATCTACGACAACAGCATCAGCAGCCTGCGCGACTCGCTGCAGCGCTTCGTCAATGGTCAGGAGCTGCCCGCACACGTGCGCGCCTGTTACCCCTTCGTGCGCGTGCACACCTCGACGGTGGCGCGCGCCGACTCGCGGCTGAGCTATGGCTTCGTGGCCGGGCCCGGCACCTACGAGACGACGCTGACCCGCCCCGACCTCTTCGGCGACTACTACCTCGACCAGTTCCGACTGCTGCAGCGGAATCACGCTGTCACGCTGGAGGTAGGTACCAGCGCCCAACCCATTCCCGTGCACTTTTCCTTCGCGGAACACGATCACATCGAAGGCTCGCTCACGGCCGAGCGCCGGCTGCTGATGCGCGACGTGTTCGACCTGCCCGACCTGTCGGCGATGGACGACGGCATCGCCAACGGCACCTACGAGCCGGAGCCCGGCGTGCCACAGCCGCTGGCCCTGTTCACCGCGCCGCGCGTCGACTACTCGCTGCACCGCCTTCGCCATTACACCGGCACGGCGCCGGAGCACTTCCAGAACTTCGTGTTGTTCACGAACTATCAGTTCTACATCGACGAGTTCATCAAGCTCGGGCACCAGACCATGGCCGACACCGGCAGCTCCTACACAGCCTTCGTCGAGCCGGGCAACGTCATCACGCGACGCGCCGACCAGCCCTCGCGACCCGGCGACGAACTCGGCGTGGCGCCGCCGCGGCTGCCGCAGATGCCGGCGTATCACCTGGAGCGGCCGGACCGCAGCGGCATCACGATGGTCAACATCGGCGTGGGCCCGTCGAACGCGAAGACCATCACCGACCATATCGCCGTGCTGCGGCCGCACGCGTGGCTGATGCTCGGTCACTGTGCCGGCCTGCGGAATACGCAGCAGCTGGGCGACTACGTGCTGGCACACGGCTACGTTCGTGAGGACCACGTGCTCGACGAGGACCTGCCGCTGTGGGTGCCCATCCCGCCGCTGGCCGAGGTGCAGTTGGCGCTGGAGCAGGCAGTGGCCGACGTGACGCAGCTGCAGGGCTACGAACTGAAGAAGATCATGCGCACCGGCACGGTGGCCAGCACCGACAACCGCAACTGGGAGCTGCTGCCCTTCCGCCACAAGGACACCACACCCGAGCGGCGCTTCAGCCAGAGCCGCGCGGTGGCGCTCGACATGGAAAGCGCCACCATCGCGGCCAACGGCTTCCGCTTCCGCGTGCCTTACGGCACTTTGCTGTGTGTGAGCGACAAGCCGCTGCACGGCGAGATCAAGCTGCCGGGCATGGCCAATCATTTCTACCGCGAACGCGTTGACCAGCACCTTCGCATCGGCATGCGCGCCATCGATCTGCTGCGCCAGGAACGGCTGGGCCAGCTGCACAGCCGCAAGCTGCGCAGCTTCGCCGAGGTAGCCTTTCAGTAGGACAGCGGCAGCGGTTCATCGGCGAAGCAGCGGCCGCAGGGCCCACAGGCCCAGCAAGGGGCCGATGGCCAGCCAGGGCAGCAGTGAAGGCAACGGCTGCGCCTGCGTCAGCCGAACGAAGAGCTCGATGGACAGCGCGGATATCGCAAAGCCGATGCTGTTGACCAGCGTCAGCACGCTGCCCACGGCCTCGCGCGGCGCGTTCGCCGCGGTGAGCGCCGAGAACTGCGGCGAATCTCCCACCACGGTCATCCCCCATACCAGCAGCCAGACCAGGAAGATGGGCAGTGCGGCCTGCATCGCCCAGGGCGCCAGAAGACAGCACAGGCCGCTGGTGGCCAACTGCCAGGCGGCGACGTGCGCGCTGCCGTGACGCCTCACCGCCAGCCCGCCGAAGACGCAACCGATGGCGCCGGCCCCCAGCACCGCAAAAGCCCACCAGGACACCTGCGGCCCCTCGACCAGCCGGGTGGCCAGGATCAGTGGCAACAACACCCACAGCGTGTACAGCTCCCACATGTGGCCGAAGTAGCCGAAAGCCGAGGCGCGAACCTTGCGATCGTTCCAGATGGAGGCCAGGGCCCGCAGCCGCAAGCCCCCGGGACTGCCGGGCGCGGCTCGCGGGGCTGGCACCAGCACCGTCATCACCAAGGCGGCCGAAGCTGTCACAACAGCCACGCATAAGAACACCCACTCCCACGGCCAGGTCGCTCCCATCGCACGCATTGCGTGCGGGGCTGCGCTGCCCACCACCAGCGCGCCGACCAGCCAACCCAACGCCGCACCCAGGCCTTGCGGAAACCACTGGGAAGCGATCTTCATGCCCACCGGGTAGATGCCGGCGAGGAAGAAGCCGGTCAACACCCGCCAGCCGAGCAAGGCCTCGAAAGATGCAGCGGCGGCCACCGCCGCCAAGGTGCACAGCGCGGCCGCGAGGGCGCAGCCGACGAAGACCCGGCGCGCCGGCCAGCGATCCGCCAGAGACAACACGGCAAAGACCAGCGTGCCGATGATGAAACCGACCTGGATGCCGGAGCTGAGCGTACCGAGCGCTGCTGCGCTCCAGCCGAACTGCTGCTGCAGGTCGGGCATCACTGCATTGACGGCGAACCAGGGGCTGGTGCCCAGCAACTGCGCCAGCACGATGGCCGGCAGCACGCGGCGAGGCACGGAAGGAGGGGCGGCAAAAGGGTTCATCAGAGACGAAGCCGTGGACGGTAGCACGCGCGCCGGCTTAACCAACGTGCTTGCGGCATGCGGGAGGATGGCCTACTCTGGTCGACGTCGATCGAGTCACCCTCACACGCCGCGTTGCCGGCCCAGGAGACCACGATGCCAGGCCTGCCCTTCGATCCCGCTTCGAGCGCTGCTGCCATTCGCACGTTGGCGCTGGTCGGCCCCTCGGCCGCAGGCAAGACCTGCCTGGCAGAAGCTCTGCTCGCGAGATCAGGCGCGATCGCCAGTGCAGGCACGCTCGAACGCGGCAGCACCGTCAGCGACCACGATCCCCTGGAACGCCGCCTGGGTCACTCCTTGAACGCCAGCATCATGCACCTGCATCACCAGGGTGTTCGCGTGCACCTGATCGACACCCCCGGCGGTCCGGACTTCCTGGGCCAAAGCCTGCCCGCGCTCGAGGCGGTGGAGACGGTGGCGGTCGTCATCAACGCCAGCGTGGGGATCGAGCCGATGGCGGTGCGCATGATGTCCTACGCGGCTTCGCGGCACCTCGATCGCATCATCATCGTCAACCGCATCGACGGGGCCGGGGCCGACCTGCCCGGGCTGCTGGCGCAGATTCAGGCCACCTTCGGCAAGGAGTGCCTGCCGCTGAATCTGCCCGACGCCGCTGGCACCAGGGTGGTGGACTGCTTCTTCACGCGCGACGGTCACTCGGACTTCGGGTCGGTCGACGCCGCGCATCGTGCGCTGGTGGAACAGGTGGTGGAAGTCGATGGCACGTTCGTCGAACGCTATCTCAACGAAGGTGACGTCGATCCCGCGGAGTTGCACGCACCGCTGGAGCAGGCACTGCGCGAAGGGCACCTGATTCCCGTATGTTTCGCATCGTCGCGCACCGGTGCGGGCGTGGCAGAACTGCTGGACATCATCGTCAAACTCCTGCCCGACCCCAGCGAGGCCAATCCACCCGATTTCCTGAAGGGTGAAGGTCCCGGCGCTTTGCCGATGCACGCCCAGCCAGACCCGGACAAACACGTGCTGGCCCACGTGTTCCGCGTCACCGCCGACCCCTTCGTGGGCAAGCTCGGGGTCTTCCGGGTGCACCAGGGCACGGTATCGCGGGACAGTCTCTTGTACGTGGGCAACGGACGCAAGCCCTTCAAGGTGAACCATCTTTTCATGCTGCAGGGCAAGTCGACCGTGGAGGTGCAGCAAGCACTGCCCGGCGACATCGTCGCAGTGGCCAAGGTAGACGAACTGCACTTCGATGCCGTGCTGCACGATGCCGCGGAAGACGACCCTGTCCACCTCGCGCCGTTGGATCTCCCGGTTCCGGTGCATGGTCTGGCCATCGAGCCCAAGCGCCATGGCGACGAACAGCGGATGTGGGAAATCGTCACCAGGCTCGTCGATGAGGATCCTTGCCTCAAGCTGGAACACCTGGCGGCCACCAACGAGACCCTCATCTACGGGCTGGGCGAATTGCACCTGCGTGTACTGCTCGAGCGGCTCCGCGAGGTCTATCGCTTCGAGGTCCACACACGACCGCCTCGCGTCGCCTACCGCGAGACCGTCACCGCGGCGTCGGTGGGCCACCACCGCCACAAAAAACAGAGCGGAGGCGCCGGACAATTCGGCGAGGTCTTCCTGCGCATCGAGCCTCTTCCCCGAGGCGCGGGTTTCGAGTTCGTCGATGAGGTCAAGGGCGGCACCATTCCAGGCTCGTTCATGCCGGCAGTCGAAAAGGGCGTTCGAGAGGTGCTGGCACAGGGTGCCATCGCAGGTTTCCCCGTGGTGGACGTGCGTGTCATCGTCTACGACGGCAAGCACCACAGTGTGGACAGCAAGGAAATCGCTTTTGTCACTGCCGGCCGCAAGGCCTTCCTGGCTGCCATTCGAGAGGCTCGACCCATCGTGCTGGAGCCTGTCGTCGGGATCCAGATCGACGCGCCCGAAGCAGCGATGGGAGACATCACTGGGGACCTCTCTTCCAGGCGCGGCATGGTCACCGGCACGCAACATGGCGCAGCGGGGCAAGTCGCAGTGCACGGCCTCGTGCCGGTGTCCGAACTGAGCGCGTACCAGTCCCGCCTGAACGCGCTCACCAGCGGCCAGGGTCGCTACTCGATCATGCTGTCGCACTACGAGCCGGTGCCGCACTCGACGCAGCAGCAACTTGTCTCGGCCCACCGCACCGGCGACGACGAATAGCGAATTCGAGGAACGCCGCTCTTGAACAACATCCCCATCTTGTCAGGGGCCTCATGCGCTTGGCTACAGTCCCCACGCTGATAGGGGAGTAGCAGGCAGCACGGTGACATGCCGGCCGCCGCGGACGTCCGTCAATACGGAGCACTGGCCGTCAGGCCATTTCTGCTCCCGGGCCCGCGCAGGGGATCATCTCCTGGCAAGACCTTTCGGCGCAAATAGCATTCTGCGATTTCGGCGACTACCGGGGTCCGTGGTTCCGTCACGACGTCCCTTTCACTCGACAGCCTGCCAAGGGGAACAAGTTGGATTTTCTTTTCGCCGAAGTGATCAACAAGCCGCTGTGGCTCTGGTTGATGTTCCTGGCCATCGTCATCACGCTGATGATCTTTGACCTTGGAGTTCTGCACAAGGACGACCACGAGCTTGGCGTCGCCGAAAGCCTCAAGCTGTCGGCCTTCTATATCTGTATTGCCATAGCGTTCGGCGGCTACATCTGGTGGGCGTGGTCAAACGGCACGCTGGTCACCAGCGACGGGACCAATCCGGTAGCCTCGTACTTTCAGGGCTACATCATCGAGAAAGTGCTCTCGATCGACAACGTCTTCGTGATCTCGCTGATCTTCGGCTACTTCGCGATCCCGCGAAAGTACCAGTACCGGGCCCTCATATGGGGCATCATCGGCGTGATCATCCTGCGCGGGATCATGATCGCCATCGGGGCCGAACTGATCTCGGCCTACGCTTGGGTGACGCTGGTCTTTGCCGCCTTCCTGGCGCTGACCGGCCTCAAGATGCTGTTCGTGCCCGAAGGCGATACCGACATCTCGAAGAACCCGGTCGTGAAACTGACCGCAAAGTACATGAACGTCACGAAAGACCTGCACGGGCAAAAGTTCTTTGTCCGTCAGCCGCACCCTACGACGGGCAAGATGGTCGTGTTTGCGACGCCTTTGTTGGTGGCGCTGATCGTGATCAACGTTGCCGACCTGATCTTTGCGGTCGACTCGGTTCCGGCAATCTTCCTGATCACCACCGACACCTTCATCGTCTACACCGCCAACATCATGGCGATACTTGGCCTGCGCGCGTTGTACTTCGCGCTGGCGGCGCTGGTGCACCGCTTTCACTACCTCAAGTACGCGCTGGCAGTGGTGCTGATCTTCATTGGGTTGAAGGGCTTTTACAGCTACTTCTTCGGCAAGTTCGACCCCTACCTGTCGCTGGCCATCACCATCGGGATCATCGCGTACGGCATCTTCTATTCCTTGTGGAAAACCCGGAACGTGGCGGCGGACTCCAGTCAACCGTCTTGACGTTCTGACCGGGCCGCGATGTCGGCCTTATCGCCCGAATGACAAGGAGAGACCCCATGCCCAATCGCATCGCCTATCTGCCGCTGAACACCTATCCCGAAGCGCCGCCTGACTCGGCGATCATGTCCGCAGTCGGCCTTTCGGCCGCGTTGAACTGCGGCTTGACGGTTGCGACCTTTGCGGCCGACGTCCCGAAAACGGCGTCGGCGGCGGGCGGGTTCCTGCTGAACGTCGAAGCGATGGCCCAGGCGGTCGAGGAACGCAGCAAGACCGAATGTGCGCGCCTGCAGAGCCTGATCCAGGGCGCAGCGGGCGTGGGCCTTGGCACGTCGTTCCTGAACCATCAGGTGATGCTGGGCGCCGCAACACAGGCCGCGACGATCGAGGCGCGAAACCATGACCTGGCTCTGCTGCCGTGGTCGGCCGACACGCTGTCGGCGCAGGATATGGCGCAGTCGCTGGTGTTTGGTGCGGGCGTCCCGGTAATCCTTGTGCCGGCGTCGTCAGGGGTGGGTTCGGTCAACCACATCGCCGTCGCTTGGGATGGCAGCAGGGTCGCTGCGCGCGCGCTATGCGATGCTCTGCCGCTGCTTGCGGCCGAAGGCCTCGTTTCGGTGGTGACGGTGCGCGATGAAAAATCGCCGGGGGGTTCGGGTATCGCGCAGACACTGGCGACGGCGCTGGAACGGCGGGGATATTCTGCCAAGGCCGTGAACATCACCCTTGATGGCCGCTCCATCGCCGGGGCGTTGCAGGATACCGCCCTTGCGGAAGGTGCGCAGCTTCTGGCGATGGGGGGCTTCGGGCACTCTCGCCTGCGGGATTTCATCCTTGGCGGTGCGACCAAGGGCATCTTTGCGGATCTGCGCATGCCGGTGCTGCTGTCACATTGACCCCGGGGCGGTCCTGGGACAGGAAACTCCTATCCGCCAGGTGGGCCCGGACCCGTTCGACATCCGGGTCGCCGCTGGGGCCACGAGCGGCCACGCACCGCTCCGACGGGCGCCGGTCCCATCGGTGCCGGGCGGGTGTCGGCCTAGGTAGGTCGCGCGCCCGCCCGACAGGTCGAACACCGCGCCGGTGGTGAACGAGCAGTCCTCGCGCGCCAGCCACGCGACCATCGCCGCGATCTCTTCCACCAGCCCGAAGCGCCGACCCGCCCAGGCCGGCAATCGAGCTGACGATGATGACCTTGGCCTGGCCAAAGCGACCATGCGCCGCCATCGCGACAACCTCTGGACGCCACCTGTCGCAAGCTCGGTCGCTTCTGGCGAGAGACGGCTGCAGGCCAGCGATCGGCCTGACGCAACAACCGCTGTCGGTGTGCAACGCCAACGGCCTAACCGACGCGGCGCCGGCGTGCAGCAGCCAGCGACGCAGAGTTGTCCACGGCGGCGGGCGGGCGGCGCTTGCGACGAACCGACCGACCGACGCGGTGGGCAACTCGATCACCGTGCGCAACACGATGGCACCGATGATGCCGATCATCAGCACGCGCTTGTGGAACTCCGGCGGCACCACGAAGTAGGTGAAGATCATCAGGAAGACGAAGATGTTGTCCACCGCCAGGCTCTTCTCGATGAGATAGCCGGTGAGGAACTCCATCGACTTGACGTGCGCCAGCGCCGCGCCGTGGTCCTGGTACACAGCCCACCAGAACAGGCCGTTGAAGGCAAAGCTGAGCGCTACCCACACCAGAGACCAGTTGAGCGCCTCCTTGATCCTGCTGGGCCCCTGGCTGATCTCGGAATTCCACTGGGTCTTGTACGTGTTCGGTGCCTTCCTGCTGCTCACCGGCATCAAGATGTGGTGGGCGGCTGGCCAGGAACCCGACCTGGAAAGCAACCCGGCGCTGAAGTTGCTGCGCCGCATACTGCCGGTCAGCAAGAACTTCGATGGCGAGAAGTTCTTCACCATCGAGCGCGGCAAGCGCATCGCCACGCCGCTGCTGCTGGTGATCGCCCTGGTCGGCATGACCGACGTGATCTTCGCCGTCGACAGCATCCCGGCCATCTTCGCCATCACGACCGACCCCTTCATCGTGCTGACGTCCAACATCTTCGCCATCCTGGGCCTGCGAGCCATGTACTTCCTGCTCGCTGCGGTGGCCACCAAGTTCCACCTGCTGAGCTACGGGCTGGCGGTGATCCTGGTGTTCATCGGCACGAAGATGTTGCTGATCGACGTGTACAAGATCCCGGTGCTGGTGTCCCTGGGTGTCGTCATCGCCGTCCTGGCCATCACGATGGTCTGGAGCCTGAAGACGGCGCCGCGCATCAAGCGCGCCACCGGCGACAGCTGAGCCTGCGCTTACGCCAAGGAGCCGCCGCCGCCCCGCAAGGGCCTGCGGCGGCCCTTTTTCTGCCTTGCAGCAGTGTGAAGTTCAGGCCCGACCTCGTCGGCAGGGCGCTCGTTGACCACCGCAAGCGCCGGACGAAAGGCCTTGGTCGGCCACAGCCTGAAGTGGGAACGGGGCACAGGCCATCATCCTCAGCGCAAGTAAGATTTATCATGCGAGGCACATGCAAACCGGCCCGTTCGACCTCGCTCAGGTGCGCCTGGACAACGCACTTGCCCTGTTCGACGAGTTCGTCCGTCTGACAGCCCGACACGCCGATGCCGCGACCTTGCGCGGCCTGGAGCGTCGCTTTGCCGAGCGGGTGCAGATCCAGCCCAGCTACTGGAGCCAGATCAAGGGCCGCTCGCGGCAGATCGGCGAGAGGCTGGCCCGGCAGTTCGAGCACCTGTGCCACAAGCCGCGCGGCTGGATGGACACACCGCACGGAGCCGGCGCTTCAGACGCCCCGGCTTCAGCGGCGCCGGCAGCCATGCCAGAGTCGAGCAGCAACGAGAACCTCCCGCGCGACGACGACGAACGCTTCATCGTCGGCCTCGTGCTCACCTACTACCGCCGCCACCCGCAACGTGCCCGCGTGCGCCTGCTCGATCTGCTCGGCGAAGTCCTGACGCCTGCGCCGACGCCCCCCGCGCCGCTGCCTGGCCCTGTCGCGCCAGCACGGGGGGGCAAGAGCCCTGCCAGTCCCAGCCACGCCGACGATGCGCACGCACTCTGGTTGCGCATGCAAGCCGACGTGGCGCCGCTCAAGCGCAGGAAGTGACGCCTGCCGGTGTTTTGCGCACAAGGCCATTGTGATAAACATCACTTGCGCTTTGATTATCTGATCTTTATCATTTGGGCAATTCTGTGATCGATGCACCTTCCGGTGTCGGCGCACAGGTCCGATCAACCCCTCACCCCCGGAGTCTCATGTTCCTGCTGCTGTCCCACGAAGGCACCTCCCTCGGCTCCGGCCGTGCGGCATGTGCGCTGCGTGCTGCAGGGGCCTGGGCTCCGATCGTCAACGCTGGCGCCCCGCCCGGGGCAGCGGCGAGCTGAGGCTTCTCCAGCAGAAGCCGAAGTTCACGCGGCCCGGGATGCGCAAGCACCCGGGCCGCGTTGCTTTCAGGCCCCCAACCGAAGGAGAGACCCATGAAGTTCATCGCCAACAAGCTCAAGCCGCGCAACCCCTTCGTCGCAGCAAGCCTGCGGCGCGCTGCCGGCGCCCACCGGACCTCGGCAGGTGGCCTGCGACAGCAGACTCGACGTTCGCTTCGACACGAGCTCGACCAGCGCGAGCTCCTGCGACAGAGCCCCTGAATGCAATCGGCTGCCGCCAGCGAAGGCGCGGCCCCAGGAGAGATGATCATGCTGACGAAAGAATTGGCACCCGGAGCCGCCGCTTCCGATGTCCGTCGCCTTGCGGCCGGCATCCTGCATGCGTCCAGCCGCCTGCTGGCCCGCATGGCCCGGCAACTGCTGCGCGTGAGGACTGCTCGCCGCCGCGGTGAGCCGGTCTACGAGTTCTACGCCGAAGCCGGCGCCCCCGAGGGGGCGCTGTATGTCGACGGACAGCTCGTGGGCCGCATCGACGGCGTCACGCGCTTGTGACGCCGCGCCTGACGGCGCACCCCCGCGATACGTCGCGGGGGTGACAGCCTGCCCCAGAGCATGCCGCCATGCTCGCGGCCTTGCCCTGGAGGCCACCCTTATGCAAGCCGACCACGGACTTCGCTTTCTCGTCGCACGACATGACCTGCGCCGGACACGCGTCTCGGCCGATCCTCACGCACCGGCAACGGCGCCGCTGGTCGAAGGTCAAGTCCGGCTGCGCATTGCGCAGTTCGCACTGACCTCCAACAACATCACCTACGCCGCCTTCGGCGAGGCCATGAAGTACTGGCAGTTCTTCCCGTGCGACGACAGCGGGTGGGGCTGCATACCGGTCTGGGGCTTCGCCGAGGTGGTGGAATCGCGCCTCACGACGGTGGCGGTGGGAAGACGCCTGTACGGCTACTTCCCCATGGGCACCCATCTCGTCGTTCAACCGTCGCGCGTGAACTCCCGCGGGTTCGTCGATGGATCGGCGCATCGCGCCGAGCTCCCGGCCGTGTACAACCAGATCGTCTTCTGCGACGCCGACCCTGCCTATCGCCTCGACCTCGAAGCGCAGCAGGCCGTGCTGAAGCCGCTGTTCATCACGTCGTTCCTGATCGATGACTTCCTCGCCGAGGCGGAATTCTTCGGCGCACGGCAGGTGCTGCTGTCCAGCGCCTCCAGCAAGACCGCCTACGGCACGGCGTTCTGCCTGGCACGCCGACGCCAGGCCGGCGGCGTGCAGCTGGTCGGACTCACATCGCCCGCCAATGCCGGCTTCACGCAATCGCTCGGCTGCTACGACGAGGTCCGCCCCTACGCGAACCTGCGCCATCTGCCGGGCGACAAACGCACCGTCTACGTCGACTTCGCCGGCGACGCAAACGTGCGTCGAGCGGTGCACGAGCACTTTGGAGATGAGCTGACCTACAGCTGTTCCGTGGGCGGCACCCACTGGGAAGACCTCGGTTCGGCCGGCAGCCTGCCCGGCCCCCGCCCGACGCTGTTCTTCGCGCCGGCGCAGGTGAAGAAGCGACTCGCTGCGCCACCCGATGGCTGGGGCACCGAAGGCCTGCAGATGCGCGTGGACGAGGCCTGGCAGGCCTTTCTCGGTCCCGTCTGCCAGGCCGACGAGCCCTGGCTGCGCATCGTCGAAGCCAAGGGCGTCGATGCCGCAGGGGCCGCCTACCGCTCACTGCTCGAAGGTCGTGTCGATGCTCGAAGCGGGCTGATGCTTTCGCTTTAGGCGAAACGTCGGACCTTGCCGGGATCGAGCTCAAGTCGAGCGGCTGACGGGCCGATAACCCTGTACGACCCGCCTCGGAGCGCCTGGCATGCTCACCGCCACCCCGTCCACCTTCATCACCCGCGCGCCGCGCGACCTGGCGGGATGGGCGGCGTGTGTCGACCTCGATACTCTGCCTGTCCTGGGCGGAACGGTCGATACCTTGACCGAACTGCGACTGAACGAAGACGCCGTCGACGCCCACCTGCTCGCAGAAACGGTTGCCGGTGACCCGCTGATGACCTTGAAGCTGCTGGCGCACATCGCCAGACTGCGCCGCGGGCGCGAGGGCAGCGACATCGAAACAGTCACCGAGGCGCTCGTGATGCTGGGCATCCCGCCATTCTTCAACGCCTTCGGAGACCAGGCTGCGGTGGAAGACCTGCTTCAGGACCAGCCCGAAGCGCTGGTTGGTTTCCACCGCGTGCTGCGACGCGCAAGGCGCGCCGCGAACTTTGCCATCGGCTTTGCAGTGCACCGGATGGACCACGACTCCACGGTGATCCACGAAGCCGCACTGCTGCACGACTTCGCCGAGCTGCTGCTCTGGCTGAGGGCGCCCACGCTGGCGCTGCAGATCGCCGCGCGGCAGGCCGCTGAACCCGCGCTGCGCAGCGCACAGGTGCAGCGCGAGGTGCTGAACATCGAACTCGCAGATTTGCAGCACACGCTGATGCAGTCGTGGCGCCTGCCGGACCTTCTCGTGCGCATCACCGACCAGCATCACGTCGACACCGCGCAGGCGCGCAACGTGCTGCTGGCGATCCGGGTGGCCCGACACAGTGCCCACGGCTGGGACAATCCGGCGCTGCCGGACGATGTCGCCGCCGTCGCGGATCTGCTGAACCTGGGCATCGAACCGACGTGGCGTCTGCTGCGGGACATCGACGGCCCGTAGCGCGGGCGGGTCGTCACGAGCGCTCGCGATGAGTGTCAAGTCCCTGCGGGCCGACACCGGAACGGCGCTGCTCCCCTACCTTGGTCGTGGTGTCTTCACGCCGCGCAGCACCTAGACTCCTGCAGCACCGTGACACGCTTCACGGTGAATGGTGCGCCGCCGCTGCGGCCAAGATTCACACGAGGAGCCCCCGACATGGACATGCAGACAATCATCCACTTCCTGACCACGACCGCAACCGAGTTGCTCATCAAGATCCTGGCGGCGATCGCCTTCTGGGTCATCGGCCGCTGGTTGATCGGCAGGGTGATCGGACTCGTCCAGGCGGGCATGAACCGCAACAACGTCGACCCCACGCTGACGAAGTACCTGGGCTCGATCATCGCCGTCGCGTTGAACATCGCCCTGGTGCTGGGCATCCTCGGATACTTCGGCATCCAGACCACCTCGTTCGCCGCCATGCTGGCTGGCGCTGGCCTGGCCATCGGGGCGGCCTGGAGCGGGTTGCTGGGCAACTTCGCCGCCGGAGCCTTCATGCTGATCCTGCGCCCCATCAAGGTCGGCGACTTCGTCAGCGTGGGCGGCGTCACGGGCACGGTGCACGAGCTGGGACTCTTCGGCAGCACCATCATCACGCCCGACAACGTGATGACGCTGATCGGCAACGGCAAGATCTTCGGCGACACGATCCAGAACTTTTCAGCCTTGCCTGTGCGACGTGTCGATCGCGTGGCGCAACTGGCCGGCGGTGTCGATCCGCTGGAAGCCATCGAGCGGCTGAAGGCCGCCGTGACCAAGATTCCCAATGTCAGCACCTCGCACCCGCCCGAGGTCAACCTGATGGACATGAACCTCAACGGCCCCGTGATCTCGGTGCGCCCCTACACCGCCAACGCCAACTACTGGCAGGTGTACTTCGACACCAACGAGGCCATCGTGCGCACCTGCAAGGAAGCCGGCTGGCCGGCGCCGACGCCGGTCCAGATCACCAGAGTACTGCAGGGCTGACGGGCTCAGGCGACCCGGACATCCGGGTCAGCTCCAGGCCAGCAGCCCTTGCATGCCGAGCACGACGATCAGATAGCGCAGGGACTTGCCGACCGCGATCCAAGCCATGCTCTGCAGGGGGTTCAGGCGCAGCCAGCCGGCAGCCAGGACCAGTGCATCACCGACCAGCGGCAGGACAGAGAGGATCAGTGCGGGGGGACCCCAGCGCTTGAGGCGCTTCACCTGCGGGCCTTCGTTGTCGACCTTGATGCGTTGGAAGCGCTCGTAACCCTGGCGGCCGGCCCAGCCCATCCCGAAGGTGAGCAGACAGCCGGTGAGGTTGCCCAGCAGTGCCACGCCCATGCCCGGCCAGGCCAGCGAGGGCTGCGCGGTGATCAAGGCGGCCAGCACGACTTCACTGGAGCCCGGCAGCAAGGTGGCCGACAGGAACGCGGAGAAGAACAGCCCCCACAGGCCCATCTCGGCGCTCATCCAGGAGTTCAACCACGTCGAGATGCCGCTCAGCCATTCGCTCATCGACGAGGATTGTCACAGCCAGCGTTTGCCCTGCAGCCATGCAGGACAAGGAGCGCAGCGACGCAAGTCACACAGGCAGCGCCGTCGTGCGCTTCAATCGTTGCATGACGAAGCTGGTCTTGCAGTCCTGCACCGCTGGATGCTTGAGCAAGGTGTCCATCACGAAGCGGCTGTAATGGGCCATGTCTTCCACCACCACCTGCAGCAGGAAGTCCATCTCGCCCGTGAGGGCAGCGCACTCGATCACTTCCGACCAGGCCTGAACACTGGCGTGGAACAACTCCATCGGGTTGCGCTGGTGCGACTCGGTGTGCTTGGTGAGCCGGACGGTCAGGTAGGCCGTGAGACCCAGGCCGACAGCCTCTGCCTTCACCAGGGCCACGTAGCCGCTGATCACGCCAGCCTCTTCGAGTCGCTTGACTCTTCGCAGTGCCGCGCTGCCTGACAAGCCGACCTGGGCGGCAAGTTCGTCGTAGGTGATGCGGCCGTTTTCCTGCAGCGCACGAAGAATGCGACGATCGATGGCGTCCAGCGCGGCGACGGCGTTCACAGCCCATAGTTTGCACGATTCCTGTGCCAGGAGGCCAAACCGAGTCAGAACTTGCAGAAACCTTGCGCGCGCCGTTCCCTAAAGTTCGGCAACGCTTGACCCAACTCAAGCGCCCCACTTCACCGCAGGAGCAGGCACATGCAGTTCACGCCTTGGGACAACCCGATGGGCACCGACGGCTTCGAGTTCATCGAGTACGCGGCCCCCGACCCCGTCGCCATGGGAGCCTTGTTCGAGCGCATGGGCTTCCGGGCCATCGCCAAGCATCGCCACAAGAACGTGCTCCTGTACCGCCAGGGCGAAATCAACTTCATCGTCAACGCCGAGCCCGACTCCTTCGCGCAGCGCTTCGCACGCCTTCACGGGCCGAGCATCTGCGCCATCGCGTTCCGGGTGCAGTCGGCTCGCAGCGCCTACGAAAGGGCGCTGTCGCTGGGCGCCTGGGGCTATGCGGGCAGCGCCGGCCCGGGAGAGCTGAACATCCCGGCCATCAAGGGCATCGGCGACAGCCTCATCTACTTCGTCGACCGCTGGCGCGGCAAGGGCGGCGCGCGCGTGGGCGAGATCGGCAATATCGGCTTCTTCGACGTCGACTTCGAACCCCTGCCTGGCGCCGACCTGAACCACATCGGCCATGGCCTGACCTACATCGACCACCTCACGCACAACGTGCACCGGGGCCGCATGTCGGAATGGAGTGACTTCTACGAGAGGCTGTTCGCCTTCCGTGAGATCCGTTACTTCGACATCGAGGGCCAGGTCACCGGTGTGAAGAGCAAGGCGATGACCAGCCCCTGCGGCAAGATCCGCATCCCCATCAACGAGGAAGGCAATGAAAAGGCCGGCCAGATCCAGGAGTATCTGGACAAGTACCACGGCGAAGGCATCCAGCACATCGCCCTGGGGTCGAGCGACCTCTTCGCGACAGTCGATGCGCTGCGCCACGGAGGCGTGCGCCTGCTGGACACCATCGACACCTACTACGAGCTGGTCGACAAGCGTATTCCCGGCCACGGCCAGGACCTGACCGCACTGCGCGAGCGCAAGATCCTGGTCGACGGCAAGGCCGGAGAGCTGCTGCTGCAGATCTTCAGCGAGAACCAGCTCGGCCCGATCTTTTTCGAGTTCATCCAGCGCAAGGGAGACCAAGGCTTCGGCGAAGGCAACTTCAAGGCCTTGTTCGAGAGCATCGAGCTCGACCAGATGCGCCGCGGCGTGCTGAGCCGGACATGAACACCGCAACGCCCTTCTCCGGCGCCGCGCACGATGGGCTGAACCGCGGAGTGGCTCCGGTGACCTATGGCCAAGGGGATCGCCCGCCGCGTGGCGACTACGGCCGTGCGAAGAGCGACTACACGTGCGAGCAACTGCACGAGCGCTACACCGAGACAGATCACGACACCTATCGCCGACTGTTCGCACGGCAGCGCGCGCAGCTCCCGGGATTGGCCTGCGAGGAATTCATCGACGCCGTCGAGCGGCTTGGCAGTCCGGACTGTATCCCCTCGCTGGCCGAGATCAGTCACCGTCTGAAGCCGGTGAGCGGCTGGGAACTGGTTGCGGTGCCGGGGTTGATTCCGGAAGAGGCGTTTTTTGCCTTGCTGGCCGAACGAAGATTTCCCGTCACCGACTGGATCCGCAGGCCCGAGGAGTTCGACTACGTCGTCGAGCCAGACATCTTCCACGACCTGTTCGGGCACGTGCCGCTGCTCTTCAACCCGCTCTTTGCCGACTACATGCAGGCCTATGGTCGCGGCGGCCTGAAAGCCAGCCGCCTCGAAGCCTGCGAGCAGCTCGCCCGGCTTTACTGGTACACGGTCGAGTTCGGTCTCATCGACACGCCGAAGGGTCTGCGCGCCTATGGAGCAGGCATCCTGTCGTCGGCGGGCGAGTTGATGCACAGCGTGAGGAGTCCCGCCCCCCTCAGGCTGCCGTTCGATCTCGAACGGCTGATGCGCAGCCGCTACCGCATCGACAGCTTTCAGAGCACCTATTTCGTGATCGAGTCCTTCCAGCAACTCTTCGACGCCACAGCCCAGGACTTCGCGCCGATCTATCCCCGCGTGCGGGCGGTGCCCGACATCGAAGCCGGTGAGGTCCTGCCACATGAAAAGGTGATCAGTCTCCGCTGAAGTCGCCAGCGGCCGACAGGGACCGAGCCACCGCAGGATCCTGCACGGGCGATGCCGGCGCGACCCAGCGCATGACCTCTTCGAAGGGATCCTCCAGATCAGCCATGTGGACATGTGCCGCCCCGACGATGTGGCGGTTGTCGGCGTCAACAAGCGTCGCGCGGCTGGCCGGAAAGACGATGTTGTCGCAGTGGCTGTAGAAGCAGGTGGTGCGGCGTCGATGTTCGATGGTCTCCCGCGAGGCCAGACCCATGAGCCAGCGGCTGTCCAGGCGCATCTGCCTGCCGTTGGTCGAGAAGGCAGCGCCTGCCAGCCATGTGCCGCGGTGCGGTGATCCGATCGTGACAAGGCGATGCACGCGGCTGGCACTGTGCTGCTCCGCCCACCAGCGACGAACAGCCACGCCGCCCATGCTGTGGGCCACGATCACGGGTGGCAGACCGGTGACCTGCTCAAGACGCAGGACGGCTGCCTCGATGACGGGCACGTAGTCGTCGATCGACCCGAAGACGGGCTCCACGTTGAGGCCAAGGTAGGGCACGCCGCCAGCGTGCAGCCTCGGATACCAGCGGTTCCACAAGCCCCGGTTGCACACGAAGCCGTGCACCAGCAGCAGCCCGCGACGTCCTTTGGCGGAGGGTGCCAGATGGTCGGGCCAGCGCTTGCTGAAGAACGGCTGGCGCCAGCAGAAGACTTCCGGTGCGGACCGCACTTCGCCCCACCAGGCACACAGCAGCTGTCTTGCGTTGGCTGGAGGGGAGGCATCGCCTCGATTGATCACCGCAAGCAGCAGGAATTCAAGACCGAGGATCAGGGCATACCCCGCGAGTATCGAGGCCGCACCCACGACGGCCCAGGCCGGATGCCCGGTGCGCCAACACACCACGGCCCAGATCAAGGCGAGGACCACCAGTCCGACGGTGATCAACTGTTGGAGGCGCGCCAGCATCGCGTGTCTGAGGCAAGACGATTCGCCGGTTCGGCGTCACGTCGATGGAGTGAGGGGCTGTGGAGTGTCGCACTCCTGTCGATGATCGAAGTGCGGCTTCGCGTTCGGTCTGGAGCGGATGGGTTCACGACCTTGGTAACCTTGCCGTCATGAAGCAGGCCGCCGAAGACATCCTTGACTGCTTGCGAGTCGTCGCCGATCACCGCGCGCGCAGACATGCAGACGGTGTCCTTGCAGCACGCGTGGTGGCGATAAAGGCCTATCAGCACGCGCGGTTTCAGAGCACGTACGCGGATCTTTTGTCACACCCGCGTTACGCGCGTGCAACGCAGTTCTTCCTGGAAGATCTTTACGGGCCCAAGGACTTCACACAGCGAGATGCTCAGTTTGCGCGCGTGGTTCCAGCACTCGTGCGGCTGTTTCCGTCGGACATCGTGGCAACGGTGCGCTCGCTCGGCCAGCTGCACGCCCTGTCGGAAGAGCTCGACTCTGCAATGGCCGAGGCGCCCTGGATCCAGTCTTTGGATCATGCCGGGTATGCGGATGCTTGGAGGACGGTAGGCCGGGCCGCCGATCGCACGCGTCAGATCGCCCTGATGCGCGAAGTAGGCAGTGCGCTCGATCTGTACACGCGCAATCCCTTGCTCCGCAGCAGTCTCACGATCATGCGCGGGCCCGCCAAGGCCGCGGGATTGGGCGCATTGCAGTCCTTCCTCGAACAAGGCTTCGATACCTTTCGGGAGATGCGGGGCGCCGGATTCTTCCTGGATACCATCGTCAGACGTGAGTCGGCGCTGGCGGCACACCTCTTTGAGCCAGGCGGCACTGTCGCGTCGGCGACGACCGCCTAGGACAAGCCCTGTAGCTGGTGGCGCGTTGGCCCATGACCATCGCGGTCGTGTTTCCTCATTCAATGGACGTCAAGTGAAGACCCCCTGGCTCGATCACTACCCGGCTGGCGTTCCCGGCCACATCGCCACCGATGTCTACCCTTCGCTATCCGCTCTGCTGGAAGAGGCGTTCCGCAAGCACGCACGTCGCGACGCGCTGGTGTGCATGGACGTTCGTCTGGGATTCAGGGATATTGACGAACTTTCGCAGGCTCTCGGGGCTTGGCTCCAGTCGCGAGGGCTTCAGCGCGGCTCGCGCGTCGCGCTGATGATGCCCAATCTGCCTCAGTACATGGTGGCCATTGCCGCCGTGCTTCGGGCTGGGTTCGTGGTGGTCAACGTCAACCCCCTCTACACGGCGCGGGAGCTGGAGCACCAGTTGACCGATTCGGGCGCCGAGTTGGTCATCGTCCTGGAGAATTTCGCTTCGACACTGGAAGAGGTTGTCGATCGCACGCCGGTCAAGCATGTCGTTTTGGCCTCGATGGGCGACCTGCTGGGCTTCTGGAAGGGGCAGGCCATCAACTTCGTGGTTCGCCATGTGAAGAAGATGGTCCCCGAATTCCGCCTGCCTCTGGACGGTGGCCGAACGGTGACGTCCTTCAATCGAGCCGTGGCCGAGGGAACCCGGCTGAGCCTCCGACGCGCAGACCTCGGGCCTGACGATGTGGCGTTTCTGCAGTACACCGGCGGCACCACCGGGTTGTCCAAAGGTGCGGTGCTGCTGCATCGCAATGTTGTCGCCAACATCCTGCAGGTGGAGGCATGGTTCAAACCTGTGCTCGACAAGTTGGGAGATCGTCCGCTAACTGTCGTCTGCGCATTGCCGCTGTATCACATCTTCGCACTGACCATCTGCGCCCTCATGGGCGCTCGACTGGGCATGATGAATCTCCTCATCCCGAATCCTCGGGACATTCCGGGATTCGTCCGAGCTCTCGCCAAGCATCGGGTGAACATGTTTCCGGCGGTCAACACCTTGTTCAATGCTCTCGCAAACGACCCCGACTTCGCTCGGCTCGACTTCTCGGGTCTGGTCGTTTCGAATGGCGGAGGGATGGCTGTTCAGAAGTCGACCGCTGAGAAGTGGTTGAAGGTTACGGGCTGTCCGGTGGTGGAAGGTTACGGACTCTCCGAAACTTCGCCGGTGGCCACCAGCAATCGCCTGGATGTGCGTGAGTTCAGCGGCACGATCGGCCTGCCCGTACCGTCGACTGAGATCAGCATTCGCTCCGACGACGGAGTCGAGGTGGCGGAGGGAACTCCCGGCGAGATCTGTATCCGCGGGCCCCAAGTGATGGCAGGTTATTGGAACAAGCCGGAGGAGACGGCCAACGTCATGACATCCGACGGATTCTTCAAGTCGGGTGACGTTGGCATCATGGACGAGCGGGGCTACATTCGAATCGTGGATCGCAAGAAGGACATGATTCTGGTTTCCGGTTTCAACGTCTATCCGACGGAGATCGAGCAGGTGGTGAGTCTCCATCCCGGTGTTCTCGAATGCGCGGTGGTCGGCATTCCGGACAGCAAGTCGGGTGAGGCGGTGAAGCTATACGTCGTGAAGTCGGACGTCACCTTGACAGAGGATGATCTATCGGCTTACTGTCGCGAGAACTTCACGGCGTACAAACGACCGAAGTATATCGAGTTTCGGGAGGATCTTCCCAAGTCAAATGTGGGCAAGATTCTTCGCCGTGAGTTGCGGGCGGGTGCTTGAGTCTTTCAAGAATTGACGCTCCAGCGGCGGCCTTGTTTGCCGAGCTTGATTGTGTTGTCTTTGAGCGGGGTTGGCTTTCTTCGAACAACGTGCTCTTTGGAGTAACTTCCCAAGATGCCGTTTTGGTCGATTCTGGCTACGTTACTCACTCAGATCAGACGGTGGCGTTGGTGAAGTCTCATCTCGGGGAAGTCCCACTTCGTCGGGTTGTCAACACCCATCTCCACTCGGACCACTGCGGTGGCAACGCGGCCCTGCAGGTTGCGTGGGGAGTTGCGGTGACGGTGCCGTCGGCATCCTTCGATGCGGCATCCCGTTGGGACGAGGAGCTCTTGACGTTTCAGAGCACCCGTCAGTCGTGCCCCAGATTTCGAGTTGACGGGCAAGTTCGGCCTGGCGAACGCTTGAGGCTCGGTGGCCGCGCCTGGGAGGTTCTTGGTGCGATGGGCCACGATCCGGATGCGATCATGTTGTTTGAGCCGCTCACACGGACCTTGATTTCAGGTGATGCACTTTGGGAGAACAGGCTTGCAATCAATTTTCCGGAGCTCGTCGGGGACCAGGGCTTCGCGGATGCACGGCAAGCGCTCGATACCATTGAATCATTGTCTCCTCGGTGGGTTATTCCTGGTCATGGTCGGCCGTTCTGTGACGTAGCAAGCGCTCTTCGATCCAGTCGAGAGAGACTGGATCTTTTCGAGCAGAATCCTGGCGCCCACACCAGACATGCGCTCCGAGCTCTGGCCATGTTTCGAATGCTTGAGATCCGTGTGTGCAGTCTGGTGCAATTCGAGGAATGGATGAGCGAATGCCCGATCTTTGTGAGTGCCAGACGGGCCCAACCGAGCAGCAAGTTTGCTCCGTCGGACGTGATCGATAGTCTGATTCGCTCTGGCTCGCTGAAGCGCGAGGATGATCGACTTGAACTGACGTGATATTGCACGCCAGGCATCGCAGCCCAGTCGAAGTGAAATGTATTTGCCAATGAGAAAAGGCCTCGATCCGCTGGATCGAGGCCTTTGCCGTTAAATAGCCTGACGATGTCCTACTTTCACACGGGAACCCGCACTATCAT
>LNFM01001224.1_pt1 | contig 59520 bp, 59 predicted proteins | sample 596031 | NCBI WGS metagenome assembly LNFM01 (sample SAMN04254537, study PRJNA301005) | activated carbon metagenome | isolation source: dual media filters at the Ann Arbor, Michigan drinking water treatment plant | place: USA: Ann Arbor | reverse complement strand
ATGATGGACTGGACCGACCGGCACTGCCGCGTGTTCCACCGGCTGATGACGCGGCGTGCCCGGCTCTACACGGAAATGCTGACCACCGGCGCCGTCATCCACGGCGATCGCGCCCGGCTGCTCGGCTTCGATGCCAGCGAGCATCCGGTAGCTCTTCAGCTCGGCGGCTCCGAGCCGCGCGATCTCGCCACCGCTGCGAAGATCGGCGAGGATTTCGGTTATGACGAGATCAACCTCAACGTCGGCTGTCCGTCGGACCGGGTAAAGGACGGCCGCTTCGGCGCCTGCCTGATGGCCGAGCCGGGGCTGGTCGCCGCGGGCGTCGAGGCCATGAAGCGCGCGGTCGGCATTCCCGTCACCGTCAAATGCCGGCTCGGCATCGACGACCAGGATCCGGAGATCGCCCTCGATGCGCTGGCGCGCGGCGTCGTGACCGCCGGTGCCGACGCGCTGATCGTCCACGCCCGCAAGGCCTGGCTCAATGGATTGTCGCCGAAGGAAAACCGCGACATCCCGCCGCTCGACTACGACAGGGTGTATCGGCTGAAGGCCGCGATGCCGGGTCTGCCCGTCATCATCAATGGCGGCATCGCCGATCTCGCCGAAGCGAAGGCGCACCTTGCGCATGTCGATGGCGTGATGCTCGGGCGCGCGGCCTATCACGATCCCTGGCGGTTGCTGGCGGCCGATCGCGAACTGTTCGGCGAGGCCGCGCCGTTCGCCACGATGAAGGACGTGTTCGAGGCGATGGTCCCCTATATCGACGACCAACTCGCGCAGGGTACGCGGCTGCACGCAATGACGAGGCATTTCGTCGGCGCGTATCACGGCGTGCCCGGCGCGCGCGCATTCCGCCGCCACCTCGCCGAGAACGGCGTCAGGCCAGGCGCGGGCGTCAGCGTCCTGCGCGATGCAATTTCACTGGTTGACGACCGCGCGACCGCGTCGATTGCGGCTTGAGACATCAAGATAGCGCTGCAACTTCGTCCTGTGGGTCTGAACGCCCGGCTTTCCAGCCGGTCCGGGGGCTCATCGCCTTACGACGGGGTGAGGGTGTGGCGCAATATCCACCCTGCGCGCGCAATTGCGGCGCGCGGTGTGCTGCGGCGGGTCGCGGTCAAATTTGTCAAACGCGGCGTGCCTTCGGCGGCTATCTTGTCCGGGGATGTTTGGGTTGGCAGCGCGGATTTCGGTGTGCTGGCGCTGCCGGTGTTCAATTCGCTGACCATCAACGGCAACGGCCACCCCATCGATGCGCAGAGCCAGAGCCGCATCTTCTTCATCGGCGTGGACGAGGCGATGCGGGCAAGCGCTGCTGTCGCAGGCTCGATCATCGCGCAGCGGCCGCAGGTGACGCTGAACGATCTGACGCTGGTCAACGGCCGGGCGGAAGGCGGCGGCAGCGCGGTCGGGGGTGGCGGAATGGGAGCCAGCGGCGCGCTGTTCGCCGATGCGAGCGCCATGCCGTGAAGGAAAGCGTCAGCGTGCGGTTCTAGCTAGACTAGAGCGCGATGCGATAACGCTTGCGTAGGAGATGGTATCAGGGTAGGGTTCGACCACGTTGCATGGGGTTGTTTCGCGATTTTTTTGTCAAGCCCCGCTGCGCCGCGTCCGGGGCTTTAGTTGACGGCCGCGCGGTCGCGTCGCTGGCGACCTGAGACATCGGGATAGCCATGCAGCTTCAGCCTGTCGGCCTGAACGCCCCAGCTTTCGAGCCGGTCCAGAAAGCTCATGCCGAGCAGGTTGGTCTTCATCTGACCCCGCGGCACCACCAGCGCCGGCACCGAACGTTCGACCAGCTTGCCGACGGCGAGGCGGTCCAGCGTCAGCCGCGCCGCCCTGGTATGGCCGCCGGCGGTCTCGACGTCGACATTGTATTCGAGCATTTCCAGCGGCAGTCCGATCGCCTTGGCGGTTTCCCAGGTCAGCACGACCGAGGTCGCGCCGGTGTCGATCACCATCGGGGCGCTGACGCCGTTGATTTTGGCCTGCAGGGCGAATTCGCCGCCCTGGCGGCGCGGGATCTGGACCGCGTGCGCCGGCGATACGGTTCGGTGACGCAGCAGGTCGGACACGCTGTCGCTGGCGCGGGCGAGCTGCTCCGGGTCCTTGTAGGCGACCACGGCGCCGGCGGTCACCCCCAGCATGATAAGAACCAGCAGAAAGCGGCTCACAACGCGCCTCCCGTGCGATGAGCGGCGCGAGCGCCGCCGTGCTTCAGTCCGGCTTCGGGCCGGCCGCCGTCGCGGGCAGGGCGAGGCCGGCGTCGGCCATGCGCGCGGCCAATAGCGCCATCACCGCAAGCCGCTCCGCGGATTCCATCCGGTGCCAGCGCGCGATCTCCGGCAAGGTACGTCCGCAGCCCAAACAGAGGCTGCTTCGGGGGTCGATGATACAGACTGCGATGCACGGCGTTTCTTTGCTCATTCAGGAACAGTGATGCGGTTTTCTTCATTCGCGCAAGCGCTCCGGTTACAGCCCGGTGCCGGCGCTCATGATCGGCTTGTTCCGGATCCGCCGCTTGTCGTCGGCGGTCACGGTGGTTTCCGGCTGCAGCGGCGGCGCCTCCTCGGCCATCGGCGCCAGCGCCGACATCACGCGTTCCGGCGGGAAGGTGACGATGACTTCGGTCCCGATGCGAAGTTTCGATTTCAGCGTGAAGGTGCCGCCATGCATGTCGATCAGGCTCTTGGCGATCGGCAGGCCGAGGCCGGCGCCCTGTTCGGCCGACTTGATCGAATTGGAGCCCTGGCCGAACGACGCCAGCACGATGGGGATTTCATCCTCCGCGATGCCGGAGCCGGTGTCCTTGACGCTGAGATATTGTCCGCCGGATGCGGTCCAGCCGGCCTTCAGCCAGATCTCGCCGCCCTGCGGCGTGAACTTGATCGAGTTCGACAGCAGGTTGAGCACGATCTGGCGGGTGGCGCGCTCGTCGCCCCAGATCCGCGGCATACCCTGCTCGAACACCTCGTGAATGGCGATGCCGCGGCTGGAAGCGCGCAGTTTCAGCAGGTGATGGCAGTCGGCAACCACATGCACCAGCGACACCGCCTCTTCGTTGAGCTCGTACCTGCCGGCTTCGATCCGCGACAGATCGAGAATCTCGTTGATCAGGTTGAGCAGGTGGACGCCCGAATTGTGGATGTCGGCGGAATACTCCTTGTAGACCGGCACGGCATGCGGGCCGAAGATCTCGCTCTTCATCACCTCGGAAAAGCCGAGGATCGCGTTCAGCGGTGTCCGCAGCTCGTGGCTCATCTGCGCGAGAAATCGCGACTTCGCCACGTTGGCGGATTCGGCGCGATGCCGCGCCTCGTCGGAGATCGCTTTGGCCTGCTCGAGTTCGCCGATCAGCGCATCCTTCTCGGCGCGCGCCTCCAGCGTCGCCAGCGTCGTCGAATGCAGGCGGTGGGCGAGCAACGCGAAATACCCTTCGGCGGCGAGCGCGAGCAACGCCAGCGCGTAATTGTCGAGGGTGCCGCTCAGCATGAAATTCACCGCGATTGCCGCCGTCACCGGTGCGGTCGCCACCAGCGCCGCGATCGGCAGGCTGGCCGCGAGCATGCTGGATACCGCGATCACCAGCAGCATCAAGAACATCATCACCGTGTTCGAGATGGCATCGGGGATCGCCGGGTGGAGCAGGAGTGCGGTCCAGCACAGGCCGTACAAGAGATCGAGCAGCACGAACCGCGTCCGCCACTTGCGGGTGGCGGTGAGCGAGGCCGGCTCGCCGAGGAACCTGTGGCAATTGCGGAGAATGACGGCCTGAATGCAGAACATGCCGCAGGTCCAGGCTGCCGCCGAAATCGGCTCCATCCGGAAGCCGAACAACAGGCCGGTCGCCACCACGAGCAGCATGACGACGTAGGATGCCGATATCCGGGTCTGGGCATATTGCCGCAGCAGTTCGCGATCGAAGGCGGGGCGGGTTCCGCTGGTCGACGTTAACCTGTCACGCGCCTCGCGCACCCGCTGCGCGGCGGCGCGGCGATTGCTGACCGGCGCGGCGGCAGCGGGTTCGGCAGGAAGCTGCACGACTTCGGGCTTTTCTGCGGGGTTACTCATCAAACAACACGAATCCTGCCCGCTGGTCGCGCCAGCTTTTGCATCGTCTATCTCTGGCGCTAAATCATTAAGAGCTGACTTAAAGCGCTAAAGAATCACGTTAACGGGAGGTTAAATTAACGTGTCGTGCCCTCGGGTCATGTCCGCTGGTCCGGCCATTCACGCTCGCCCGGCTGGCTGAAGGGGACACCGTGGCGGTATACAACGCGGCATGTTTTCGCGCGTGCGAAGTGTCCCCGGTCTCCCCTGAAGACGCTGTCCTTGAAGGCACTGCATTGTCGGGGCAGCCAGCCTCCGCTATCATATCCGGATATCCAAACGGCAGCTTGATGCCTGGCATCAAGGTGAATTAGCGCGAGACGGCACGGAGAAGTCCGATGAACGCCGACGATCTGCCGGAAACACGCTTCGCACGCTCGGGATCGGTCAGCATCGCCTATCAGGTCATGGGAGACGGCCCGATCGACCTCGTCCTGATCCCCGGCATGGTTTCGCATGTCGAGATGATGCACGAGATTCCGGGCTACACCGCTTTCCTGCGGCGGCTTGCTTCATTCGCGCGGGTGACGACCTTCGACAAGCGCGGGCAGGGTCTGTCGGATAGGTTCGAAGGCGCGCCCACGCTGGAGGAACGCTCCGACGACGTGCGTGCCGTGATGGACGCGGTCGGCATAGACCGCGCCGCGCTGCTGGCGATCTCCGAAGGTACCATGATGGCGGCTTACTTCGGCGCGACATTCCCGGATCGCGTTTCTCACCTGGTTCTCTATGGCGGCATGCCCCGGCAGAGCCGGACGCCTGATTTCTCGATCGGCTTTCCGCCTGAAGCGGTCACCATGTTCAGGAACTGGGGCAGCGGGAGCTTCATCACGAAATACGCATCGCCCTCCTGGCAGCACAATCCCGAACTGGTGAAGCTCGGTGCCAAGTTCGAACGGCTATCCTGCAGTCCCGGCAACCTGCGCGCTCTTGTGACAATGAACGCGACGATGGACGTGCGTCACATCCTGCCCGGTATCCGTACGCCCACTTTGGTCCTGCATCGCCAATCCGACGCCTTGGCGCCGATCGCGCTCGGCCGGTACTACGCAGAGCATATTCCGGGCGCGCGGTTCATTGTCTATCCCTCCGGCGAGCATTGGCCTCCTACCGTGCATGATGACTGGACGACCATCTGCGAAGACATCGAGGAGTTCGTGACGGGCACGCGTCGTGCGCAGGATACGGAGACCGAGCGAATCCTCGCCACCGTCATGTTCACGGACATCGTCGAGTCGACGCAACGCGCCGTCAGCCTGGGCGACGCCGTCTGGCGCGAGCGGCTGGACGAGCATGATCGCATTGCGCGGCGCGTGGTCGAACAGCATCGCGGTCGTCTCATCAAATCGACCGGCGACGGCTTGCTTGCCACATTCGACGGGCCCGGGCGCGCCATTCGGTGTGCGACCGCCATCAAGAGGGCTCTCGCCGCGCTGAACCTGCCGGTCCGAGTCGGGTTGCACACCGGCGAGATTGAGCAACGCGGCTCAGACATCAGCGGCATCGCTGTCCACACTGCGGCGCGGGTGGCTGAAAACGCAAGTGCCGGTGAAGTCCTCGTCAGCAGCATTGTCGTCGACCTGGTCGCGGGCTCCGACATCAGTTTCGTGGACCGAGGTCAGTTCGCGTTGCAGGGTGTGCCCGGTACATGGCGGCTGATGTCCGTGACGCCCTGAGGGGATTGCGTCGCGATCGCTGTTTATTGATTTACCGGCGAGCCATGGCCATGCGCTTCCAGAAGCCGCGCGCGGCGAAGGATAGGGCAGAGCGCCGATGAAATGGAGGGCGCTTGGATAACCACCCCTTTCACAGCAATTTGTCAGCGCCCCGCGTCCGGCGTCGTCCGGCCGTTGCGATGGGTCTTCCGACGTCAGCGCTGCAGCCGCGCCAGCAGGCTCGACGTGTCCCAGCGCTTGCCGCCCATCTTCTCGACCTCGGCATAGAACTCGTTGACCAGCGCGGTGACCGGAAGGCTGGCGCCGTTGCGGCGCGATTCCGCGAGACAGATCATCAGATCCTTGCGCATCCACTCCACCGCAAAACCGAAGTCGAACTTGCCGTCATTCATGGTCTTGTATCGGTTCTCCATCTGCCAGGATTGCGCGGCGCCTTTCGAGATGGTGTCGATGACGGCATTGACGTCGAGCCCGGCCTTCTTGGCGAAGTGAATGCCTTCAGAAAGGCCCTCGACCAGGCCGGCGATGCATATCTGGTTGACCATCTTGGTCAGTTGGCCGGAGCCGGCCGGCCCGAGCAGCTTGCACATCCGGGCATAGGCCGCGATCACGGGTTCGGCGCCGGCATAGGCGTCGGCGCTGCCGCCGCACATGACGGTCAGCACGCCGTTTTCCGCGCCGGCCTGGCCGCCGGACACCGGGGCGTCAATGAACTTGAAGCCGGCCTTGGTGGCGGCGGCGTCGAGCTCTCGCGCGACTTCGGCCGACGCGGTGGTGTGATCGACGAAGGTGGCGCCCTTTTTCATGCCCGCGAACGCCCCATCGGCGCCGACCGTGACGGCGCGCAGATCGTTGTCGTTGCCGACGCAGCACATGACGAAGTCCTGGCCATCGGCTGCGGCCTTCGGCGTGGGTGCCGTCTTGCCGCCGAATTTTTCGGCCCATGTCTTGGCCTTGGCCGGGGACCGGTTGAAGACCGTCACCTCGTGGCCGCCCTTGGCCACCAGATGTCCCGCCATGGGGAAACCCATGACGCCGAGACCGAGAAAAGCGACTTTAGCCATGTGAGCAACCTTGGGGTTTCGCCGGCATTGAATTTGCCGGACCGTGTCTGGGAGCGAGGAGGGGCCTGCACCAGACCCCTTCAAGATGCGGAACGCGCACAATAAACCCTGCAGCATGGAGGGCAACGGCTCGGTTTTGGCGCGCGGGCCGGGTTTCGTGCTAGGATCGGGCCTCCAACAAGGTCTCAACAAGGGGAGTAGATCGCATGGGCATGAGCGTGGGCGTGCTTGACCATTTCAACATCCGGACCCGCAAGCTCGACGATACGGTCCGGTTTTACGAGGATATTCTGGGTCTGGAAAAGGGGCCTCGGCCGAACTTCGCGTTTCCCGGGGCCTGGATGTACAGCGAGGGCAAGGCGGTGGTGCATCTGGTCGATATTTCCAGGACCGACGAGCCGCAAAAACCGGATTCCGGGGTGGTCCATCACGTCGCCTTCATCAGCCGGGGGTTTGCCGGCATGCAGCAGCGGCTGGAATCCAGGGGATTCAAATACGACTCCCGACAGGTTCCAGGCGGCGAACTCTGGCAGATCTTCGTCAATGATCCCAACGGCGTGATGATCGAATTGAACTACGAGGCCGCCAAGGAAGAAGGTGTGGCAGCAGCCCCGGCCGAAGTCCGGGAAGACATGGCGGCGAGGTAGCCTTTCGGGCGGGATCGCTCTATGGGTCGCATCCGAGAATTGGCATAGCGGTTTCAAGCGAAGTTCATACCGGTTCGCATCGCAATCGAGCTACGCAGATGCCGTAGACTTGAAGACCAGGAAAAGAGCCCGGTTCTGATGGCATTGGAACCGACGGGCTCGGAGGAGATGCGACGTGAGCGTGACGCAGCAACAGGTTCTGGAGGCCTTGACCAGGGTAAAGTCGCCGGATGGCGTCGTCCTGACCGATGCCAATGTGCTGTCGGCGGTGACCGTGAACGACGGCAAGGTGTTCTTCTCGATCAATGTCGACGCCGCGGAAGCCCGGGCCTGGGAACGCATCCGGGCTGAGACGGAGGCGGCGGTACGCGGCATTCCCGGCGTCACCGCCGCCATGGTCGCGCTGACCGCCGAACGCACACCGGGAGCCGCGGCGTCCGCGCCCTCGCAGCGGCATTCGCATGGCGTGCAACCGGTCTCGGCGCACCGCCCGCCGCAAAGTCCCGTTTCCCCGATGTCGAAGCAGTCGGAGATACCGGGCATCGCCGCTGTCATCGCGGTGGCCTCCGGCAAGGGCGGTGTCGGTAAATCGACCACAGCGCTCAACCTTGCATTGGGCCTGCGCGACCTCGGTTTGCGGGTCGGTCTGCTCGACGCCGACATCTATGGGCCGTCGGTGCCGCGGCTGACCGGCATTCACGAGAAACCGCAGTTGAACGAGGCGCGGAAGATGATTCCGATTCAGCGCTTCGGCCTTGCCATCATGTCGATCGGCTTTCTCGTCGAGGAGGAAACCGCGATGATCTGGCGCGGGCCGATGGTGATGTCGGCCATCACCCAGATGCTGCGCGACGTCGCCTGGGGCACCCTCGATATTCTGGTGGTCGATATGCCCCCCGGCACCGGCGACGCGCAGCTCACGCTGGCGCAGAATGTGCCGCTGCGGGGCGCCGTGATCATTTCGACGCCGCAGGATCTGTCACTGATCGACGCGCGGCGTGGGCTGGCGATGTTCAAGAAGGTCAATGTGCCGGTTCTCGGCATCGTCGAAAACATGAGCTATTTCCAGTGTCCGCAATGCGGCACCCGATCGGACATTTTCGGGCACGGCGGCGCGAGGCTGGAGGCGGAACGGCTCGGCGTGCCGTTCCTGGGCGAGATCCCGCTGCATATGTCGATTCGAGCCACCTCGGATTCGGGAACCCCTGTCGTGGACAGCGAGCCGGATGGGCCGCACGCGGCGATCTATCGCGCAATTGGCGCCAAGGTTCAGGAACAACTTCAAGGCGTTATCGCCGCTGCCTGAACCTGTTGTTCCGGTCCGGCATGCAACTTTCGTCTAAACGGTGCGGTCATGCCGTTGTCGTGTTTTCCGATAGCGGACTTCCGTGTTAAAGCGCCCGGCCAGAGCGCCTTCGGCGGACGCAAATACCGCTTCGCCGATGTCGCCGCTCCAGGAAATCTGGGAAAAAACACCCAACAAGGAGATGCCTGAATGAAGCGTCGTGATTTTTTGAAAGTTTCCGCGGCTGGTGCCGCCGCTACCGCCGTGGCGTCGCCGGCGATCGCGCAATCCTCGCCCGAAATCAAGTGGCGCATGACCTCGAGCTTCCCGAAGTCGCTCGATACGATTTACGGCGGCGCTGATTATTTCGTGAAGCAGGTTGCGGAAATGACCGACAACAAGTTTCAGATTCAGCTGTTCGCGGCGGGCGAGGTCGTCCCGGGCCTGCAGGCGCTGGATGCAACCTCGAATAACACCGTCGAGATGAGCCATACGGTCGCCTATTACTACGTCGGTAAGGATCCGACCTTTGCGATCTTCTCGGCGGTGCCGTTTGGACTCAACGCGCGCCAGCAGAACTCCTGGCTCTCTCAGGGCGGTGGCAACGAACTCGCCAACGAGCTTTTCAAGAAGCATAACGTGATCGGCTTTCCCTGCGGCAATACCGGCACCCAAATGGGCGGCTGGTTTCGCAAGGAGATAAAGACCGTCGCCGATCTCTCGGGCCTCAAGTTCCGTATCGGCGGCATCGCCGGTCAGGTGCTGCAGAAGGTCGGCGTCGTGCCGCAACAGATCGCCGGCGGCGAAATCTACCCCGCGCTGGAGAAGGGCACCATCGACGCCGCCGAATGGGTCGGACCGTATGACGACGAGAAACTCGGGTTTCAGAAGGTTGCAAAATACTACTATTACCCCGGCTTCTGGGAAGGCGGTCCGACCGTTCACGCCTTCTGCAATCTGGAAAAGTGGAATTCGCTGCCGAAGAGCTATCAGGCGGTCATCGCCAATGCGACGGCCAACGCCAATAGCTGGATGGCGGCGCGCTATGACCTGCAGAACCCCGCCGCCTTGAAGCGTCTGGTGGCCGGTGGCACCCAGCTTCGTCCCTTCACCAACGAAGTACTGGAAGCCTGTCTGAAGGCGACCAACGAATTGTGGGCCGAAATCTCCGCGAAGAACGCCGACTTCAAGAAGTCGATCGACGCGATGCAGGCGTACCGGTCCGACCAGTATCTGTGGTGGCAGGTCGCCGAATACACTTACGACAGCTTCATGATCCGGTCGCGTACCCGCGGCTGATCCGTAGCGCTTCGTCATGGTACCCTGGCTCCGGGCATCTAGGCCTTAAGTCTTAGAAGCCAGCCCGGCCTTCACAAGAGGGCCGGGCTTTTTTCGTGGGCAGACCAGTTCGGCATGGCAATCCGCAATTGGATGTTCCATTCTGGTCCCAAAGCCTCGACAAGAAGCTCACGGACACAAGCACAACCAAGGAGGAAGTAATCAATGAAGCGACGAGACTTCATCAAGGTCACCGGGGCAGGCGTTGCGGGTGCCGCAGCAAGCATGGCCGCGCCGGCGATCGCGCAATCGGCGCCGGAGATCAAATGGCGCATGGCGGCGAGCTGGCCGAAGTCGCTGGATACGCTGTTCGGCGGCGCCGAGATGATGTGCAAGATGGTGGCCGAAGCCACCGACAACAAGTTCCAGATCCAGATCTTCGCCGCGGGCGAAATCGTTCCAGGCCTGCAAGTGCTCGACGCCGTGCAGAACGGCACCGTCGAATGCGGCCACACCGCGTCGTATTATTACTTCGGCAAGGATCCGACCTTCACCTTCGGCTCCGCAGTGCCGTTCGGCCCCAACCAGCGCATCAACCAGGCCTGGTACATGCTGGGCGGCGGCAAGGAGCTGTTGAACGAGTTCTACAAGGGCTTCAACGTGCACTCGCTGCTCGCGGGCAATACCGGCTGCCAGATGGGTGGCTGGTTCCGCAAGGAGATCAAGACCGTCGACGATCTCAAGGGTCTCAAATTCCGCATCGGCGGCTTTGCCGGGCGGGTGCTGCAGAAGCTGGGCGCGGTGCCGCAGCAGATCGCCGGCGGCGATATCTATCCCGCGCTGGAGAAAGGCACCATCGACGGCGCCGAATGGGTCGGGCCCTATGACGACGAGAAGCTCGGCTTCTACAAGGTGGCGCCGAACTATTACTATCCGGGCTGGTGGGAAGGCGGCCCGATGCTGCTGGCTTACGTCAATCTCGACAAGTGGAATGCGCTGCCGAAACATTACCAGAGCGTTCTGGAGCAGGCCGGCCAATATGCCAACAGCTGGATGATGGCGAAATACGATCAGGGCAATCCGGCGGCGTTGCGTCGGTTGCTGGCGGGCGGCACCAAGCTGCAGGCCTTCCCGCCGGCGGTCATGGACGCCTGCCTCAAGGCGTCGAGGGAACTGCACGCCGAGACGGCCGCGGGCAATCCGAACTTCAAGAAGGTGCTGGAATCGCTGACCGCCTTCTCGAACAACGGCTATCAGTGGTTCCAGGTCGCGGAAGTCGGTTACGACAACTTCATGGCGCGTCACTCCAGGGGCTGATCGGCCCGCAGCGTCGGACGAACGAACAACCCCGGAGCGCAAGCTCCGGGGTTTTTTACTTGGCGCATCCCTACTGCTTCGACGGCGGACCGAAGTCCAGCGGCGGCGGTTCGAATTGCGGGACCTCGATCTGGATCGTGTTCGGATCGATCGTCGATGCAATTCCCTTGTAGTGCATCACCATCTGCGGGAACGCGATCACCAGCCCGACCATGATGCACTGGATCACCACGAACGGCACCGCGCCCCAGTAGATCTGGCCGGTGGTGACGGGCTCCATGCGCAGGCCGGTGACCCGGTCGATATAGGATTCCTTCGGGGCGACCGAGCGCAGGTAGAACAGCGCAAACCCGAATGGCGGATGCATGAACGAGGTCTGCATGTTGACGCCGAGGATCACGCCAAACCAGATCAGGTCGATGCCCAGCTTTTCGGCGGCCGGTCCCAGCAGCGGGATGATGATGAACGCCAGTTCGAAGAAATCCAGGAAGAACGCGAGAATGAACACCAGCGCGTTGACGAAGATGAGGAAGCCGACCTGCCCGCCGGGCAGCGAGGTAAGGAGATGCTCCACCCAGACGTGGCCGCTCACGCCATAGAAAGTCAGCGAGAACACGCGGGCACCGATCAAAATGAAAATAACGAAGGCAGACAGCTTGGCGGTCGATTCAGTCGCCTGCCGGATCAGATCCCAGCTCAGCCGCCGCTTGGCGGCGCCGAGCAGCAGCGCGCCGGCAGCGCCCATCGCGCCGCCCTCGGTCGGCGTCGCGATGCCGATGAAGATGGTGCCGAGCACCAGGAAGATCAGGAACAGCGGCGGCACCATGACGAACGTGGTCTGCTGGGCCATGGCCGACAGGAAGCGGTATCCCGTGAGCTTGTCGAGGATCCAGTTCAGCACCGCCACGAAGAAGGCGAACAGGATGCCGAAGAACATGCTGAGCACGACGAAGTCCGCGCCCCGCGTCGCCGAGCCCCGCATCGCGAACCAGGCGAAGGCGACGCTGGCGACGGTGAGTACGCCCAACGATAGCAATCCGCGGCCGCCATCCTTCTCGCGGAAACCGATCGCCTCCGGCGGCAGGCCGGGCGCCGCCTTGGGAAAGATCATCGAGACCAGAAAGGCGTAAAACGCGTAGAGACCGGCGAGCACCAGCCCCGGTACGAACGCGCCCTCGTACATGTCGCCGACCGACTTGCCGAGCTGGTCGGCCATCACGATCAGCACCAGGGAGGGCGGGATGATCTGCGCCAGCGTGCCAGAGGCCGCGATCACGCCGGATGCCACGCGCCGGTCATAGCCATAACGCAGCATGATCGGCAGCGAAATCAGTCCCATCGAAATCACCGAAGCCGCCACGACGCCGGTGGTGGCCGCCAGCAAGGCGCCCACGAAGATCACCGCATAGGCGAGGCCGCCGCGGATGGTGCCGAACAACTGCCCGATGGTGTCGAGCAGGTCCTCCGCCATGCCGGACCGTTCGAGCACCAGTCCCATGAAGGTAAAGAACGGAATCGCCAGCAGCGTGTCGTTGTTCATCACGCCATAGACGCGTTCGGGAAGCGCCTGCAGGAAGTCCGGCCGGAACTCGCCGAGTTCGATGCCGACGAAAGCGAAGATCAGGCCCACCGCGCCGAGCGAGAAGGCCGCCGGATAGCCGAGCAGCAGGAAAACGACCAATGACACGAACATGATCGGTGCCATATTGGCGATAATGAAAGCTGACATCTGGATTCCCCTGCGACCCTATCCTGCGGTCAGCGTTTTTCGATCGCTTCGATGAGATGCTCGACCTCGGCCTCGAGAGCGTGCACCTGGGTGGCATGCGGATCGGGGATCAGGCCGCGCATCACGGCAATTCGCTTGATCAGCTCGGATATGCCCTGCACCAGCAGCAGGAAGAATGCGATGATGATCAGCGACTTGGCGGGCCACTGCGGCAGCCCGCCCGCGTTGCTCGATTGCTCGTTGACCTCGACCGAGCGCATGAAGAACGGGCCGCCGGTGATGATCATGACGATGCACAGCGGCATCAGGAAGAAGACGTGACCGACGACGTCGATCCAGTCCCGCAGCTTTTTCTTCATCATGTTGCTGATGATGTCGATCCGGATGTGCTCGTTATCGAGCAGGGTCCATGGCGCGCAGAACAGGAACACGATGCTGAACAGCAGCCATTGAAGTTCCAGCCAGGAGTTCGACGAGACGTCGAAGGATTTCCGGATGATCGCGTTGACCGTGGCGACGATCACTGCGACCAGGATCAGCCATGCCAGACGCTTGCCCACCCATTTGGTGAACGCGTCGATCGCGCGGCTCAATTTCAAGAGCGATTGCAACGAAAGCCCCTCCCGGTTACGCCTCTGCCGTCTTGAACGCACCCCGTCGGGTACGGCGGCTTATCCTGCCCTGCTAGCATGAAGCGACCGCACCATTCCAGCGCGCGGCGCCGCCGTCAATTGGAAGTTTGTTGATATTGAAGGGGAATATTGCTCCGGCGGAACGCCGCGGCAGACCCCGCGCGCTCAACCTCCGGTCGAGGTTGGTGGGGGCCGCTACCGCGGCTTTTCCGGCGTATTGAACTCGACCGGCGGCAGTTCCTCCATTTGCGGGATCTCGATCCTGACTTTGCTGATGTCCTCGGCACTGATCGGCTTGTCCAGCAGCGCGGTGACGGTCCAGGGGAGGGCGATCACCAGCACGACCATGATGATCTGCAGCCCGATCCAGGGTACCGCGCCCCAGTAGATGTCCGAGCTCTTGACCTCCCTGGGCGCCACGCCGCGCAGGTAGAACAGCGCGAAGCCGAACGGCGGATGCAGGAACGAGGTCTGCATGTTGACGCAGAGCATGACGCCGAACCAGATCAGCGCCGCGTCCGCGCCGACCACCGGCGTCAGAATCTTCTGCGCGATCGGCGCGACCATCGGCAGGATGATGAAGGCGATCTCGAAGAAATCCAGGAAGAACGCCAGGAAGAAGATGAATAGATTGATGAAGGCCAGGAAGCCCCAGACCCCGCCGGGTAGGGACGTCAGCATGTGTTCCAGCCATACCCCGCCGGAAACACCGAGGAACACGATCGAGAAACAGGTCGCGCCGATCAGGATGAACACCACCATGGTGGTCAGGCGCATGGTGCTTTCGTAGCCCTGCTTGATCAGGCTGCGCAGTTCAGGGATGCGCACGGCCTCGAGGCAAACCCAGATCACCGCAAAATAGGCGACGGCGAAGGCGAGCTTGAACAGCAGGCCCTGGGCCAGGAAGATACCGATGATGGTGCCGATGCCGCCGGCGATCACGCCGATGATCAGGACAGCGCGGCCCTTGGTGCTGAAGTCCTTGCTGTGAATCGCCGCCAGTACGATGGCGCCGACCGCGCCCATGGCGCCGGCCTCGGTCGGGGTGGCGAGGCCGAGCATCATGGTGCCGAGCACCACGAAGATCAGCACGGCCGACGGGATGATGCCCATCAGGCATTTGCGCCACAGCGGCCAGCCTCGCAGGGTCAGCTCATCGCGCGGCACCGGCGGAACGTGGTCGGGCTTGATCAGGCCGAGCACGAAAGTGTAGCCGGCGAACAGCATGATCTGCAGGACCGACGGGCCCCAGGCGCCGAGATACATGTCGCCGACCGACTTGCCGAGCTGGTCGGCCAGCACAATCAGCACCAGCGACGGCGGCACCAGCTGGGTGATGGTCCCGGAGGCCGCCAGCACGCCGGTGATGTAGCGGATGTTGTATTTGTAGCGGATCATCACCGGCATCGAGATCATCGCCATCGCGATCACCTGCGCCGCCACCGTCCCGGTGATGGCGCCGAGGATGAAGCCGACGATGATGACGGAATAGCCGAGACCGCCGCGGATCGGCCCGAACAGCTGGCCCATCGAGTCCAGCATATCTTCCGCCAGGCCGCACCGCTCCAGGATCGCGCCCATGAACGTGAAGAACGGGATTGCGAGCAGCAGCTCGTTGGACAGCACGTTGCCGAAGATCCGGCCCGGGATCGCCTGCAGGAAGACGAAATCGAAGAAACCGAGATAGATCGCGAGAAAGCCGAACGAAAATCCGAACGCGGCCAGCGTGAACGACACCGGAAAACCGATCAGCATCGCCAGAATCAAGCTGCCGAACATCAGCGGCGGCATCATCTCCAGCGTGATCATTGCATCGGTCTCTCGTATTTGGCGTCGATGGTCACGAGGTTCTGCAACGCCGCGATACGCTTGATGACCTCGGATACGCCCTGCAGCGCCAGCAGCACGAAGCCCGCCGGAATCACGAACTTGATCGGCCAGCGCAGCAGGCCGCCGGCATTGCTCGACGCCTCGCCGACGGCGTAGGCCTGCATGAAGAACGGCCAGGACAGCCAGGACAGCAGCAGGCAAACCGGAATCAGGAACACCAGCGTGCCGATCAGATCGAGCCAGAGCTGACCGCGCTCGGAGAGCATCAGATAGAGGATCTCGACCCGCACATGTTCATTGCGCTTGAAGGTGTAGGAGGCGCCGAACATCACCAGGATCGCGAACATGTACCACTGCAGCTCGAGCCAGCCATTGGAGCTGTAGCCGAACGCATAGCGGATCATCGCATTGCCGGCGCTGACCATGCACGCCGCCAGAACCAGCAGGTTGCAGACGTTGCCGATCTTTTCGTTGAGCAGGTCGATCCCGGCGCTGACCGCTAGCAACGGGCGCATCATGTTCGGCCGGGCACTCGCCGGTCGGGCGGGTCAGGCGTTTTGGCGCATCTGGTCTCGCCGCCGCGTTTCGCGCGCACGGCGCCACGGCTTGTTATTGGCTGCGATGGCAACGATCATCCCCCCGATGTGCGCCTTTGCAGTCTTGACCGCGCCCCGCGAGGGCGCAGCGGCCTGTCCGGCCGGGCTGGCATAAAGCGGGACACCATTTCAGCGCGTCGCAGCAGCGTCAATTGGAAAATGAAAACTGGCGTGGGCATGCGATGGCGCGAGCCGACGATGCAACGGCCCGGCAACAAGCCCGGTCACCTCACCCGCCGGTGACGCTCATGTGCCGGCTTACGCTCGGGCGGTTGTGCCGGCGGTCGATGATGAAGTCGTGACCCCTGGGTTTCAGGCCGATGGCGCGGTCGATCGCGTCGGAGAGCAGGTCGTTGTCGGCGGAAGCCCGCAACGGCTTGCGCAAATCGGAGGCATCCTCGTGCCCGAGGCAGGTATGCAGCGTGCCGGTGCAGGTGATGCGCACCCGGTTGCATGTTTCGCAGAAATTGTGAGTCATCGGCGTGATGAAGCCGAGCTTGCCGCCAGTCTCGGCGACGGAAACATAGCGGGCAGGGCCGCCGGTGTCGTCGGCCAGGTCGGTCAGCGTGAACTGCTGGGCGAGGCGGGCGCGCAGCAGCGACAGCGGCACGTACTGATCGATGCGGCCTTCGCCGATGTCGCCCATCGGCATCACCTCGATCAGCGTCAGCGCCATGCCCTTGCCGTGGGCCCATTGCATCAGCGAAGGAATCTCCTCCTCGTTCAGGTTCTTCAGTGCCACCGCATTGATCTTGACGGCGAGGCCCGCCGCGCGTGCCGCCTCAATACCAGCTAGCACCTTGTCGAGATCGCCCCAGCGGGTGATGGCCTTGAACTTCGCCGGATCCAGCGTATCCAGGGAGACGTTGATGCGGCGCACCCCGCAGTCGCGCAGTTCGGTGGCAAAGCGCGCCAGCTGCGAGCCGTTGGTGGTCAGCGTCAGCTCACCGAGCGCGCCGGAGTCGAGGTGGCGCGACAGCGAGCGCACCAGCGACATCACGTTGCGCCGCACCAGCGGCTCGCCGCCGGTGAGCCGCAATTTCTTCACGCCCTTGGCGATGAAGGCCGAGCACAGGCGGTCAAGTTCTTCCAGCGTGAGCAGGTCGGCCTTGGGCAGGAATGTCATGTCCTCCGACATGCAGTAGAAACAGCGCAGGTCGCAGCGATCGGTGACCGATACCCGCAGATAGCTGATGGTCCGGCCGAACGGGTCGGTCATTGCACGCGATAATGACGCGATGGAACTCGGTGGCGACATTCGGAAAGTGCCTTTTCGCTGGGCAACCGCAACGGCGGCGCCGCCACCGCAATCTAGGCAAGTTGCGATAGCAGTACAATCCGCAACCTCTTCAAGCTGCAGGGGGCGCGATCAGCGGGCGGGCGGCGGGGGCGACGGGAACGGCGATGCCGCGGGCGGGGCGGCGGCCGCGGGCCTCGGCTGTTTCGGCGGGGGCGGCGGCCGGCGCGAGGATTTCGGCGGCGGCCCGGCCGGCTGCAGTTCCGCGACCACCGGGTTGGGATCGATAGCGGTCGACGCCGGTGTCGCGAAATCACCGGGGATATTGATGACCTGCACCTGGACGGTCGCCGGCTGGAACTTGTTCAGCGTATAAGTGACCGAGAAACCGCCATCGGCCGCGGGAATCGCGACCGAGCAGGGCGTCTTGCAGCCCGGTCCCGCCGAGGTCCTGGCGTCGGCGCCGGGCGGAATCGAGTCGAGCTGGACCTGGACGGTGGGCGGTGTCGGCCGGAAGGAATCCAGCGAAAACGAAGAACACCCGCCCAAGCTGGCACCGGCTGCGGCAATCGCGATGACACGACGCATGTTCGTCACTCTGACTGCGGCGTACTGCCACAATCCCGCCGGCGACCATAGGAGCGTCAGGATATCGGCGCAACCGTGCCAGGCGGGTTCGTTAGGAAATGGTTAACTACATTATTGTCTATTATAATCAACATCTTATGATCTATTTCGGAGACTCGTCAGGCGCTCGACGGCATCAGGCAGATCACGCATGCGGCTGATCAGCAGGTCCGGCTCGAGATCGGCGATCGGCACTTCGGTGTAGCCGAATTCGACGCCGATCACCGGGATGCCAGCGCGGCGGGCGACGCCGATATCCGGGCCGGCGTCCCCCACCATGATCGCAGCCGACGGATGCCCGCCGGCGCGCGCGATGGTCTCACGCAGGATGACCGGGTCGGGTTTGGAAACCCCGAACGTGTCGGCACCGCAGATCGCGGCAAATCGCGCGCTCAGGCCCAACTCGTCGAGCAGCAGCTTCGACAGCCATTCCAGCTTGTTGGTGCAGACCGCGAAGCGGAAGCCGCGCGCCGAGAGCTGGTCGAGCGCGCTCTCTAGGCCCTCGAACGGCCGCGAGGCGACGGCGATATTGGCTGCGTAATAATCGATGAAATCGGCAAGCAGCCGGGTGATATCAGCGGCGCTGGCGGCGCGGCCATCGACCTCGAGGCCGCGTTCGATCAGCTTTCGGGCGCCTTGTCCGATCATATTGCGCGCGGCATGCAGCGGCACCGGCGGCAAGCCCTCGCGGTCAAGCACGAAGTTGAGCGCGTTGATCAGGTCGGGCGCGGTATCCACCAGCGTGCCGTCGAGATCGAATACAACGATGCGGGGAGAGCTCATGCGGAAATCGCTAGCGGTCCCCGCGCCATGGCGCAAGCCCCGGCGAGCGCCGCCGGAGCCCTGCATCGCCCTGTCCCTGATCACGAAACGACGCTAAAGATGCCCCGCCAGACCAGCGCCGGCCGCATCCTCGGCGGCAACTCCCAAGGGCCTATCGCGTGAACATGGACGAATTGAAACGGCAGGCGGCGGCGCGCGCGCTCGATCACGTGCGTGACGGCATGAAGCTCGGGCTCGGCACCGGTTCGACGGCCGCGCATTTCGTCGACCTGCTCGGCGAAAAGGTGCGTGCCGGATTGAAGGTCGTCGGCGTGCCGACCTCGGAAGCCACCCGCATCCAGGCCGAGCAATGCGGCGTGCCGCTGACCACGCTCGACGAGGTCGACCGGCTCGACCTCACCGTCGACGGCGCCGACGAGATCGATCCCGCGCTCAACCTGATCAAGGGCGGCGGCGGCGCGCTACTGCGCGAAAAGATCGTCGCCGCCGCCTCGGATCGCATGATCGTGATCGCCGACGACACCAAATGGGTCGATGTGCTCGGGCGCTTTGCGCTGCCCGTCGAGGTCATTCCGTTCGGCCGCGCCGCCACCCAGCGCGCCATGGCCGCGGCATTTGCGCAAAGCGGCAATTCCGGGCACATGGTGCTGCGAAAGGGCAGGGACGGCCACGTTTTTGTCACCGATGGCGGCCACTGCATTGTCGATGCCCATTTGGGACGAATAACCGATGCGCCGCGTCTGGCGGGGCTGTTGACCTCGATACCCGGTGTTGTCGAGCACGGGCTGTTCATCGGTCTTGCCGACACGGCCGTGCTGGCAGGTGCCCGGGGAATTCGCGTTATTGAACGGCGCTGACGCCGCAATCTCAGGAGAGTTGGAATGAAGCTTCTTTCGAAAATCTTGTCGGGCCCGCGCGTCGCCTGGGGGGGCATTGTCTCGGGCCTTGCCCTGGGCCTCGCTTTGGGACTGCCGCTATCGGGCGTTCCGGCCGCGGCACAGCAGAAGCAGCCGGCGCCGGCGGCGACGGCGGTGCCGCTCAAGCAGGGTTCGCCGGCGGCGATCGCCGCGGCAAAAGAAATTCTGGCGATGAAGAACGCCAGCGCGATGTACGCCAGCGCCGTTCCCAACATCGTCGAGCAGACCAAGAACGCGCTGCTGCAGGCCAACCTGAACTACCAGAAGGATCTCAACGAGGTCGCCGTGGTGGTCGCGCAGAAGCTGGCCGGCCGCGAGAAGGAGATCGGCGACGGCATGGCCAATGTCTACGCCAACGAGTTTTCCGAGCAGGAACTGAAGGACCTCGTCGCCTTCTACAAATCCCCGCTCGGCCAGAAACTGCTCTCGGCGGAGCCCCGCGCCATTCAGTTCAGCATGTCCTACATGAACGGCTGGGCGCAGAATTTCGCCGAAACCGTCAACGGTGAATTCCGCGCCGAGATGCGCAAGCGCGGCAAGCAGATCTGAAGTAGGGGTAGCGAAGGATAAGGTGCGTCGCAATTTGATTCGCCATTCGCTATTCGCCATCCGAGTGAACTGAGAGCACCATGGCTGAGTTCGACGTCGATCTGTTCGTGATCGGAGGAGGGTCCGGCGGGGTTCGCGCCGCCCGGATTGCCGCCGGCCATGGCGCCAAAGTGATGATCGCCGAAGAATACCGCATGGGCGGCACCTGCGTGATCCGCGGCTGCGTGCCCAAGAAACTCCTGGTCTATTCCTCGCATATCCGGCACGAGATCGAGGACGCTGCCGGCTTCGGCTGGACCATTCCCACAGCCACCTTCGACTGGCCGACATTGATCGCGAACAAGGACCGGGAGATCGCCCGGCTCGAGGCGGCCTATACCGCGAACGTCGAAAAATCCGGCGCCCGCGTGGTCAAGTCCCGCGCGGTGTTCGAGGACCCCCACACGCTGCGGCTTGCGAACGGCGAGGCTGTCACCGCCAGATACGTGCTGATCGCGACCGGCGGCGCGCCCAACCATGGCGCCGGGATTCCCGGCATCGAGCACGTCATCTCCTCCAACGAGGTGTTTCACCTCACCGCCTTGCCAAAGCGCATCGTGATCCAGGGCGGCGGTTACATCGCGCTGGAGTTCGCCTGCATCTTCGCCGGTTTTGGTTCCGACGTGACGCTGGTCTATCGCGGCGGCAACATCCTGCGCGGTTTCGACGAGGACGTCCGCAGCCATGTGCGCGCCGAGATGGAGAAGAACGGCATCACGATCCTGACCGGCTGCACCGTCAGCAAGGTCGACAAGCACGGCGAGGAATTCACCGCGCATCTGTCGAACGGCTCCAGCATCGCCTCCGACCAGGTGATGTTCGCGATCGGCCGGCATCCTGCCGTCGCCAATCTCGGGCTCGAGACCACCGGGGTCGCCATCAATCCCGCCAATGGCGGCATCGCCGTCGACAGCTTTTCCAAAACCTCGGTGCCGTCGATCTACGCCATCGGCGACGTCACCCATCGCACCAACCTGACGCCGGTCGCGATCCGCGAGGGCCACGCCTTCGCCGACACCGTGTTCGGCCCGCGTACCGTCGAGGTCGATCATGCGGACATTCCGACCGCGGTGTTTTCCCAGCCCGAGGTCGGCACCGTCGGCCTCACCGAAACCGAGGCCCGCGCCAAATTCAGCCACGTCGATATCTACAAGACCAGTTTTCGGCCGATGAAGGCGACGATGTCCGGCCGCGACACCCGCGTGCTGATGAAGCTGGTGGTCGACGGGACAACCGATCGCGTCGTCGGCTGCCACATCGTCGGCGACGGCGCCGCCGAAATGGTGCAACTGCTCGGCATCGCCGTGAAGATGAAGGCGACCAAGGCGGACTTCGACGCGACGATGGCGCTGCACCCGACCGCTGCGGAAGAACTGGTGACGATGCGGACGGTGACGGCGAGGTATGTGCGGGAGGCGGCGGAGTAGGGCTCTGGATTGAACGCCCCGGATGATCGCGGAAACCGCTGATGTCACTGCGCCGATGGCCGGACATTGTGTTGGCGGAACTGCCGGTTCGTCAGTCCGGCAGAAGGAAAATGGTCGCAGAAACAAGCACGCTCAGGGCCCATAGTACCGGGCGTATCGGTGCCAGATCAGCCAGGTAAGCGGCGGTGTAAAGCACGCGCACGACAAGCCAGATGCAGGCCGCGATATCCAGCCATGTTTGGGGTACCCCGCGCAGCGTCGCTGTAATGACGGCGGCCGCGAATAGCGGAAAGGCCTCCAGGCCGTTCAGATGGGCGCCATAGGCGCGCTTGCGCAAGCCCGTCTGTGTGAGGTGCACATCGCGCGGATTGTGGACATCGAGATCCGGATCCGCTTTGGCAATGAAGACGATTGCGACAGGCAATAGACCTCCAGCGAAGAGACACCAGAAGGCAAGGGACATCGACCTGCTCCAATTAGAGAGTTGACTCTAATATCTATTATAATATCGTGCAATCGGTTGCACTGGCTTCCTCACACCGCCTGTCGAATGCAGGATCAATAATTCGGGTCCTGCGCCGGGCGCCGAAATTTTTGCGGGCGGACATGCGTGGAGCGCAGGTGGCAGGGCGGGGGCGGAAACGTCCAGCGTTGACGAGGGCCAATGATGGCATGGCTGGTTGGCTGGGCGGCGGCGTGGATACTGATCCATCGCCTGATTTCGGGCGGGCCCTTCCGCAGCGGGCTGGTGGCACGTATCGGCGAGCGGCCCTACCGCATGTCTTTTGCCGCCTTATCCATTGTATGTCTTGCGGGCCTGGGCCACGCCTATGCGAACGTCAAGCCGACAAGCATCGCCACGGCTCCGTGGCTGGTTGGTATTGTCGCGGTTATTCAGCTTTTTGCGACGTTGCTGACGATCGCCGGCCTTTCCACTCGTAATCCTGCGACGGCAGGGATGGCGAATTTGGTTGATGAGCCGGACATTGTGCGCGGAATGGTCAGGGTGACGCGGCATCCCTTTCTCTGGGGTATTCTTTTGTGGTCGGCGAGTCATCTGCTGGTTCGGCACGACTCCGCGGCGCTGCTGTTTTTCGGATCGATCGGTGCCGTGGCGGCGATGGGAATGTGGAGCATCGACCGGAAACGCCGGCTAGCTCTGGGCGCGGCATGGTTGGATTTTAGCCGCAGAACATCGCTGGTGCCGTTTTGGGCGATCGCCGCGGGACGGCAGACCTTCGCCTTCGGTGAAATCGGCCTGTGGCGGATGGTGGCGGCCTTCGTAATATGGTTTGCCTTGCTTTGGTTGCACCCGTTTCTTTCCGGATTGCATCGGTCACTCGTATAAGACCCCCGCGCATTCGAGCGTCGGCCGGATAACCGGATTGCGTTCGCCTTGTGCGCGATCACAGCTGCATTTAACAGGTGAAGATGCCTCGTCCCGCCAAATATGATGAAATAAGTATCTTGAAAGCCGCGGGCGACATCGTGGCGTTGCGGGGGCCCGGTGGGGCGACGATCGCAGAAATCGGCCATGCCATCGGTGCCCCGAGTGGATCGATCTATCATCGGTTTCACACGCGCGATGAATTGCTGGGGCGGCTCTGGCTCAACAAGGCCGCGTTTTTCCAGGATCGATGGACGACCGCGCTGAACGAGCCTGACGCGGAGAAAGCCGGGCTCGCTGCAGCTCTTTCGCTTCCGCGAGCGGTCCGCGAGGATTTCAAAGGGGCTCGGGTTATGCTGTTGCATCGCCGCGAGGATTTCCTCAGCGAATCGTGGCCGGCCGAAATGAAAGCGGAAGCCGAGCGATTGAAGGCGCAACTGGAGAATGCGCTGGTGCGGATTACCCGGCGGTTGTTCGGAAGGAACTCGGTTTTCGCACGGCAGGTTGCCACATTCGCGGTGCTGGACCTTCCATTCTCAGCCGTCCGCCGCTTCGTCGCAATGGGACGGGTGCCGCCTCCGGCCATCGACGACCTGGTCGCGGATGCCTATAAGGCAATCGTCTCCCAGCATCGACCAAAGCGCTGAGCACGCCCGATAGCCGCAGGAAGCGATTCGCGGCCTGTTACGGCTGCCGCTACGGCACGTCGCCCGTTGCGGTCTCCAATGCCATACGGCCTGTTCAGAAAATAGTTCCGATTGCCGAGTGCCGCTTCCGCATACTGGTCGATCGAGACAATGATCGCCCGGACATGGGGATAACACCAACCCTCCCGGGTTGCCCGACGCCGGACCTCCGCCAAGGCTTTTATCCAGGACGGGTTATCCGCGTTGTGGTCGTACCATTTGAGCGTTTCGGACATCGGCACGGCCTCTCTTCAACAGGTCTTCCAGTTCCGACCGCTTGCGCGAGAGCAGGAGCGGCGCCGTCGCGCTGTCCAGCCCGGACTGATGGAGCTGGCGGATCGCCGAGCCGAGCCCGACGAGCTGTCCGCGCAGGGTCTGGATTTTCCATTCGACGGGGTCATCGCTCACGGCGGCCGAGCGCGCCTTTCGGGGGTTTTCGGCTGACGGCGCGGTAATCCAGCTTCAGCCGCTCGTCGACATCCAGCAGCCGTTCCTCGCCGCCGAGCCGGTTGCGCTCGGCGATCAGCCTCAGCATGACCACGCGCATCGCCATCAGCTGCAGCGAGGCTTCGGCGCAGTCCTCGCCGCGGTTGACCTGGTGACGGATGGTCGCCTCCGCACTCAACATGTCAGAACGTAAGAATCTGATTTTTCTACGTATTTCGCCAAGTTTGTTGTTCATTGCCTTGCCTCACGGGGTTGGTGCCCATAGAGAACAAAATAAGAACAAATTTCAAGTTAAGATTTCCGGCCAGACAAAAAATCTTTGGAGTCCCGATGCCCCGTCTCCCCGACCAGATCGACGCCCCGATGACATCCCCGCAGCTGGCGACCCTGCGCAGCCTCAGCGCCGAGGCCTACCAGCCGAAGCTGTTCGAGAACAACCTCACCGCAAGGGAAGCCGAGCGGAGGATCCTGGCGCTGAAGGCGGAGATCGAGCTGGCGAACTCGTTCTGAAATCAGGGCCACCAACGCAACAGCGCCGCCTAGCCGAATAATGCTTGGCGGCGCTGCGCTAAATCCGGACAACGCAATCCCCCGGTACCTATCCGTCTGCATGGGGAGAGGAAAGGTTCAACGGGAACCGGTTCTGATTGGCGAGTGTAGGCGGGGGTCGGGCATCTGACGCCGGCGCTTGTTCGGTCCAAGACGGAGATCGCTAAACTACTCGGCGTGTCGCGTCAGACGCTTTACGATATTCTTTCGGAGAAGCAGCCGGTCACCCCTTCCATGGCGTTGCGGCTCGGAAGCTGTGCGGAAACGGTCCGGACCTCTGGCTCAATCTGCAGAAGCGGTACGACCTGCACCACGCGCAGCAGGAGCTCGGGGAAATGATCAAGAAAATTCCGACGCTGGAAGTCGCCTGATGTGCACGACTACGCTCCCACTCTCAGCTGTTGTCGCCCGCGAAGGCGGGCGATCCGGTGTTTCAGAGACGGCAGGCCTACAGCCGGGAGGCCGCAGCCTACTCCATACCCTGTATCGAACGACGAACACGCCGGTCGTCCCGGCCCTGAGCAGGACGGCGACGAACCTACTCCGCCGCCTGGATCCATTCCGCAGCCCCGCGCCACAGCGTGTCGCGATGCTCGGGACGAAAGAAACCGAAATGACCGATCTTTGTCACACCGGCATCGGCGGGTGTGATGGTCAGGATCTCCGGCTCGATCGCGGTAAATCCCGAACACAGCAATCCGACCGCCGGCCGCGTCGCCCAGGGATCATCGGCAAGGCATAGCGCGCGCAGCGCGCCCTTGTAGTTGGCGAAATTCGACAGGCCGGCCAGTCTTGGATCGGTGAACAGATAACGCTCGCTCATGACCCAGCCGACCCATTGCTCGAACACGCCCCTGGGCAGGTCCTCGCCGAGACCGCTCCAGCCCGGCGCATAGCCCAGCAGCTTTGTCAGCGGCAGGCCGACGAAATTCAGCATGGCATAGACGCGATACCGCTCCGGCGACGCCATCAGCTTCCAGTAGCCGGCCTGGGCGGCGATGAAGAGGGCGCGGGAAATCTCGGTGTTGTTGGCGAGCAGTCCCAAGGCCTGGCCGCCGAAGGAATGGCCGACATAGGTGAGCGGCAGGGTCGTGTAGCGCTCGCGCATCCAGGCCACCGCGGCGACGGCATCGAGCGCGGCCCAGTCCGACATCGTGGCCTTGAATCCGACCAGCGATCTCGGCTGGTTGTAGCCGGTCAGGGCTTTCTGCCTGGAATCGCCGGTGCCGCGATAGTCATAGGTCAGCACCGCGCAGCCGCGCCGCGCGAGATAGCCGGCGAACCCCTTGTAGACCCGGCGCGGGGTCGCCGCGGCCGAATTGATCAGGACCGCGTGGCGCTTTGCCCCGCGCGGCAAGAACAGCGTCGCGCCAAGCTGATACCCGTCGGCAGCGGGGAAGGTGATGTCGTCGATGAAAACGTCGTCCAACGCAGCCTCAGCCACTCTCGATTTTCCCCGGCTTTCGTGAGCGCACCCAGCAAATGCGAATTCGGCTTTTGCCGCAAGGGGTTGTCTGAAAAGGTTGAATCCCAGCTTCATGATTCGTAAAGGAAGTCCCGGCTTCTCCGAAAAGATCGCGCGTAAACAAAAGGATAGACGCGGGCGCGACGACGGACCATTTTCTTCCCTTGCCCGGACGCAGCCCGGCACGGGTGCTGCGAGTCGAGGAATTGCTGCTGCATGGGGTTGTTTCGCGATTTTTTGAAGAAGGCCGTTCGATGGGCGCGCGCGGCGTCTGGAGCGAGACCGGTGGGCTTCGCGCTTAGGGCGAATCGATTCAACCCAACCCATCGCGCTCTAGCGGTGTGTCAACAGCCTGTGTATAACCCGGCCCTTCGCTGCCTGCCATAAGTAGTGGTTTTTGTTCAGGAGTTTACGCCATGTCCGAGCGGTGGACACCCGATAGCTGGCGCGCCAGGCCGTCGCTGCAGATACCCCAATATCCCGATGCCAAGGCGTTGGCGGATGTCGAGGCGCAGCTCGCGACGTTTCCGCCGCTGGTGTTCGCCGGCGAGGCCCGCAACCTGAAAAAGGCGCTTGGACGCGTCGCCAAAGGCGAGGCCTTCCTGCTGCAGGGCGGCGACTGCGCCGAAAGCTTTGCCGAGCATGGCGCCAACAACATCCGCGATTTCTTCCGCGTGCTGCTGCAGATGGCGGTCGTGCTGACCTATGCCGGCGCGGTGCCGGTGGTGAAGGTCGGCCGCATCGCCGGGCAGTTCGCCAAACCGCGCTCCTCGCCGATGGAGAAAATGGGCGAGGTCGAGCTGCCGAGCTACCGCGGCGACATCGTCAACGATATCGCCTTCACCGCGCCATCGCGCACCCCCGATCCGCAGCGCCAGTTGATGGCTTACCGGCAGTCGGCGGCGACGCTGAACCTGCTGCGCGCTTTCGCCACCGGCGGTTTTGCCAATCTCGGCAGCGTGCATCAGTGGATGCTCGGTTTTCTCAAGGATTCGCCGCAGTCGCGCCGTTACAAGGAACTGGCCGACCGAATCTCGGACGCGCTGAACTTCATGCGCGCCTGCGGGCTCGATCTCGAAAGCCATCCGGAGCTGCGCGCCACCGACTTCTACACCAGCCACGAGGCGCTGCTGCTCGGCTACGAGCAGGCCTTCACCCGGGTCGATTCCATGACAGGCGACTGGTACGCGACCTCGGGTCACATGATCTGGATCGGCGATCGCACCCGCCAGCTCGATCACGGCCACGTCGAGTATTTCCGCGGCATCAAGAATCCGATCGGCCTGAAATGCGGTCCGTCGCTGAAGCCGGACGAGTTGCTGAAGCTGATCGACGTGCTCAATCCCGACAACGAGCCCGGGCGGCTGACGCTGATCAACCGCTTCGGATCGGACAAGATCGCCGATCACCTGCCTCAGCTGATCCGCGCCGTGCAGCGCGAGGGCCGCGTCGTGGTGTGGTCGTGCGATCCGATGCATGGCAATACCATCGCTTCCAACTCCGGCTACAAGACCCGGCCGTTCGACCGCATCCTGTCGGAGGTGAAGTCGTTCTTCACCATCCACGGCGCCGAAGGCACCCACGCCGGCGGCGTCCATCTGGAGATGACCGGGCAGGACGTCACCGAATGCGTCGGCGGCGCGCGCGCCATCAGCCATGAGGATCTCAGCGACCGCTACCACACCGTGTGCGACCCCCGTCTCAATGCTGAGCAGTCGATCGACATGGCGTTCCTGATCGCGGAATTGCTCAAGCAGGAGCGCGCCGGCAAGGCGCAGCCGATGCCGGCCGCGGCGGGGCTCTGAATTGCTGCGGTTCTGGCGGGCCACGATCAATACGCGCAACGGCCTGGCCTTTGCTATCCGCTCGGAGCAGGCCATTCGCGAGGAACTTGTCGCGCTAGCGCTGGCGCTGCCGCTCGCGTGGCTGATCGGCGTCACCCCGATGCGCCGCTTCGAACTGGTCGCCACGGTCGTGATGGTGCTGGTGGTGGAATTGCTCAACACCGCGATCGAAAAACTCGCTGACCGCCTCACCACCGACCATGATCCGCAAATCGGCCGCGTCAAGGACATGGGCTCCGCCGCGGTCGGAGTTGCGCTGGTCGCGGCCGGGCTGTTCTGGCTGTTCGCCATCGCTGAGCGCATGGGCGTGATCTAAGCATGCAATTGCAGTTTGCGCTTGTGCGGGGCACCATCGCGGAATGACCGAGCCTCAGTTCAAGATTACCCTGGCGCAGTTGAATCCGACTGTCGGCGACGTCGCCGGCAACGCCGCCATGGCGCGCGCCGCCCGCGCGCAGGCCAGGGCCGACGGCGGTGATCTGCTGGTGCTGCCGGAATTGTTCATCACCGGCTATCCGCCGGAAGACCTGGTGCTGAAGCCGGCCTTCCAGGCGGCCTGCCGCGCGGCGGTGGAGGAACTGGCGCGCGAGACCGCCGACGGCGGCCCGGCGGTGCTGATCGGCACGCCCTGGGTCGAGGACGGCAAGCTCTACAACGCCTGCGCTTTGCTGGATGGCGGGCGGATCAGCGCCATCCGGTTCAAGGCCAATCTGCCGAACTACGGCGTGTTCGATGAAAAGCGCCTGTTCGCGCGCGGGCCCGCCGCGGGGCCGGTGACGATCCGCGGCATCCGGGTCGGCGTTCCCATTTGCGAGGACATCTGGCTGGAGGAGTCGGAGGACTACGAGAACGTCGTCGAATGTTTGGCCGAGACCGGCGCGGAAATCCTGGTGGTGCCGAACGGTTCGCCCTATGCGCGCGACAAGAACGATTTGCGGCTGTCGATCGCGGTTGCCCGCGTCACCGAAAGCGGCTTGCCGCTGATCTATCTCAACCAGGTCGGCGGCCAGGACGAACTGGTGTTCGACGGGGCATCGTTCGCGCTGAATGCCGACTTGTCGGTGGCGGCGCAATTGCCGGCCTTCGAGGAGAACATCACGACCTTGCACTGGCGCAAGACCGACGCCGGCTGGCGCTGCAGCGGACCGGTAGCGCCGATCGTCGACGGCGACAGGGGCGACTACGCGGCCTGCGTGCTGGGACTGCGCGACTATGTCGGCAAGAACGGATTTCCGGGCGTGCTGCTCGGCGTCTCCGGCGGCATTGACTCGGCGCTGTGCGCGGCGATCGCGGTCGACGCGCTCGGCGCCGATCGGGTGCGCGGCGTGATGCTGCCGTTCCGCTTCACCGCGCAGGTGTCGCTCGACGACGCGGCAAAGCTCGCGAAAGCGCTCGGCATCCGCTACGAGGTGCTGCCGATCGCAGATGCGGTGAACGGTTTCGAAAAAATCCTGTCCGGCACCTTCGCCGGCCTGCCGCGCGATATCACCGAGGAGAATTTGCAGGCGCGCACCCGCGGCACGCTGCTGATGGCGATCTCCAACAAGACCGGCGCCATGGTGGTCACCACCGGCAACAAGTCGGAGATGTCGGTTGGCTACGCCACGCTTTATGGGGACATGAACGGCGGCTTCAACCCGATCAAGGACATCTACAAGACCGAGGTGTTCCGGCTCTCGTCCCTGCGCAACTCCTGGAAGCCCGACGGCGCGCTCGGCCCATCCGGGCAAGTCATCCCGGTCAACATCATCACCCGGCCGCCGACGGCGGAGCTGCGCGAAAACCAGACCGACCAGGATTCACTGCCGCCCTACGACATCCTCGACGCCATCCTCGAACGGCTGGTCGAGCGCGAGCAGCCGCTGGCCGACATTATCGCCGCCGGGTTCGATCCCGCCGTGGTGACGCGGATCGACCGGCTGCTCAACATCGCCGAATACAAGCGGCGGCAGGCGGCCCCGGGCGTCAAGGTCACCCAGAAGAATTTCGGGCGCGATCGCCGCTATCCCATCACCAATAAATTCCGCGACACCGGCCAGTCGCTTCCAGCACCTGACGAGGCACTGCTGTCGCGCGCGGCCCGCGGATCGGCCGAAGCGTTCGAGGGTTAGATCACTTCGCGGGGATGAAGGTCGGCCCGACCGAACGGATCGGTCTGTCCTTGGCGCCCGTGGAACCGGCTGGCGATGCCGGTGGTTCGGCGGCGGGGGCTGCCGGCGTCGTCCCTTCGGGTGCGACACCCTTCTTGGCCGAGGCCGCCTTCGGCGCCGGCGGCCGCGCCATCTTCTTCGCGCTTTCCTCGGTGACGATGATGTCGCCCTGCTGTTCGGCGGCGGCCCTGTCGTCGATGGTTTTCAGCGCATCGGACCAGGTCTGTCCGACCGCCTTGCAGCCGCAGGACGGATTGTACTCGGTGCGGTATTTGAAGGCATTGGGCAGCGCGGAATACGGCTGGCCGCTGATCGAGACCGCCTGGTTGATGTCCTCGCCGGGATTGCGGTAGGCGAACAGCGTGGCTTCCGCCGCCGGGCAAAGTGCCTTGCAGCTCCTTTCATCATCCGCGAACCGGCCCGGGACGGTGGCGAAAGAAACCGGAAAATAGGCGCCGTCGCAGGTGCGGACACAGACCGTCCGGAACGTTCCGGATGGCGGGCCGAGATCGCTGGGAGGCGCGTTGAGATTGCTGTTGTTGCCGAACAGATTTTCCAGGAAGCCGCCGCCACGCGCGGCATTGGCGTACTGCGGCCCGCAATTGGCTTGGGCCAGCGCCGCCAGCACCGAACGTCGCTGATTTTCGCGCTCGGCGCCGCCGAAGCCGCCGCCGCGCAGCCGCTCGAGGCTGGTGGTGATCTGGTCCAGATTGCCCCGCATCTGCTGGATCTGGTTGTTCACCGGACCGCATTGTGCCGACTGGCCCGAGAACAGCGAGAAGAATCCCGAGCTGTCGCAACCCATCCGCCTGGCCTGCGAGGTGACGCGATCGAGTTCGCCCTGCTGCCTGGAAGCGGCTTCCTGGTAGCGGCGGATCTGTTCTTCCTTGGCCGGATCGCCGCTGCCGCCGCCGCGGTCGATGGTCGCCAGTTGCGCTTCCAGCCGCGGGCACACCGGATTGACCGCCACGCCGCCCTGCAAGGGCGGCGGCCCCGGATTCATCTGCGCGGAGGCGCCGACGCTCAGCACGATCGCCCCGAGCAGCGCAGCACCAACCAGAACCCGGCGGGAGAGGGGGGTAATCAACGTTTCAGCCATATCCAGCCATTGAAGCCACGTCAGCGCAGGCCCATAGCGCGGCCGACGCGGTCCCACATACCCGCTTCTCGGGGCAGCGTCACGTCGTTTCCGGGGCGCCGGTGTGGCGGAGGCGGCCGCAGCCCTTGCCGAGGCCGAACGACGTCAGCGCTGGCAGGTGATGGCGACGTATTCGTTGCAGCCGGAATGGTTGCAGTTGCCGCCGGCCGCCGTGGGAATAGACCCGGTTATTTCATCGGGATCGACACGTCGATACGAAACCGCCTGGGCGAACTCCCGCGACTGGCAATAGGAGCGGGCGGCGTGGGCACCGCATTTTTCGCCTCTGGCGAGGCACTGGTCGACGCCGTAGCCGTCGGATTGGTTGGCGATGATGAAAACACGGCTGTCGGCCAATGCGGCCGTCGCGAGGAGCAGGGAAATACAGGCCAATAGCCCGGACGGAAATCGCATGTTGCACCAATGAAAGAGAGGACCGCCCCATTCGATAAACCAAAAAAGTTAAGAATGATTAACCATGGCGGGGCAGGCGCGTTGGGCGGCCGAATTGGGGGCTTTGGAGGCCTTGACGCCGTCCCCCGGGCTGGCCCATGGTACTTTTCATGAACGGCCACCTCGCCATCTGCAGTATTTGCCGCGAGATTATGAGCTAGCGATTCGCTGGCTGAGGCCGTCTTTTCTCACACGAGATCACTGGACGCCCGGCCGCAACGGACGGGATATCCATGGAATTGCGACTCTACGATACATTGACCAAGGCGAAACGGCCGTTCACGCCGCTCGATCCCTCCAACGTGCGCATGTATGTCTGCGGGCCGACCGTCTATGACTTCGCCCATATCGGCAACGCCCGTCCGATCATCGTGTTCGACGTGCTGTTCCGGCTGCTGCGGCATCTCTACGGCGAAAAACATGTCACCTATGTCCGCAACATCACCGACGTCGACGACAAGATCAACGTCCGCGCGGCGAGGGATTTTCCCGGCCTGCCGCTCAATGAGGCGATCCGCAAGGTCACGGAGCTGACCGAAAAGCAGTTCCATGAGGATGTCGACGCACTGGGGGCGTTGCGGCCTACGGTCGAGCCGCGCGCCACCGAGCATATCGTCGAAATGCGCGAGCTGATCGAGCGACTGGTGCATGGCGGTTTTGCCTATGTCGCGGAAGACCACGTGCTGTTCTCGCCGCAGGCGATGAATACCGCGAAATCGGTATTGCCGCGCTACGGCGCGCTTTCCAACCGCTCGCTGGATGAGATGATCGCCGGCTCCCGCGTCGATGTCGCGCCCTACAAGCGCGACAGCACCGATTTCGTGCTGTGGAAGCCCGCCAAGCCGGGCGAACCGTCATGGCAGTCGCCGTCGGGCATATCCGTGCCGGGCCGGCCGGGCTGGCACATCGAGTGTTCGGCGATGGCCTGGAAGCATCTCGGCGAGCAGTTCGACATCCATGGCGGCGGCATCGATCTGGTGTTCCCGCATCACGAGAACGAACTGGCGCAAAGCGCCTGCGCGTTTCACAGCGACCGCATGGCCAATGTCTGGATGCACAACGGTTTCCTGCAGGTCGAAAGCGAGAAGATGTCGAAGTCGACAGGCAATTTCATCACCATCCGGGAATCCCTGGCGGAATGGCCGGGTGAGGTGCTGCGCCTCAACATGCTGAAGACCCACTACCGCTCGCCGATCGACTGGACCTCCAAGGCTCTCGAAGAGAGCGCGCGGACGCTGGATGACTGGTACGCAATTGCCGGGGATGCCAGGTCCGGACAGCCGTCCGATGCAGTGATCGATGCGCTTTCGGATGATCTGAACACGCCGCAGATGATTACGTCACTGCACGGCCTGCGGAATGCCGCGGCTTCCGGCAACCACCGCGACGCGTTTGCCGCTACCCTCCGGCTGCTCGGTTTCCTGTCCGAAAGCAAGGCGGAATGGAAGAGCCGCAAACAGCGAGCGAGCGGCGTCGATGCGAAGCAAATCGATGATCTGATTTCGAACCGTGCAGCTGCCCGCGCGCGAAAGGATTTCAAGGAGTCCGATCGGATCCGCGATGAACTGGCGGCGATGGGCGTCGTCATCAAGGATTCCAAGGAAGGCACCACATGGGAGATCGCCCGATGAGCAAGCCCGATACGCCTTTCCCCAAACACTGGCTATACTATATCGCGCTGAAGATCCTGCTGATCGCTGGCGCGGTGGCATTGGTCCTGAAGCTTTACGGCATGTGGTGAAAATTTCGATGGGACAAGCACTGCCCAAACCCGCGCTGCGGCCGTTCTTGGCTGAAGATACCCCCGTGCTGGCGGCGATCTTTGTAGCCAGCATCGAGGAGTTGACCGGAGACGATTACAGCGATGCGCAGCGGCAGGCCTGGGCCAGCGCCGCCGACGACGAAGAGCAATTCGGCCAGCGACTGGCCGGTGAACTTACGCTGATCGCCACGATCCAGAATTCGCCGGTCGGATTCGCGTCGCTGAAAGGCGCCGATCACATCGACATGCTCTTTGTTCACCCGAGCGCGGTCGGGCAGGGCGTCGCCTCGATGCTGTGCGAGGCGCTCGAAAAAATCGCCGGTGGCCGCGGCGCCAAGAGCCTCACGGTCGATGCCAGCGACACCGCGATGGAATTCTTCCTGAAGCGCGGTTACGTCGGCAAGCAGCGCAACACCGTGACCGTCAACGGCGAGTGGTTGGCCAACACAACGATGCAGAAGCCGCTTGGCGATGGCGCTGCGCCCGGAGTTATCCCATGAGTCGCGAACGCCTTTACCTGTTCGACACCACGCTGCGCGACGGCGCGCAGACCAATGGCGTCGATTTCACGCTGCATGACAAGCGGATCATCGCGCAGATGCTGGACGAACTCGGCATCGACTATATCGAGGGCGGCTATCCCGGCGCCAATCCGACCGACACCGAGTTTTTTGCCGAGAAGCCCAAGCTCAAAAACGCAAGATTCACCGCCTTCGGGATGACGCGGCGTCCCGGCCGTTCGGCCTCGAACGATCCGGGTTTGGCGGCGCTGCTGGAAGCCAGGGCGGATGCGATATGCTTTGTCGCGAAGGCGTCGGCCTATCAGGTGCGGGTGGCGCTGGAGACCACCAATGAGGAAAATCTCGCCTCGATCCGCGACAGCGTGAAGGCGGCGAAGGCCGCCGGCCGCGAGGTCATGCTCGACTGCGAGCATTTTTTCGACGGCTACAAGGAGAATCCGGAATTCGCGCTGGCCTGCGCCAGAGCTGCTTATGACTCCGGCGCGCGGTGGGTGGTGCTGTGCGATACCAATGGCGGCACCATGCCGCATGAAGTCGAAAGCATCGTCACGGAAGTGACGAAACAGATTCCCGGCGATCATGTCGGCATTCACGCCCATAACGACACCGAGCAGGCCGTGGCCAATTCGCTGGCCGCGGTGCGTGCGGGGGTGCGGCAAATTCAGGGGACGCTGAACGGGCTCGGCGAGCGTTGCGGCAATGCCAATTTGTGCTCGTTGATCCCGACGCTGCGGCTGAAGTCCGAATTTTCCAACGCCGTCGAGATCGGCGTATCCGACGAAAAAATGGCCACCCTCATGAAGGTGTCGCGGACGCTGGACGACATGCTCAATCGTGCGCCTAACCGCCACGCGCCTTATGTCGGCGAAAGCGCATTCGTGACCAAGACCGGCATTCATGCTTCGGCGGTGCTGAAGGATCCGCACACCTACGAACATGTCTCGCCGGAGACGGTCGGCAATCATCGCAAAGTGCTGGTGTCCGACCAGGCCGGCCGCTCCAACGTGATCGCCGAGCTCGATCGCGCGGGCGTCAGCTACGAAAAGAACGATCCAAAACTGGCGCGGCTGGTAGAGGAGTTGAAGGAGCGCGAGGCTGCCGGCTATGCCTACGAGTCGGCCAACGCGTCGTTCGACCTGCTGGCGCGGCGCACACTCGGCAAGGTGCCGGAATACTTCCGGGTCGAGCAGTTCGACGTCAATGTCGAGCAGCGCTACAACGCCAACGGCCAGCGCATCACGGTGGCGCTGGCGGTGGTGAAGGTCGATGTCGCGGGCGAGCGGCTGATCTCGGCAGCCGAGGGAAACGGCCCGGTCAATGCGCTCGATGTCGCGCTGCGCAAGGACCTCGGCAAATATCAGAAGTACATCGAAGGCCTCAAGCTGATCGACTATCGCGTGCGTATCCTCAATGGCGGCACCGAGGCGGTGACGCGGGTGCTGATCGAGAGCGAAGACGAGGAGGGCGAGCGCTGGACCACGATCGGCGTGTCGCCCAATATCATCGACGCCTCGTTTCAGGCGCTGATGGACTCGGTGATCTACAAGTTGGTGAAATCAGGCGCGCCGGTGTGAGCGCCGGGTGCGCGAATAATGTTGGTGGTCATTGCGAGCGAAGCGAAGCAATCCATCTCGCGGCTTGGCGCGAAGAAAGCTGGATTGCTTCTTCGCATGCGTTTCTGGCAATGATGGTGTGTTTGCGTAGGTGTTCTTCCAATGATCGACCACATCTCCGTCGGTGTCAGCGATCTCGAACGCGCCACGGGCTTCTATGAAGCAGCACTGGCGCCGCTCGGGCTTTCGCGGCTGGTGACGCGGCCTGCGACGGTCGGCTTCGGCAAGTCCTATCCCGAGTTCTGGATCAACCTGCGCGCCGGCATGGCAGAGGTCGCGCCGGAAAGCGGCGTGCATGTCTGCCTCCGCGCTAAGGCGGCCGCCGATGTCGAAGCGTTCCATGCGGCGGCGCTGCAGGCTGGCGGCCGTTCCGAAGGCGCGCCGGGACTGCGTCCGCACGATCGCGTGAAGTACTACGCGGCGTTCATCATCGATCCCGACGGAAATCGGGTCGAGGCAGTGACGTTCCCATAAGGCGATACCGAGGCTCGGTCGGGCCCTAAAGCCTTCTTGCCAGCTCGGGCGTCAGTACCTCTGCCCCTTCTGGCACGCGCGCGGCGGCCGCGCGCAGGCGCGGCAGGATATCCTCGACGCACTCGGCCTTGAGAATGTCGACCGACAGAGTGGGCCGGATAAATTCGGTTTCCCGCATATGCGCGAGCAGGGCGAGCAGCGGTTCCCAGAAGCCGTCGATGTTGGCGAGCAGCACCGGCTTGGCGTGGCGGCCTAGTTGCTGCCAGGTCAGTTGCTCCACCAGTTCCTCCAGCGTGCCGATGCCGCCGGGTAGCGCCACGAAGGCGTCGGAGCGCTCGAACATCAGCCGCTTGCGCTCGTGCATATCAGGCGTGACGATCAGTTCCTGAACGCGCTTGAGCGCGTTCTCACGGACGGTAAGGAATTCGGGTATGATGCCGGTCACTGCGCCGCCGTGATCGAGCACCGACTTGGCGACGGCGCCCATTAGCCCGATCGAGCCGCCGCCATAGACGAGGCGGATGCCGTCCTCGGCAAGGGTCCTTCCGAATGCGATGGCGGATTCGACGAAGCGGGGGTTTGTGCCGGGGCCGGAGCCGCAATAGACACAAACGGTTCTGATCGTGTTCATGTCGGGCATGTGGCACTGCAACGTAAGGGCGTCAAGCCTCCCGGATTCACAAGGTCGATGGGAATCGAACCGCAAACAGGGCAAATCGTCAAAGAATTGATGCCCTTGAGGGTGCATGCGGCGTGCAATTGTTCTATATGACGCAGAATGCAGAAGAACCAAAAATCAGGTGCGACGACGAATCGGCGGAGCGTTCTGCCTCAGGTCTTTCTTGATGGCCCACGCTGATTCGCAAACCGGCGCCGGCGCAGTGCCGCCCTCCCACGGAACTTCCGGAGACAAGTCGATCGAACAGGCGACCCTGATGGGGACGCTGGCGCATCTGTGGCCGTACATCTGGCCCGGCGACCGCGCCGACCTGAAGATGCGCGTGATCTGGTCGATGGTGCTGCTGCTGGTCGCGAAGCTCGCGACGCTGACAGTGCCGTTCACCTTCAAGTGGGCGATCGATGCGTTGACCGGCGCCGATACCGCGCCGGTGCAGGCCTCGAACTGGATGCTATGGCTGATCGCTTCGCCGCTGATCATGACCGCCAGCTACGGCGGGTTGCGCGTGCTGATGGCGGTGCTGACACAGTGGCGCGACGGAATCTTCGCGCGGGTGGCGATGCATGCGGTGCGCAAGCTTGCCTATCTCACCTTTGTCCACATGCATGAGCTGTCGCTGCGCTTTCACCTGGAGCGCAAGACCGGCGGGCTGACGCGGGTGCTGGAGCGCGGTCGCTCCGGCATCGAAGTCATCGTGCGGATGGTAATCCTGCAACTGGTTCCGACCGTGGTCGAGGTCGCGCTGCTGATGGCCGTGCTGCTGTGGCAGTTCGACTGGCGCTACGTGCTGGTCACCATGATCACCGTCGTGATCTTCATGTACTACACCTACGTCGCGACCGAATGGCGGATCGAGATCCGCCGCAAGATGAACGAGTCCGACACCGAGGCCAACACCAAGGCGATCGACTCGCTCCTGAACTACGAGACGGTGAAGTATTTCAGCGCCGAGCAGCGCGAGGCCAGCCGCTACGACCGTTCGATGGAAGGCTACGAGCGCAACAGCGTGAAGACCTATACCTCGCTGGCGGTTCTTAATACCGGACAGGCAATCATCTTTACCGCGGGCCTCACCGCGACCATGCTGATGTGCGCGGTCGGGGTCCGCAACGGCACCAATACGGTCGGCGATTTCGTCATGATCAACGCCATGATGATCCAGCTTTACCAGCCGCTCAATTTCATGGGCATGGTTTATCGCGAGATCAAGCAGGCCGTGATCGACATCGAGAAGATGTTCAGCGTGCTGTCGCGCAATCCCGAGATCAAGGATGTTCCCGACGCCCAGCCGCTGATCGTGACCACGGGCAGCGTGCGTTTCGACGATGTGAAGTTTTCCTACGATCCCGACCGCCAGATACTCAAGGGACTGAGCTTCGAGGTGCCGGCGGGCAAGACGGTTGCGATCGTGGGTCCCTCCGGCGCCGGCAAATCGACCATCTCGAGGCTGTTGTTCCGGCTCTACGACGTCTCAGGCGGGAAGATCCTGATCGACGGCCAGGATATCAGGAAGGTCACGCAGTCCTCGCTGCGGGCCTCGATCGGCATGGTGCCGCAGGACACCGTGCTGTTCAACGACACCATCCGTTACAACATCCGCTACGGCCGCTGGGACGCCACCGATGCCGAAGTGGAAGAGGCGGCGCAACTCGCCCAGATCGACGGCTTCATCCGGATGTCGCCGAAGGGGTACGAGACCCAGGTCGGCGAACGCGGCCTGAAATTGTCGGGCGGCGAGAAGCAGCGCGTCGCGATCGCACGCACGGTGCTGAAGGCGCCGCCGATCCTGGTGCTCGACGAGGCGACCTCGGCGCTCGACAGCCATACCGAGCAGGAAATTCAGGATGCGCTGGAGCGTGTATCGCGCAACCGCACCTCGCTGGTCATCGCGCACCGGCTGTCCACCATCGTGGGCGCAGACGAAATCATCGTGCTGGATCAGGGCCGCATCGCCGAACGCGGCACGCACTCCCAGCTTTTGGCATCGGGCGGACTTTATGCCAGTATGTGGAACAGGCAGCGCGAAGCCCAGGAGGCGCGGGAACGTCTGGCGCGCATTGCCGACGACAACGAGGCGCCGAACCGTATCCCGCCGTCGGTCGACGACGCGCTGGTGACGCCGGGCAGGCCGGAACTGACCGAAATCTGATCCCATCTTCCGCAACGGGAGAGGGGCAACCGACAGTGAACGCATAGATGTCCATCGCCAATTCCATCCGCGCTCAGATTCCACCTATTCATCCCGAGGGCTATCCGTTTATCGGCGGCTTTGCCCTTGCAAGCCTGCTGCTGTTCTGGATCTGGACGCCGCTGGGCTGGATAGGCACGCTGCTGACCGTCTGGTGTGCGCTGTTTTTCCGCGATCCGGTGCGGGTGACACCGCTGCGCGAGGGCGTCGTGGTGTCGCCGGCCGACGGGCGAGTGTCCTTGATATCGATGGTGATGCCGCCGGCCGAACTCGGTCTCGGCGACAAGCCGCTGCTGCGCATTTCGGTCTTCATGAGCGTGTTCAACTGTCACGTGAACCGCAGCCCGGTGACCGGCAGGATTGAGCGGATCGCCTACCGGCCGGGCGCCTTCATCAATGCCGAGCTCGACAAGGCGAGCGAAGATAATGAGCGCAATTCGCTCGTCATCTCGACCCCGGACGGCCGCATCGGCGTGATCCAGATCGCAGGCCTGGTGGCGCGGCGAATCGTCTCGTTCGTCCGAGAAGGGCAGTCGATCGGCGCCGGTGAGCGGTTCGGATTGATCCGCTTCGGCTCGCGGTTGGACGTCTATCTGCCTGAGGGCAGCAAGGCGCTGGTTGCGGAGGGCCAGACCGCAGTGGCAGGGGAGACCGTCCTGGCCGATTTAAGGCTCGGCGACGGTGGCCGGACCTGGCGCACCGATTAACCGTTGCAGCCAGCAGCTTGACTTGGCCGGCCGCCACAATGGCGCTGACGCCTGCCGCTTGCTATATGTGACCGATGCCGACACCCGTCGATCCCAAATCCCCTGAGTTGCGCCGCCGCCGATTTCGCCCGATTCCGGTGCGGATGCTGGTGCCTAACGTCATCACACTGCTCGCGATCTGCGCAGGGCTGACCGCGATCCGGCTGTCCACTGAAGGGCGAATGGAACTGGCCGTGGCGGCGATCGTGTTCGCCGCCGTGCTCGATGGCGTGGATGGCCGCGTCGCCCGCATGATCAAGGGACAGTCGAAGTTCGGCGCCGAGCTCGACAGCCTCGCCGATTTCGTCAATTTTGGAGTCGCCCCGGGTCTAATCCTGTATTCCTGGACCCTGCACGATCTGAACAATGTCGGCTGGATCGCCGCGATGGTGTTCGCGATCTCGGGCGGGCTGCGGCTGGCGCGCTTCAACGCCACCATGGACGATCCGAACAAGCCGGTCTTTGCGGCGAATTTCTTCACCGGCGTTCCTGCCCCCGCCGGTGCGATACTGGTGCTGCTTCCGATCTACCTCGGATTTTTGGGCGTTCCGACGCCACCCGTGATGTTGACCGCCGCCTATACGCTTTTGATCGCCATCCTGATGGTGTCGCGCCTGCCGGTGTTTTCGGGCAAGACCGTGCGTTTGCGGGTGCCGCCGGAGATGGTGCTGCCGGTTTTCGTCTCCGTGATTTTCTTCGTGGCGCTGCTGATCGGTTATCCCTGGCATATTCTATCGACAGGCTCGGTGCTTTATCTTCTCAGCCTGCCGTGGGGTTGGAAGGCGTATCGCGGCCATCAACGCGCCGCGGCGGCGCTGGCGGCAGTACCCCCGGCCGATGTCGCCCCGTCAGATCCTGCCGCGGCGCCGTTCGGATCCCCGGTCGCCGAGCCGGATCGGGATGACCGTCCGACCCGGCTGAACTGATCCGGCCGCCTGCGGTCGGCGACTTCTCTGCTCCCGGCTCGACGCGTTTCCTGCAGGCGAACCGGTACCCATCCGCCAATCGGCTCCCTGCTTCGCTGGAAAGCGCGTTGGGACATTTAACATGAGCCGCCGAGTTGGGTTCGGTTCCAATCTCGGCTATAGGCAGATCAATGGGCTGCTTCATATGGCCCTGCAAAATCTGGAGAGAAACGACGTGACGAAATCCGCATCCGCGCCGCTGCCGGCATCCGTGCTCGAGGCACTGGCGCGCTACGACACCCCGACCATCTGCAATGCGATGGAAATCGTCGCACCCGAACGCCGCCTGATCGGCTACACCACCAAACCGCTGGTCTGTCCGTTCCCCGATTTGCCGCCGATGGTCGGTTATGCCCGCACGGTGACGATCCGCTCGGTCGTGAAATCAGGCCTGCCTGCGGACGAGCAGTCCAAACGGCGCATCGACTACTACGAATATGTCGGCACCGGCCACGGCCCGCGCATCACCGTGATCCAGGATATTGACGGCCCCGACGCCGGATACGGCGCTTTCTGGGGCGAGGTGCAAAGCAACGTGCACAAGGCGCTAGGCTGTCTCGGCGTCGTCACCGACGGATCGATCCGCGACATCCCGCAGTGGGCGCCGGGCTTCCAGGCGCTGGCAGGCTCGATCGGCCCATCGCATGCCTGGGTTCACGCCGAAAGCTTTGGCGGCGAAGTCCGCGTCGCCGGCATGACGGTGCGCTCCGACGATCTCATTCACGCCGACAGTCACGGTGCGATCGTGATCCCGCACGATATCGCCGCCAAGGTGCCGGATGCCTGCGAACTCTGCGCCCGCCGCGAAACGCCGATTCTTGAGATCGCGCGCAGCAAGGATTTTACGCTGGAGAAACTAAAGGCGGCGCTGAAACGATCGGCGGAAATTCACTGACGGCTTTGCCGACGTCGGCATGAGGACGGACGGCAAGATGGTGTTGACCGGCTCGACCGGCCTCAGCCGCTCCGCGCTTGAGGGCCGCTTCCGGGCCGGTGAATGCCTGCGACCCGGAAGCATTTGGTAGACCGCGTTGGCCTCAACTTGCCTTGACGTCGATCTTCTTGGCCGGCTTCTGCGCCTCGGGCTTCTTCGGCAGCGTCACCGTCAGCACGCCCTTCTTGAAGTTTGCCTCGATCTTGCCGGTGTCAACGCTCTCCGGTACGGCGAAGTAGCGCTGGAACGAGCCGAAGCGACGTTCCTGGAGATGATAGCCCTTTCGTTTCTCTTCCTTCTCTTCCTGTTTCTCGCCCTTGATCGTCAAGCCGCCATCGCCGAGCTTTACCTCGATGTTCTTCTCGTCCATTCCCGGCAGTTCGGCGGTGACTTCGTAGGCATTTTCTTTCTCGACGATGTCGATAGCGGGACTCGTCGCCGTCAATTCACGCCGCCAGTGCGGCGCGATGTCGAAAGCCGAGCGGCTGAACGGAGACCGCCAAAGGTCCCGGTCGAAACTATCGAAAAGCCGCTCGACCTCGCGACGCAGGCTTTCGAACGGCTGCCATGCCTGGATCGCGTTGGCTTCGGTTTGCTTTTCCTCGGTCTTCACGGGTAATTTGGTTGCAACTTCGGCCATGGGGAAAGTCCTCCTGTACACTAGGATGCCCGCAAACCGGGCAGGCGTTGATCCGGAGCAAGATCAACCGTCGGGGCGCGATCCCGCTCCAATCAAAAAATGCACCACCGCGTGACGCGAAGTTCATTGATATGGATCAAGAATGGGCCAGCTTCAAATTCACCTCCTCGAGTCGGGCGCCGGACATATCGGATATTCCTTGAGAATAGCGATGTGCCGCGCTCGTCTGGAGAGGTCACCGATGAAGCGCGTCGTCGCCAGACCTTTGGGGCGCTGATCAATCAGGAAGAAGCTAAGGTTGGGGCCGCCTGTTGAGTCTGAAATCCGGCGGCCCCTCATCACTCAATTAAAATTGCGGCCGCGCCATGTTGCTCGGCCAGCTTTGTGTGATGTGTCCAAGGTTCATCGCGTCCGTTGAAGAACTCGCGATGACGCCTGTCCTGTTTTGATCGAGATCCTCGACGGTTATTTTGTCAACCCAGCCTTGCCGGTCTTTGGCATCTGAAGTCCAGGCATACAAGCTGGCCCGCTTTTCATTTTTCGAGAGCGCTTCGGGGTTCAAGGCCTGATGATGCAGGCGGAACTGCCGCGCCGACCGGTACGCGCGAGGGGCGACCGGCGCGCCGCGGGCCCGGCTCAGCGATGCGGCCAGTCGGGGTCCGGGCTCGCGCTGGCCATGATGGTTAGCAAAGCGTTGATGGTTGGCCCGTTCCTTCATTGCGGTCGTTCGGGAGCTTATCCTTTACGCGTCTTTAATGGCAGCGACGTAGGGTTCGTGTTGCGCGGCTCCGGATGGGCCGCGCCACCGCCCAGAATGGCCGGTCGTTTGCGTACGCGTCGGAGTATAAGATGGATATCGCCACCCTGCTTGGCCTGATCGCCGGCGCGATCGTACTGTGCACGCTCATCCTAATGGGCGGCGACTTTCGGATGTTTTATGACATCCATGCCGTCATCATCATCTTCGGCGGCTCGTTTGCCGCGACGCTGATCCGGTTCCCGATGTCGGCGATGCTCCATGGCCTGCCGCTCGGCGCCAAATTCGCCTTTACGCTGAGCAGTCTCTCGGCGCGCGACCTGGTCGACGAACTGGCCCGCATCGCGGAGATCGCGCGCAAGCAGGGTCCGGTCGGCCTTGAAAAGGTCGAAACCTCTGAGCCGTTCCTCGCCAAGGGGATTCGCTACGTGGCCGACGGCTACGATCTGGAGTTCATCCGCGACAATCTCGAGCGCGACCGCGACAATTTCCTGCTGCATCTGAATGAAGGGTCGAAGATCTATCGCGCCATCGGCGACTGCGCGCCGGCTTTCGGCATGATCGGCACGCTGCTCGGCATGGTGCAGATGTTCTCGAACATGTCGGACCCCTCCAAGCTCGGACCCTTCATGGCGGTGGCTCTGCTGGCGACGCTTTACGGTGCGCTCGTGGCAAACCTGATCTGCCTGCCGATCGCTGACAAACTGCATGGCAAGCTGATCGACGAGGAAACCAACCGCACGTTGATCATCGATGGCATCCTGATGATCCGCGATTCCAAGAGCCCGACCCTGGTGCGTGAAATGCTGCTGGCCTATCTGCCCGAAAAACATCGCCACGAAGAAGGCGAACTGGTTGCTGCTTGATCGACAGCGAAATATAGGCGCGGACATAGCATGGCCAAGAAAAAACGCGAAGAAGCACATGGCGGGCACGGCTGGTTCGTGACCTTTGCCGATCTGATGGCCTTGCTGCTGGCATTTTTCGTGATGCTGGTGGCGTTCTCAAATCAGGATCAGGACAAGCTCAAGATCGTCGCCGGTTCGATGCGCGACGCATTCGGCGTGCAGACCGAGGCGCGCTATTCCGGAGTCATCGAATCCGACGGGCTGCCGACCCGAGCGAAATTGAAGAACAGCGCGCATATCCCCCCTGAGGAAGCCTCCAATACGCCGACCCCGGACCAGCAGGATCGCAACCGGATCGCTGGCGCCAAGCTGAAGGTCGACCGCGAATTCGCGCTGGCCTCGGCTTCGCTGCGGCAGGCGTTGCAGGACATGCCGGAGCTGACCGAAATATCCAAACACATCATGTTTGAGGAAACCAATGCAGGCCTTAACCTGGAAATCGTCGACCAGGACGGAAGGTCGATGTTCGCCGACGGCTCCAAGGCGCCATATGACCGCACCCGGCGGCTGATCCAGAAGCTTGCGGGACCGCTCAAGGCGACGCCGCTTCGCATCTCGATTGTCGGGCACACCGCGGCCGGCTTCGTGCCGTCACGAAACGAGTATGGGCCGTTCGATCTTTCGGCGGACCGTGCCAACGCCGTGCGCCAGATCCTCGAATGGGAAGGCGTGCCGTCTGCTCACATCTTTGCCGTCTCGGGAAGGGCGGATAGTCAGCCGCTGTTTCCCGACGATCCGACGCTGTCGGCAAACCGCCGCGTGACCATCACGCTGATGCGTGAGGACCCCCCGCTACCCCCCGGCCTGAAGCCATAGCCACCCGGATTACCAGGATACCGTATTCCTACGTTGCGGCCAGGTTCCGCATGCAAGCGCTGCCATAGCGTTTTCCACCACGCGGATGCGGGTTCGTGTAAAGAGAACGCGTCAGGACAAATGACCAGAGCCGGGTTCAATTCAGTCACAACCGACAAGCTCCGGGGTGAATCGGTTGACAAGCTTTCTAAGAAGGCGTCGATAGCCGGCCCGGGGTACCTCAACCGACAAAGCGTTTTCAGGCATCATGGCTTCCAGCGTTCCATCATCCGAAGCCCATGAGGCCCCGCCAGCCACCACCCGCTTCTGGGCCCTGACGCTGGGAAGTATCGGCGTGGTGTTCGGCGATATCGGTACCTCGCCGCTGTATGCGTTTCGCGAGGCTGTCCACGCCGCGGCGCATGGCGGACCGGTAACGCGAGAGATCGTGCTCGGTGTCTTGTCGCTGATCTTGTGGTCGCTGTTTATCGTCGTCACCGCAAAGTACGTGCTGCTGTTGCTGCGCGCCGACAACAACGGCGAAGGCGGCACGCTTTCGTTGATGGCGCTGGGTCATCGTGCGCTCGGCCGCCGAAGCTGGCCATTGCTGGCGCTGGGCGTGATCGGCGCTTCGATGTTCCTCGGCGACTGCATGATCACGCCGGCAATTTCGGTATTGTCGGCGGTCGAAGGTCTCAAGCTCGCAGCGCCGGCGCTTGAACCTTACGTGGTGCCGCTGACGGTTTTCATTCTCGTCGTGCTGTTCTCGGTTCAAAGCAGCGGTACCGCCCGCGTCGCGGCGGCTTTTGGGCCGGTCATGGTGATCTGGTTCGCCACCCTGGCGGTACTGGGGCTGATCCATATCAGCGACGATCCCTCGGTGCTGGCGGCGATCAATCCCTGGTATGCGATCCAATTCATGCTCTCGCACGGAACCGTCGGCCTGGTGACGCTGGGGCTGGTTTTTCTCGCGGTGACCGGCGGCGAGGCGCTGTATGCGGATCTTGGGCACTTTGGGCGCAAGCCGATCCAGGCCGGATGGTTCTACTTCGTGTTGCCCGCGCTGCTGATCAACTACTTCGGCCAAGGAGCATTGGTGCTTGCCAATCCTGCCGCGATTGAAAACTCATTCTACCGGCTGGTTCCGGAAATGCTGTTGATACCGCTGGTCGTGCTGGCGACCGCGGCGACGGTCATTGCGAGCCAGGCCGTGATCACGGGGGCCTTTTCGCTGGTCCGCCAAGCGGTTCAGCTCGGCCTGCTGCCGCGCTTCGAGGTCCGCTACACCTCAGAGACCCACGCCGGGCAAATCTATCTGCCGCGCGTGAACCGGCTGTTGCTGATCGGCGTATTGATGCTGGTGCTGCTGTTCCGTAGCTCGAGCGGATTGGCCTCAGCCTATGGCATCGCCGTCTCCACGACCATGGTCGTCGACGGCATCATGGGTTTCGTTGTGATCTGGAAGTTGTGGAACTGGCGCGCGGCCACAGCCGCCGCGGTGGTCGCGCCGTTCGTTATCGTCGACATGACTTTTTTCAGTGCCAATCTGCTGAAGCTGCTTGAAGGTGCCTGGGTACCGCTGCTGTTCGGCATTGTCATGGCGGTCATGATCTGGACCTGGCGTCGCGGCGCCGCGATCCTCGTGTTGAAGACGCGGCGCATCGAGGTGCCGCTCAATGACTTGATCAAGAGCCTGGAAAAGCGTCCGCCCCACATCGTCAAGGGCACCGCGGTGTTTCTCACCAGCGACCCCAGTTTCGTGCCGACCGCGCTGCTGCATAATCTCAAGCACAACAAGGTGCTGCACGAGCACAATGTGATCCTGACCATCGAGACCGCGCAGACACCGCGCGTCGACGTCGCCGAGCGCGTCCGGATGGAAAAGATCAGCGAAAAATTCTCGACCGTCCGGCTGCGCTTCGGTTTCATGGAGTCGCCGAACGTGCCGAAGGCGCTGGTGATCGCACGCAAGCTCGGCTGGCAGTTCGATATCATGGCGACGTCCTTCTTCGTCTCGCGGCGCTCGCTGAAGCCGTCCGCGCAGTCCGGAATGCCGCTATGGCAGGATCACCTTTTCATCGCGCTGAGCCGGTCGGCCAACGATGCCACCGACTATTTCCAGATTCCGACCGGGCGCGTGGTCGAGGTAGGAACTCAGGTCATCATCTAGCTCGTCCTGTCCAGCTCAGGTTTCTCTCAAAATGGCCTCGGGCGCTTGATTTTCGAAGCGCCAGAGGCGACTTTGGTGCGAAGGGGCGACCGATCGATGTCAGCTGAATTCGCTCGTAACGGTCACTTTGGGGGGATTGCAGTGGCGGATCAGGGTCATCGGGTGCGCGATTTGATGCCGGAAGACGTGTCGAAGGGAATGGCGGAGGGCCGCTATCTCCTGGTCGACGTTCGCGAACTGAACGAGATCGCAGCCGAAGCCTACCCGGGCGCGGTTGTCGTTCCGCTTTCGACCTTCGATCCCAAGGATATTCCTAACCCTCGAGGCAAGCAGGTGGTATTCGCCTGCCGCTCCGGCAAGCGATCGGTGACGGCCTCGATGGCGGCGCAGGCTGCAGGTTTTGCCTACGACAAGCATCTCGCGGGGGGGATATTGGGCTGGAAGGCCGCGGGATTGCCGACCAAGAGCGGCGGCTGACCTTTCCCATGACGTCCATGAACAAGGTATTTGCGAATCTCCCCGTCACGATCTTCGAGGCGATGTCGCAGCTGGCCCGCGACAACAACGCCATCAATCTCGGCCAGGGCTTTCCCGACCATCCGGGACCTGAGGATATCAGGCGGGCGGCGGCGGACGCGGTGATGGACGGCTACAACCAATATCCGTCGATGATGGGCCTTCCGGAACTGCGGCAGGCGATCGCGGCCCATTACGGGCGGTGGCACGGCCTTGCCCTGGATCCCGCGACCGAAGTGATGGTCACCTCCGGCGGCACCGAGGCGCTGACGTCGGCCATTCTGGCCGTGGTTGAACCCGGCGACGAGGTGGTGGTTTTCCAGCCGGTGTACGACTCGTATTTGCCGATCATTCGCCAGGCTGGCGGTATTCCGCGCCCCGTGCGGCTCGAGCCGCCGCATTGGCGGCTGACCGAAGAGGCGCTGCGGGGCGTCTTCAACCACAAGACCAAAGCCGTCCTGTTCAACAACCCGCTCAATCCCGCAGCCGTGGTCTATCCGCGCGAAGACCTGGAATTGCTGGCACGCTTCTGTCAGGAGTTCGACACAGTTGCGATCTGCGACGAGGTCTGGGAACACGTGATCTTCGACGGCCGCGAACACATCCCGCTGATTGCCATTCCGGGCATGCGCGACCGCACCATCAAGGTCGGCTCCGCCGGCAAGATTTTTTCGCTGACCGGCTGGAAGATCGGTTTTGTATGCGCAGCACCCCCGCTATTGCGCGTCGCCGCCAAGGTGCACCAGTTTCTCACCTTCACCACCGCGCCCAATCTGCAGGTCGCGGTCGCCTACGGTCTCGGCAAGCCGGCGGATTATTTTCTCGAGATGCGCAAGGAGCTGGCGCGTAGCCGCGACCGCCTCACCAGTGGCCTGGAAAGCATCGGCTTTCCGGTTCTCAAGTCGCAGGGCACGTATTTTCTCACGGTCGACCTTTCGCCGCTGGGACTCAACGAGACCGACGAGGCGTTCTGCAAGCGCATCGTCACCGACTACAAGGTGGCCGCGATACCGGTGTCGGCCTTCTATGAAGACAATCCCGTGACCTCGGTCGTGCGGTTCTGTTTTGCCAAGAACGATGCAATCCTCGACACCGCGCTGGAACGCCTGTCGGATGCTGTGCATCGCCGCTAAGGGGAAGGCCGGAATGCGCCACCGCAACCGCCCTTGCGTTCAGTTCGCCGCGGCGATAGCCGCGGCGCTGGCGTTGTGGTCGCTGCCCGCGAAATCGCAGCAGCGCACCGTCAATTTCTACAACTGGTCGAACTATATGGCGCCTGGGGTGCTCGAGGACTTCACCAGGGATACCGGCATCAAGGTCGTCTACGACACCTTCGACGCCAACGAGACCCTGGAGACGAAGTTGCTGGCTGGAAAATCCGGTTACGACGTGGTCGTTCCCACCGGCTATTTCCTGCAACGGCAGATCACGGCGAAAGTTTTCGCGAAGCTCGACAAGTCGAAGCTGCCGAACCTCGCGAACGCCTGGCCAATGGTGACCGAACGGCTCGCCAGATACGACGCCGACAACAGCTACGGCGCCAACTACATGTGGGGCACCACCGGCATCGGCTACAACGTCAAGATGGCGCAAAAGCATCTTGGGCCCGACGCGAAGATCGACAGTTGGGATATCGTCTTTAAGCCGGAGAATCTGGCGAAATTCAAGGATTGCGGGATTCACATGCTGGATTCCGCCGATGATATTCTCCCGGCCGCCCTGGGCTATCTCGGGCTCGACCCCAACTCGACCAAAAGTGCCGATCTCGAAAAGGCCGCCGATCTCGTCAGCAAAATCAGGCCCCTTGTCCGAAAATTTCATTCCTCGGAGTATCTCGGCGCGCTGGCCAGCGGCGAAATCTGCTTCGTGGTGGGATGGTCGGGCGACATCATGCAGGCGCGAAGCCGCGCTGCGGAGGCCAAGAACGGTATCGAGATCGGTTATGCGATCCCGAAGGAGGGCGCGCAGATGTTCTTCGATAATCTCGCGATTCCTGCCGATGCGAAAAACGTCGCGGAGGCCTATGAGTTGATCAACTATCTCTACCGGCCCGAGGTCGCCGCGCGAAATTCCGATTTCCTGTCTTACGCCAACGGCAATCTGGCGAGCCAGAAGCTGATCGACCCGAAGATTTTCAATGACAAGAACATCTATCCAGACGAAGCCACCATCGGGAAACTGTTCGTGATCACCGCACGCGATCCGGCGACCCAGCGCGTCATCAACCGGCTCTGGACCAGGGTGAAGACGGGGAGGTAGTTTCCCTCATCCCGCGAAGGCACGTAGCCGCCGTCCAGAAGGGTCGTGTCGGATTTTCGAGGTTCGACACGCGCGAAGACGAGCTCCTCATCATGAGGTTAAACCGTCAGCGCCATCGGCGATGCAGCCACAGCCACTGGTCCGGATACTCGCGAACCCAACCCTCGACCACCGAGGTGACCGCTTGCATTGTGCCCTGAATATCGATCTGGCCGGCGGCGTCGCGCACTGGCATTACCTCTTCGGAGAGTTCGGCGCGAAAGCGGTTGCCGGGAAGGCGGATGATGCGGGTGCCGTGGATCGGGCAGTCGACCTGGCGCAGCAACCGCGCCAGCATCGGGTTGGCCCTGGTCTTGCGGCCGAAGAAGGTGACCTCGACGCCATTCGTGAGGTACTGGTCGACCAGCATGGCGACGTGCTGGCCCTTTTGCAGGGCCTCGGCCAGCTTCAGCGGCGCCTCGCGTCCCGCCGGAATCAGTGTGCCCATTTTCACCGTGCGGATCCGCTCGATGGCGCGGTCGGCGGACTGGCTGTTCGGGCGCCGGAACAGGATTGCGGCATCCAGCCCATGCGCCACCGCGGCCAGCGCCGGCAATTCCCAATTGCCGAGATGACTCGCGAAGATCAGGGCCGGCTTGCCGTCATTCTTGAGCTGGGCGAACAATTCGTGGGTTCGCTTGGGGATTTCGACACGGCTTTTCTCGGGGGAGTTGATGTCGTAATCCCAGATGTGGTCGAGATGGGCGAATTCGGCGCCGATGCGGCCGAGATTGTCCCAGACGCCCGTCAGGATTTTCTCGATCTCCTCCGGGGATTTTTCGGGGAAAGCGGCCATGAGATTTTCGCGGCCGATCCGGTCTTCGCGCAGCCGCGGTCCGATAAATCGCAACGCGCGGCCGAACCTGTTCGCGGTCTTGACCGGGTCGAAGAAGCGGGTGGTGCGCAGCATCCCGATTGTCAACGCGCCGACGGCGGCGTCACCGAGCGCCTTGGCCGAGTTGCGGAGGCGAAGTTTGGTGCGAAGGACCAAATGGCTCATCGGAACTAGGTGGCCGGCCGTTAGATCGGTTCACGCGTCAGAATCAGCGAAGCATTCTGGCCGCCGAATCCGAACGAGTTAGACATCACGGCGGTGACGCGCGCGTCGCGGGCGACGTTCGGAACCACGTCGAATGGAATCGCGGGGTCCGGAATGTGGTAATTGATGGTCGGCGGAATCCGCTGATGCTCGAGCGTCAGCAATGAAATGATCGCTTCGACCGCACCTGCGGCCGAGATGGTATGGCCGATCATCGATTTGTTCGAAGACACTGGAATCTGCTTGGCACGCTCGCCGAATACGGCCGAGATCCCAAGATACTCCATCTTGTCATTTTCCGGCGTGGCGGTGCCATGCGCATTGATGTGATCGACTTGTTCGGGCGTCATGCCGGCATCGGCCAGCGTCTTGCGCACGCAGCCGATAATCGGTTTGCCGTCGGGGCTGGAGCGGGTGCGGTGAAACGAATCAGTCAACTCACCGCAACCGGCTACGACTCCCAGGATCGTCGCGCCGCGGGCCACTGCCGCTTCGTAGCTTTCAAGCACGAGCGCGCCGGCACCCTCCGCCATCACGAACCCGTCACGGTTCTTCGAGAAAGGCTTGGATGCCGCCTGTGGCGGATCGTTCTGGGTCGACAATGCCGACAGCAGAGAGAAGCGCACCAGGGCTTCCGGATTGACCGAGCCATCGGTGGCGATGCACAGCGCAGCGTCGGTTTCGCCGCGGCGAATGGCTTCGACGCCAAGCTGAATGGCGGTTGCGCCCGACGCGCAAGCGGTCGAAAGCGAAATCGGCGACCCCTTGGTGCCGAACGTCTCGGCCAGGTGGCCCGCCACCGAACCGAACATGAAGCGATGATGATACTGACCGAATTTTCCGCCGCCGCTGACGCGCAAGATGTCCGGATAATCGAAATCAGGCTTGCCGACCGCGCGGCCGACTTCGAGCCGCTGCGGCCACTCGACCTCGACCGGCGCCACGGCGAGAAACAGCGGTCCCGGGAAATCACCCTTGCTCCCGATACCTGACTGCCCGAGAGCTTCTTCGGCGGCAATATCGGCGAGCCGTTCGGTGAGGCCGGTCGACGAGAACGGATCGACGCTCACGAAATCGACCGTTCCGGCCATTGTCGACTTCAGGCCGTCGACTGGAAAGCGCGTGACGGTCCGGATGCCGGATTCGCCCGCGGTCAGTCTCTTCCAGTTGTCGATCTTGCCGGCGCCGAGCGACGTGACGATGCCCATTCCGGTAACAACGACGATCGGTCTGCCGAACTTATCGCGTGGTGATGTCATGATGTCCCCGTCGATCCCGCGCCGTCTCTACGTGATGGCCTCGACCATCGCCATGCCCTCGCCCTGCCAGTGACCGGCCCCCACCACCACAATTTGGCTCGGAGGTCCCGACATTTCAACTTCCAGCCCGGTAGGGTCGTTGGGTGGGAACAGCCCGCCGCGCGAGATCGACAGCGCCGCCAGCGCCAATCCCAAAGGAAACTGGGTCTCCAGTGTGTGGCCGAACGACGTTCCGGTTGCGCGCACGGCACAACCGGCGTGCGCAGTCAGAAATGCTCGTTCCTCCGACGTGACCGGTTCGATACCCGTCGCGCCGGTGATCAGGGCGCAATTGTCACCCGGCGGGCCGAGTTTCGACCACAGCGCTTCCAGCGATTTCGTCACTGCCCCGGGCTGCTTGCGTTGCGCGAGGTCTGCGACCACGTTGGTCAGCCTCGCGTAAGGCGTGGCGCCCCGCGCCTCGGCGTGCTCCCTGGATTCGATGACCAGAAAGACACCGGCCGAGCCGAGGGCAAAGCCGCTGTTCTCGCGCCGCGCCCACACCGGCGTAAACTTGTCCGTCAGGTTGAAGTCGCCGAACTCGTACAGCACTAGCAGGTCTTGCCGCTCGCCGTTGTGAGCGGCGCCGACCAGGGTGATGTCGCTCTGACCCGATGCGATCCGCGCAAGCGCGATCCGCGCCGCGTCGATGCTCGCCGCTTCCTCGCCCATGAACGTTCGCGAGGTGCCGGAAACGCCGTGAACGATGGCGATATTGCCGGCCAGCAGGTTGGATAGCTGAGCCAGGAACAGCGTCGGCCGCAGGTCGTTCATCAACCGTTCGTTGAGGAAGTTGGGCGCGGTGTTACCCTTCGCATCGGCATTGAGAATGGCTATGTCGACCGCGAGGTCGCGCTCGCCGCCGCCGGCCGCGACGATCATGTCCATCCGGCCGAGGATTTCCTGATTGCCCTTGACGCCGGCGGAATCCAGCGCGAGCCCGGCGGCATAGGTACCGATGCGCTGCCAGGCTTCCATCTGGCGCTGATCGCCCTTTTTCGGGATCTGCGCGTCGAAGCTGACTGGTGCCAGCGGGTGGACGATGTAGGGTGCAAAGCGCTTCTCATCGACGTTGATGCGACGTGCATTCAGCGCATCCCAATGCTCGTCCAGCCCTTCGCCGAGCGACGATACGATTCCGATACCTGTGATCCAGGCTTCCTTCGGCTCGGTCATGGCGTCATGGCCTGCAGCGGGAAGCCGATCTTGTGGGCCATCGCGTCCATGTGGACGCGCAAGGATGGGTCGGGGAAGGGGACGTGGCGGAAGGTGAGGTCGGCGCTGCACTTCAGTTCGGTGCCGACGCGTGCCCTGGCCGAGGTAACGGCAAATCCCGAGCCTTCGTGCTCAATCCTCGCATCGATCGTCAACAACTGGCCGGGACTGACGAACCGCCGCATCTTGGCTTCCTTCACCATCGCCAGGAATGGCATGCGCTCGAACTTCGTCACGCCGAGCAACAGCCAGCCGGAACTCTGCGCCATCGCTTCGGTCAGCAACACGCCGGGCATGATCGGGAAGCCCGGGAAGTGCCCCTCGAAAATGGTGTGGCGCTCGGGCACCTGGGCCTCGACGGTGATCGTCTTCTCGTCGAGGTTGAGGTCGACAATGCGATCAATCAGCTGAAAATAATCAAGTTGCATGGCGGGCGATTAGGCGCCCGCGTTCTTGGCCGCGACCAGTTCGTCGATGCGGGCGGCGAGGTTCTTCAGGACGAAATACTGCTCGGTGGTCGCCTTGCCGTCGTTGACCTCCTGGGTCCACTTCTCAAGGGGCATCTTGATTCCGAACGCCTTGTCGATGGCAAACGCGATGTCGAGAAAATCGAGGCTGTCGATGCCCAGATCGTCGATGGCGTGGCTCTCCGGCGTGATCGTGTCGCGCGGAATGTCGCAGGTTTCAGCGATGATCGTGGCGATCTGATCGAATGTAGAAGACATCATTAAGCCTTTGAAATATTGGAGATAAGTCCGATGGAGGCGCGTGATCGGGGCGCAGCGCTCCGGAATGCCTGATCCCCCAGCCGGAGTTGAGTGCCCGTATATCGGAGCGAGCCTCCGAGTTCAATGGAGGCGGTCCGCCAGAAAGTGTCGGATTTGCCCGCGAAACGGCTCGATTCGCCTGAAAACGCTAGCTGCGCGGCGTCGCAATGTTGGCGCAGTCGCGCCGTCCCATCAGCACGCAATCCTGGGTCTTGCGCACATCGGCAATGCTCATCGCAAGCCATATTCCGATCGCCGTCAGCGCGACGGTGAAAGCGAGGGCTGCGAGGTTCGCCAGCGTGCGATGCCGGAAATCGTCCGGTTCCTCCCGGCTCCGCTCGAAGCGCGCCAGATCCCGAACCGGATCCTGCGGCTGCTGCTGCCGGTTGTCCTCGTGCCGGACCTGTTCGCCACGCGGACCAGGCGGATGCGCCAGCGTGCGCGGCCGGAACTTGAGTACGCGATGCTCGTCATCCGAAGGTGTGGACTGCCGGGTTTTCACTGCTGCCAGCTCCGGGAAATGCCGACCCATTTAGCACGACCGCGATGGCTCTCACAGAAGATGCTGGCAGGAAATTTTACATGGCACGGATGCGTTAATCCACCGCTGGAACCCGGCCGCGGATCGTCCGCGGCCCATGCCGGGGAGCATTTATTTCGGCAGCCGTCCCATCAAATAGAACTCGTCGTTCGGGCGCATCGCGGTGACGTTCGCCATCCGGTTCGACAGCGCAAAGAACGCGGAGATCGCGGCGATATCCCAGATGTCGTCGTCGCTGAAACCGTGGCCTGCGATCGCCTCAAAGTCCGTTTCCGAAACCCGGTGCGCCTCGGCGCTCACCTTCATCGCGAAGTCGAGCATGGCGCGCTGGCGCGGCGTGATGTCGGCCTTGCGGTAATTGACCGCGATCTGGTCGGCGAGCTGCGGGTTTTTGGCGCGGATGCGCAGGATCGCGCCATGCGCGATCACGCAGTACTGGCACTGGTTGGCGCTGGAGGTCGCCACCACGATCATCTCGCGCTCGGCCTTGGTGAGGCCGCCATCCTTCTCCATCAGCGCGTCGTGATAGGCAAAGAACGCCCGGAATTCATCGGGACGGTAAGCCAGCGTCAGGAACACGTTCGGCACGAAACCGGATTTTTCTTGCACTGCGAGCAGGCGGCTGCGGATATCGTCGGGCAGGGTGTCGATGGCGGGAGCGCGGAAGCGCTTTGGTGCGGGCTGGGTCATGGGGAACTTTCGGCTCACGGAAGACGCGTCGGCCGGAACCATAGTGCATGCTTGGGTCAGCGCAAGGCAGGGCCCGTCGTCCCGACAGGCCGCCGCAACCGCGTCAGCGCAGCGGCTTCTTCAAAAGCGAGAAGCGGTCGGGATCGAGTCCCATCGACGGCTGCAGCATCGGCGCTTCCACCGTGCGCGGTTCCATGGCGCGGGCGGCCGGACGGTCGTTGATGGCGGGATCGTTGGGAACGTCGCGATGCGAGGTGGCGCCGCGCCAGCGCTCCAGCACGGCGCTGACGAAGTGCATGTCGTGGCCGGCGGCGACCGAGGGCACCGTCGAGATGGTGGCTTCGCTGCGCGGCAATTGATGGATCGGCACTTCCTTGAATCGCAGCCGCGTCGGCAGGGCGACGCCTTCCCCGAACGCCAGCACCTCGCGGGTGCCGAGCGAGGGCACGAATGACAGCAGGTTCGCCGCGGCGTCCGAGACCGCCGAGCGCAGCAGCGCCTGGTCGCGGTCGTTGGCGAGCCGCATGGCGAACAGCGTGTTGCACTGGGAAATAATGGTGGCGTCGAGTTCGGCGGGGCGCTGGGTAACGAGGCCGAGATATACGCCGTATTTGCGGCCTTCCTTGGCAATGCGCGAGACTGCCTTGCGGGTCGGGCCGAAACCGATGTTGCGGTCGGCGGACGCATATCGGTGCGCCTCTTCGCAGACGAACAGCAGCGGCGAGACGCCGTCGCTCCACAGCCCGAAATCGAACGCCATCCGGCACAGCACCGACACCACGGAATCGACGACTTCGGCGGGGAAGCCAGCGAGCTGCATGATGGTCATCGGACGGCCGTTGGCTGGTAGCCGGAACAGATGGCTGATCACTTCCGCCATGGTATCGCCGCCGACATTGGCGTTGTCGAACATGAAGGCGTAGCGTGGATCGTTGCGCACGGTCTCGATCCGCGAAATCAGCTTGTGATAGATGATGCGCGACGAGCGGTTTTCGAGCTTGCCCATGCGTTCGTCGATCAGCGAGATCAGGTCGACCAGCCGGTAGGGAACCGGGGTGTCGACGGTGTAGCCCACCGCCTTGGGATCGATGCGCTTCAGTCCGAGCCGGTCGGCGTTCTGGTATTGCGTATAGATGCCCTTCGCCATCGGAATGACCTCGGCGAGGATGTCGAGTTCCTCGGGCACCCCGGGCCGGCCGGCGAACAGCACATCGACGATTTCTTCGAAATTGAACAGCCAGAACGGCAGCTTCAGGTTGCGCGGATTGAGCACCAGCGCGCGGTCGCCGAAACAGCGGCCATACTCGTTGTGAACGTCGAGCAGGAAGACACGCAAAGTAGGCCGCGACTTCAGGATTTCGTTGAGAAGCAGCGATACGCCGCTGGATTTGCCGACGCCGGTGGAGCCCAGCACCGCAAAGTGCTTGGAAAGCATTTCCTCGACATCGACATAGGCGATGACCGACGAATCCTGCTGCAGGGTGCCGACGTTGATCTGATCCGATCCGGTCGGGGCGTAGACGGTGCGAAGCTCCTGATTGGTGATCAGGTCGACGGCGTCGCCGATGGTCGGATAATTGGTGACGCCGCGCTGGAACTTGGGGCGCTCCGGACCGCCGAGGATTTCGCCGAGCAGATCGACGCCGGCGCTGGCGATGTAGGAGTCGGAGGACGGGAGGTCCTCGCAGGTTACATCCGTGATCATGGCGACGATGGTGGAATTGGTGCAGCGGACGCTGACGAACCGACCGACGGTCGCCCTGACCGCCGAGACGGCCAGCTGGCTCGACGCCAGCAACCCGACCCGGGCGAGGGATCCGCGCACCGAAATCACACGTCCGAAGGATGTCACAGTCTTTGAACCTTGCATGTCGTGAATCTGATATGGACGTCACTATGCAATCGCGGGCTGGAGAAACGGTTAAGCGTCGGGAATTCCGGGTCGATTAAATCCGCGGCATGTTGGTGACGATTTCGTCTTGTGAACCGGCCCGGCCCGCTCGCATCGCTGGATTGTGCACGAAAATGGAGGTTATTCGCGCTCGTGCCGGGGGTCGGCGGCGTTTGCGGCTTAACACCTCGTTCACCAAGGCATCAGACGCAGGCTTGCGAACTCCGCCGGAGCCCCGCTTCGCAATCGGGGTGGAGCAGGCGCCATGTGGCCCGGCGGTGACTGCCGGCGGCGTCTGGTTCCAGCCCATCGCCGTGAAGGTTGCGCCTGAGCAAAGACGGAATCGGCCCGCCATGGCCTTGATTCATGATGGAGGTACGCATGCCGATCGGTTTCGACGATTTGGTGCACGACGTCATGAACGACCGGCCGGCGACCATCCGTGTCTTTCTCGATTTCAGGATGGGATGCGTCGGTTGCCCGATCGCCTGTTTCCACACCGTGGGCGACGCCTGCGGCGAGCATCGCGTCGATCGCGACGCCTTTATGAAGGCGCTGCGGGAAGCGGTCGCCTGTCGCCACGACGGCTGCCGTCGTGTGGTCGACGGCAAATAGCTCCATGCAGATGGCGGCAGGTCCTGCCGCAAATGTTCGGCGTGATTGACACAGGCGATAGCAACGCTACCCTGTGTCCAACTTCCAGGACGTGATTTCCGCCCCAGGGAAATCGGCTGTCCCCGGACTAACAAGAAACAGGGCAGGGTGGAACGCGATGAACCGCGGCACCGGGATTTGAGCGAGTTCACGCGGCCATCCGCGCTCGCACCCTTCCGTATCAGGAATTACCGTTTTCAGTGGCCCGCCGACCTGCTCACCTCCTGGGCGCTCGAGATGGAGGCGCTGATTCTCGGTTGGTATGTGCTGGTCGAGACCGGTTCGGTATTGCTGCTGACGGTGTTCGCATCGCTCAGTTTTGTCGGCACGCTGATTGCCCCGATGTTCGGCGTGGTCGGCGACCGCATCGGCCACCGCGACCTGCTCGCCATGATGCGGGCCTTTTATGCGGTACAGGCGCTCATCCTGATGACGCTGGCGCTGACGGGCCATCTCACGCCGGTCTATGTCCTTATCATCGTGGCGGTCATGGGCCTGGTCCGGCCGTCGGACCTCGGCGTCCGCGGCGCGCTGGTCGCCACCATCATGCCGCACGATCAGCTGATCGGTGCCATCAGCATCTCAAGGACCACGATGGACACCGCAAGGTTCGCGGGCGCGCTGAGCGGCGCCGGCCTGTTCGCAGCCCTCGGCATGGGACCGGCCTATGTCGCGATTGTCTGCCTTTACATCGTCTCCACGCTGCTGACCCTCTGCGTCGTGGCGCCGCCTTCGAAGCCGCACCCGGTCGCCGAACTGGCGGAGGGCGCGCCGCTGCGCTCGACGCTGCGCGACCTGAAGGAGGGCGTCGCCTATGTCTGGACCACGCCGCGGATGCGCGCCGCGATCTGGGTCGCTTTCCTCGTCAACCTGACCGCCTATCCGTTGTCCAACGGCCTCTTGCCCTATGTCGCGCGCGACATCTACGGCACCGACCAGACCGGGCTTGGCTACCTGGTGGCCAGCTTCGCGCTCGGCTCATTGATCGGGTCCGTTTCATTGAGCCTGATCGGCGGCATCCGGGTGGCGCGGCTGATGATTGGCTCCACCATCGCGTGGTTCGCGACCCTGCTGGTGTTCGCGCAGATACAAAGCATGCCGGCCGCGCTCGCCTGCCTTGTGCTGGCGGGCTTCATGCAGAGCCTCGCCATGATCTCGGTCGCCGTCATCCTGATGCGCGCCGCGAGCGAACATCTCCGCGGCCGCGTGATGGGCGTGCGCATGCTCGCGATCTACAGCCTGCCGATCGGCCTTCTGGCCGCCGGCAGCCTGATCGGCGAGATCGGATTTGCCGCCACCGCCTCGCTCTACGCCGCCGCCGGCATCGCGCTGATGCTGGCCATCGCCCTGCACTGGCGCGCGGATCTGTGGAACGTCCATGCGCCGGCGAATGCGCGGTGATACGAGGGTACGTTAGGGGCCGGCCTCCGGGCGCGGCGCAGCGCCTTTACAAAATCGCGAAAACAACCCCATGCAACGTAGAATGCCTGGTTGCAGGGGTGTCTGGCTGGGGAACTAGGATTCGAACCTAGACAAACAGAGTCAGAGTCTGTTGTGCTACCGTTACACCATTCCCCAATAAAATCAATTGCTTATA
>LNFM01001223.1_pt1 | contig 59530 bp, 65 predicted proteins | sample 596031 | NCBI WGS metagenome assembly LNFM01 (sample SAMN04254537, study PRJNA301005) | activated carbon metagenome | isolation source: dual media filters at the Ann Arbor, Michigan drinking water treatment plant | place: USA: Ann Arbor | reverse complement strand
ACCACAATATTAGAAATTAATGATTTAAATAAATACAGGTTGCCTTCGGCAACCCGTACAATTATAAATTTATTTCTTACATGAGATTAATTATAATAAATATCTATTGCCAAAAAACAAATTTTTAGTTTATAATAAGATAAAAAGGAACTCATTCATGATTAAAAAAGAAGATATTAAACAAGAGCATATTGAAACAGCATTTAAGTTCTTGAATGAATATTGTGAAAAAAATAACCTTGATGTCTACAAGTTTGTCAAAGATAAAAAAAATATTGAACCAGCTTCAGAAGAAATTCATAAAAATCTATCTTGGACTCTAAGAATGATTTTATCTAAAGAAAAAATATGCTCTATCATCAAAGAAAATCATGATTTTATTGTTGATCAGGCTAAGCAGCAATTAAAGCTGAACAAAAAGAAAGTCGCTTAAATCTTTACTTTATTAGAAACTATAAGTTTAATTTATCAAATTTCCAAGTAACTATAACATTATCAAATTGTTCTTTAAAAGCCTCTAGGCTTGAATAACCAATAATTCTTCTGGACCCTACTTTATAAGAATCCAAAAAATTATTGAAAAAGGACTCTTCCTTTATAAATTTTGAAACATTTTTCAAAAATTCTATATTAGGTTTGCCAGAGTTATACAAATTATTACCTATATTCTTATGAGTTGAATTAAATATAGAAAAAAAAGATTTTTTCATTGATTCATTATTATGTAGATAAGAAAAATGCTTATCTATCAAGAAGTAATCTGATTCCAATAAACTATCATTAACTATTTTTTTTTGATTTTTCAGCAACAAATAGTAAAGAGAAAATGCACATCCATTATCTTTGAGTTCTGGCTCTTTTTTTAACTCTTTTCCACTTAATAAGCAATATTTATCTGAATAGTCTTTATATGAGAGTAAATTGGTCAACAATTCAGTATTTTTTAGAATTTCATCAAGGTAGGAAATATGACCCATGGTATATTTATTATAACTTTTACTGATCTCAGAGGATAAAGCAGCTAAATTAAATTGTGTAATCTCATTATCAAGATTCAAATTTTTCATTGACAAAAAATTAAACTTCACATCATGTTTTAATACAGAGACCATCTCAAACCAACTAGAAAATGGAAACTCTTCTTCTTCATTTTCTATATTACTTACATACAAGTTAAATTTGTTCTCAAAATCTTCCTCTATCTTATAATATAATCCAGATATTACATTGGACACTGCACTCTTTGCATCTGATAATCCATTTTCAACACTTTTACTTTTGCTTTTTATTTCACTTGTAAAATTACCCTCTGGGTCTAAATCATCAAGATTAAGATCTTCAAAAGGTGAAAAATCAAGTTCTTCAAGAGTTTTAATTTCTTGGCTTAAATCAGTAGGGTAATAGATGCTCATTTGCAATTTTTTTGGTTCTTATATATTATTATAAAGAACAAATTCTAAAAACCAAATGAACTATAATCAATTAACCAATGAAGACCAAATTATTAATTGGATTAATAAAAATCCAAACACAGATAAAATTAATCAAAAAGATAATTTAGGTAATCATATATTAGACTGGGTATTCAATGGATATAGAGGGAAAGATTCAAATAAACTCAATATATGCAGAATTATTATCAATTCAACTGATATCAAAGAACTTCAACAAGATACTATAGAAAGAATATTTCTAACCACAATGCTAGACAATGCAAACAATAAAAATCAAAATAAAATAATTTTAGATAAACTTGAAAGATATAATATATTAAAACAAGATGATATAGAGTCAAACTTAATAATCAATTCAATCAATAATGCAAAAACATATCATGAACTATCTCAAACAGAAAAAGAATTGATTATCAAAAATTCAAACAAGAATATAAAAGTTAATGATATCAACGAAAAAAACCTGCTTCATCCCGTAATATATTGTTCCCTAAATGTATCAAAATCTTTTAATATTTTTAAAAATCTTAATTACTTATACGACTACCAGGCAAGAAATTTATTGAACTTTCAAGAGGTTATTTTTGAGAGTCAATATTTCAATTATGTTTGCGAAGATGTAAGAAAAATATTGGATGTTAACAACACAAAACACATGAATGATTTTTTTGAACAAATCATGGATCTAAAAGATGGGACACAAGATATATTGAATGACATTGTTAAAAAAAGTAGAGCATTTCAACTAGAAAAAATGCTTCAAACCAAAGGAATCGTTCATAAAAACAAAATTTAAACAGTTTTTTGTTGAGCCTTATTTCTCATTAAAACAATATTTACATCTTCAAATAACTCACTAGTAAAGAATACATCTCTGTTAATATATAACAGTTCAGAAGTTAATTGCAATTCGTCTTGCAAGGGAGATAATCCCTTTAATAAAAAAAGATCTTTGGCTACAGAACTTTGGTTAAATATTGCTGAAAACTTACTGTTAACCCAAAGGCGGCCGGCATCATAAAAAGACCATTTACCATCTATGAATTTTAGTGTTAAAAGTTTACTTGTCTTGAGTTTATCTTCTAAATACTTAAAAATAAGCAACCCCTCACACATTTGTATTCTTTTTCCTATTACAACAGATTTTTCACTTCTTTTATAGCATGTTTGTAGCAAAACCTTTGTGGCTTCTATCCAAGACTCATCTTTCAAGTCTTCAGCTATCAAATCTTTAACTTTATCATCTTTCAATATTTTTTCTAAAGAAAGTATTTTATTAATTACCAAAAACTCTTCTTCAGACATCATTAACAGCTTTAATTGCTCTATATAATAAAATATTTCTTCATTCTTTGACTTGGAATTTATCATCGTTTTTACAGTTTCTTCTTGTGAGAGAAAATCATACAAAATTCCCCCTGATAAATCAATAACAGGGGGAATATAAATATGTAACAAATTAGAAATTATCTGGAGTTTTTGCCATTACTTTAGCTTCAGCAGCAGAAATTTTTCCATTCTTTACTAGGTTAGCCAAACACTGATCCATTGTTTGCATACCAAGAGACTGACCAGTTTGAATTGCAGAGTACATTTGTGCAACTTTGTTCTCTTTAATCAAGTTTCTAATAGCAGAAGTTCCAACCATTATTTCATGTGCTGCAACCCTACCTGTACCATCTTTTGTCTTCAAAAGTGATTGTGATATGATAGCTTCTACAGACTCTGACAACATTGTTCTTACCATTTCTTTTTCAGCCTCTGGGAAGACATCAATAATACGGTTAATAGTTTTTGCCGCTGATGAAGAGTGCAATGTACCAAGAACCAAGTGACCAGTTTCAGCCGCAGTCAAAGCAAGTCTTATGGTTTCCAAATCTCTCATCTCACCCACTAGAATCATATCTGGATCTTCACGAAGTGCAGACCTCAACGCATTAGAGAATGATTGTGTTTGTGTACCAACTTCCCTTTGGTTTATCAAGGACTTCTTTGGTTCATGTACGAATTCAATAGGATCTTCAATTGTCAAAATATGACCATTAAATTTTTCATTGTAATAATTAATCATAGCAGCCAATGTAGTAGACTTACCTGAGCCAGTTGGTCCTGTAACAAGAATCAATCCCTTTGGTTTTTCCATTAGTTCTGCAAAAATAGGTGGTGTTTTCAAATCTTCCAAAGAAAGTACTTTAGAAGGAATTGTTCTCAATACAGCACCAGCACCACGTTGCTGGTTAAAAGCATTAACACGAAAACGTGCCAACCCCTTTACTTCAAATGAAAAATCCACTTCCCAGTGTTCATCATAAGCTTTTCTTTGCTGATCATTCATGATATCTGTAATCATTGTCTTTATTTGCTCTTTGTTCAGTATATCAGGACTTATTTTCCTGACATCACCATGCACACGCACCATTGGTGGAAGACCCGCTGATAAGTGTAAGTCAGAAGCCTTGTTCTTTACACCAAAAGTCAATAATTCAATTAAATCTGCCATAATTCATCCTTATAATAATCGTTTACAATTATGATTTTTAATGGTTTAAATTTTAAAGTCAATATGTAGTGAATGAAACATCAAGCACCAGAAGATAGTTTCTTCAAAGTTTGTTCTGTCTTCTGCTTCAAATAGAATAACTCTATTATTTCTTCAAGCTCTTTATAATAAGAGATCTCGCATGAATCCTTATATTCTTGGCTCTTGTATAGATCAAGTATATTGCTGCCTGTGTTGTCTCTCACAAATAAGTCACAACCAACTTCCAACAAAAAGAATACATTGTTGATTTTTTTCTCTTTTACTGCTGTCATCAAAGCACTTGATCCTGTTATGAAATCTCTATGATTGAGCAGCCTGGGTGAAGTGTATGCATGAATGAATTTCAAATCATCAAGTGAGTCTGTTGAGGCAACTTTTATCAATGGAGTTTGACCATTCTTATTAATCAAGGAAAAATTAGCACCCATTTCCTTCATCAAATCCAATACACCTACTGAGAAACACTCTCTCTCAGTAGTTAAATGTATGACACTATTGCCATCTTGATTTTGAAAATTCAAAATATTCTTAGGTGTTCTCTCAACAACCTCAACTGCAAGTTCATTTAAATGAATCTCTCTAATAGAATGGTTGTTTTTTCTAATTAATTGCTCAACAACCATAAAAAGAGCAGTTTTATCATTGTAAACTTGGGTTGCAATTTCACAATTACTTGAAATTAAGGCTTTAGCTGGAACAAGGTAATAATCCCTTAACTCATCTTTAGGGAATTGATTACTCTCTTTCAGTAAGCAGTGAAACTCTTCTAGTGGACTCATATAATAGTTCTAAAACATAAATTCTAAAAAATCAAATTTTTCATCAATTAATTGACAAACATTCCACAAGACGCCTTAACATCAAATCCAACTCTTGGCACTATTCTAGATTCCACATGATGTAAGTGCTTACTCATTTCTTCAAAATAGGCATTCAAAACAGAATCTTTTGGCTCTATTCCCTGATTGTCTGAATAAGGGTTATATCTCACTAAATTGAACTTAGCATTCAATCCATAAGATAAAACCTTCTGGGAAATCATCTTTGCTTGCTCTACACTGTCATTTTCACCCTCTATAAGCGCCCAATGCAACGCTAAAAGCTCTCCAGTCTCGTTTTGCCATTGAGCAAGTTTCTTGAGTGCTAAATCAACATCCATAGCTTTAGGCAACCATCTTTTCCTAAAATCACTATCCAAGGAATAAAGAGAATAATAAATTGAATGCTTGTGCTCACTTTTCAAAATTTCACCTAAATTGTAATCAATCAACTCCTGTGGCATTATAGTTGAAAAATTAAATTGGTAAGTAATTCTTAACTTCTTTGGAAAAACTGATAAACTATCCATTAACTCTTTAGCATTGTTCAATACATATTGATTGGCAAATACCTCTCCCCTGGACATAAAATTAAAATTTACATGTTTTGCAGGCTTGAAATCTCTGCTTTGCATTAAATTTTCATAATAATCAAAAACTGATTTTGCTTGCAGCATATATTCCTGTAGAGTCACTTCATTAAAACTTGTTTGTTTGGTTTGTGTTAGGTGACAGAACCTGCAAGCTTTATTGCAACCATCATGAGAGGATAAGTAAACAATGAAATAATCATCACTTCTTTGTACAAACCTTGCCTCCTGCATATTGTCAAATACAAAGTTTACAGATTTATCTTCATTTGATTTTAAAAATTTTATTGCATTCATGTTTTGCCTTTTATTATATTTTATATTAAAATATAGTTATGAAAAATACAATACTTGAAATAATAAAACAAAATCCCATAACATTTGATGAAATATATAACAACAAAGAGATAAGTTCACAAATTAAAAAAAGCGAATTATCTGATATTCTCAAATCTTTTCAATCAGAAAATAAAATCATTGAGGTTGAAAAAACCTGGATTCACATAGAAAAATTAGAGAGAAAGCAAGGCATAGTTCATTGGAACTTGAATAACCTATGTTGGATTGAAGACAAAGATACAACAAACTCTTACGGTATTGCATTCAATCCACAGGAAAATCTCAACCTTGTTTTCAACAAAAAAATGGCAAATATGAAGTCTGAGGTTGAGTATGTCAGCATAGATATCAACGACAGAAAAATCAACTATATTACTGATGTAGTTAAATATAATCCTGTTAATTTGTTAATTGCAAAGAAAAATAGAGATTGGGTTATCATTAATACACAATTTAACTCCACTATATATGATGAAGATATTGAGCACATTGATGGGATAAAAGAATTCAATAAAAATGACATCATTGAACTTGAATTCAACAATGGACTTTACTTTAAAAGATTTATTGGGAATATAGCAGACAAAGCAATTGAGGCAAAAGTAACTCAAACATTGGCTGAGCTTGCTGCACCACCAACTATAGAAAATATTTCTTCTATTCCAAATTATCAGAAAAACAATTCTGAATTCATTACAATTGACTCTAAAAGCACTACAGATATTGATGACGCAGTTCACTTTGAAAAAATAGGCAATCAGTACCACCTGCAAGTTGCTATTGCTGATGTTTCATCATTTATCGCAAAAGGATCTCCAGAGGACAATCACGCAAGTAAAGTAGCAACTACATTTTATCTCAATGGAGATAAAGTTCCCATGTTTGACAAACAACTCTCTGATGATAGAGCTTCCTTGAACATAGGTGAGGATAAACCTGCTTTGATTTGCCATATGATTTTTGATGAAAACGCAAATATCATCAATTACGAATTCAAAAATCAGACTATCAATGTAAAATATAAAATATCCTATAAGGATGTGGACAATATCTTATCTTCAAATCCAACACATGAAAGCTACTATATAGATGAAAATTCAGAAGTTAAAGACTTGATTGTCACCGAAAAACTAAAGTACATGTTCTCAGAATATCATGACTTTGTGAAAAAAATCAAAAAAGAAGAACTTGAAAAAACTTATTGGTTCATTGAATCAAATGATCTGAAGCTGGATGAAAACTTAAAGGTTAAAGAAATCTATCATGATGAATCAAGAAATTTAAGTCCAGCACAACATATTGTAGAGAATTCAATGTTAAAAGCCAACATATGTGCTGCCCAGTTCTTAAGAGACAATTATCCATATGTAGGTTTATTTAGAAATCAAACCAAACCTGTTGATAATGACAAGCCAAAGTCAGCAACTTATGAAAACATCAACGAAGGTCATTGGGGACTACAAGAAAACACATATACCCACTTCACATCACCTATTAGAAGATTTTGTGATTTATTGTGCCATAGACTAATAAAAAACAAAATCAATCCAGATTTTAAAGACACATATAATCAAGATGAAATAAAAACCATTAGTGAGAATTTGAATATACAACAGTATAAATCCAAACAAATATCTATCAGAGAAAAGTCAATGCTACTTGGTCAGTACATAGAGAAGATAGTCGGTGATAGTACCATATCCAGCAAATATACCTTGATTGATTATTCTGACAAAGGCATAGTGATTAGAAACAAACAACTCATAGAGGTATTCTTACCCTATTTCAAGGTGGATAGAGAATTGGCAACATACTTGATGGACAACCCAAATGAAACAAGAGAAAAACAGAACTACATTGATCACGCCAATAACAACTGGCAAATCAAATGTTTCATTGATTTCCACGAATGGCACCAGGACAGGAAAAATACTGAAATAAAAATCTATCCTAAAACAGACAGTATTAAAAAAATAAAACCATAATGAATATAAAAGAAGAGATATTAAGAACAAGAGATATTGCTGTAGATTTTCACTCCAGATTCAATGGTTTGGATAAAGCAGGCAATATACCTTATTACTGGCACTTGATGAGAGTCATGTTAAGACTTCAATCAGATGATGTCAGTATGCTTAAATCTGCAATTATGCACGATACACTTGAAGATACAGACGCAACAGTTGAAAAACTTCAAAATCTCCATTTTCCACAAAAAGAAATAGAGGATATAAAATGGTGCTCAAAAAACTTCTTTCCTAATATGCCCTTTAAAAAATGGATGATGGAAATTGGTGATACAGCACCTTTGAGTGTTAAAAAAATTAAAGTATCAGACATTTCTGATAACATGTCATATGAAAGAAATCTGGCATTCTATAAAAAACCCTACTTTAGAAACAGACCAACTGTTATTCCAAACCCCAAAACATTATCCAACATGAATCTGGAAGGAACCATTAAAAATGCCAACAAAGGTATTTATGAAAGATATTATTTTGGACTTAACGAGATTACAAAGAATCATCCAGAATTGATATCAGAAATATACACCAAAGACTTCACAGATCTCATCATGCTTGGTAAACTCAAAAGCTTTCTATACCCAGAAGATAAAGACAGGTATTTTGAAACACAAAAAATAAGAGTTTTTTCAGTTAATGGAAAATGTGAAATACTTCAAGACTCAAAAGGGCAAGATTATATTGGAGTCAATATCAAAAACGATTATATGTCTTGTTTTGAGCAATATATGTTATCCAACAATTTAAATGTTGAACTTGAGAAAAAACTCAATAGGGATAAGGGAGCATATCATATTACAGTTGCTAACGTAGCAGAGGTTGGTATGTTGAAGAAAGAACAAAGATTTGAGCAACTAATCAAAGATATCATTGATAGAGAATTTTCATTTTTTGTTTATGGTTTAGGTAAAATAGAAATAGATAATGATAAAGCCTATTACGTTGTTGTTGAAAATGCAGAAATAAACGAAGTTCTCAGAAAACATAATTTAAGAGAGAAAAACTTTCATATCACAATAGGATTTAATAACAAAGATCTACATAAAAAACCAAAAAACAGAGAAACTGTCTTTGTTAAAAATAATGATCTTTGGCTTCACGTAGAAGAAAAACCTGCCTTTGAAATTGGCTTGAATAATTTTAGTAAGAATAAACTTTAATTTTTCTCACAAACCTCTGCCACCAATCTTGATTTTGTATCCATCTTTAAATCCATAACAGGCTTATTAGGTGATGATATTTTGTAATTCATTACCATTTCACTGAACTTTGGTAAAGAGACCACAAAACCAGCAATATTCATATTAACAGGTTGAGCACTGTCTTTATCAACACCGTTACAATCCATTGTAAAAGTGGCTCTATTCTTTGTATTCTTATTGAAATTGCTCTTACACTGCAATCCACCATCTGCATTGAATCTTTCAATCAATGTCATTTGTCTTGATTTTTCAATATCTTCTTTGGTTACACAGTTCTTGGCTTTTTTCACTCCATTGAGTTCAGGATTGGTTTTTGATGTTGTCTTCATCTCCAACTCCCACAATCCAGGTAAAGAGTTGTCAAACATCTCTCCCTTAACTGGGTTTGTTGTTGACTCTTTTTTATTTTCTTTTAAATTAGAATTAGACTGAGCAAAAGTTACTGTTGATATACCAAGCAAAGCAATTGTAATTAAAGTCTTTTTCATATAGTTCTCCGTTACCCAAGAATAACAAAGCATATAATTTTGTCAATAATGTCATGAACCGCAAATACCTTCACAGCCTCACACCCAATATTGACAAATTAAAAAATACTAGAGGCTTCTATAGAATAGCCTGTTTCTTAGAAAAAAAACCTTATCTGTTTGTCATGAAAAGACACAACTTTGCTCTTGGTTTAGCTATAGGTCTTGGATGGGGTATTATTCCTTTGCCTATACAGGTGATTTTCTCTTTGATAACAAGCTACATTTTTAAAGCAAACATTCAAGCAGCACTACTTGGTACATTGATTACAAATCCTCTGACAGCACCTTTCTTTTTAGCACTATCCTACAATATGGGAAAACTTTTTTTAGACTCTTCCAAAATAGATTCCATCATTTTTCCAGAGAGCCAACTTATGTTATCCAATTTTTCTGCTTGGTGGGCAGAAATGCAGCACTGTATACAAACCATGGGTGAAGCACTTCTTGTTGGTATACCAGTTACTGCTGTGATGGTGGGAATTTTAACTTACTTTGTCACAAAATGGGTTTGGTTTTGGACAGTTGTCTTTAGAAGAAAACAAAGATTAAGAAGATATGCTGCTACCGGCTCTAATCATAAAGAAAATAAAAACTGATAGTAAAATTGCATTAAAAATAATCCTGTTGTTATAATTCTGATACGGCATAACAGCAGGAGGATTGACACTATTATCAAACATTAAAAACATCTTTTGACCGATATATTTTTTAATAAGCTGATCAATAGGCTTTTTATTTCTTATGGTTTGCTCATAAACATAATTTTTTCTATTTTTATTATCAGTCCAAGAAACTAACATGACTCTTTTATCAGTCCTATCAACTATATCTGTAATAGTTCCTCTTGTCCAACTGGAATAACCCTTATTCTTGGATTTATCCTTGACGGCCAAATAGAGATTGGTAGCTAAAAAAGCTGAAACTACAGAGTAGAATACAAAAAGCCAATTCATTACTTTTTGCTTCCCTTTATAGCATTAATCACTTTACCCACTTTTTGCTTGACCGCTTTGGTTTTTTGATATTTGCCATAAACTTTTTTGCCATTTTCAAGTAATTCATAACCAGTCTTGGCAACCCAAACAACAGTAGCAACACGACTTGCAATTTTAATAGCAGTAAAAATCATATAAATTCCCTTTTATAACAGATAACCAAAGTGTATATCATTATAGCTTTTTTTGCAATAGAAAAGCTAAAGAGTTACCACAAAACTACATTAATAAACGTTGGTTTGACAAAAATTAAAACTCCTATATTTTAACTTATTCAACGAGCAATTAAATCAAATGAAACTTATAGAATTTATATGCAACTATGGTGAGGATGACAATGTAAATTTCAGTCCTATGATGATTGATATACTTGATATTTCTACTATTATTAGAAAAAATGACTTTTTAAGCATTTTAACAACCAAAAACAAAGAAACTTTTCAAGTTTGGGGATCTTATAGAAGTATTCAATCTAGAATTGTTTATGGACTTATGTTAAAGCAAAGACTATTTGAAGACAGCACTCTCAGACCTAGTATCACCATTTTATACAACTTATCTAAACTTGAAGTTGATAACATACATATGGATGATGTTCAGTGTCTTGCATTCTTAATGGCTTATAATTCAATGGACAAAATTGAAAAAATAGATGAATACAGTGCTGAGTTGATTATGAATGCTAAAACAAGAATAGAAGATAAATTTTTGACAAAATAAAGTAAAATGCTATCATATTGGATTGAAAAAGGAAAATAATCATGAGTAAAATCTTAAATGTAAATTCAGATCAGTTTGAATCAGAAGTTTTAAAGTCAGACGGCCTTGTATTGGTTGATTTTTGGGCTACCTGGTGTGCACCTTGCAAAGCAATCGCTCCTATCTTGGAAGATATATCCCAAGAAAACAAGAATATCAAAATTGTTAAAGTAGACGCAGACGCTAATCAAGAATTGATTAAAAAGTATGGTGTTCGTGGCATACCGACAATGATGTTGTTCTCTGAAGGAGAAGTGCAAGCAACCAAAGTTGGTGCCATCAACAAAGCTGGTCTTGTTAACTGGATTGATATGAATACTTGAAATATTAATTTTGAAAACTTATAGACAATAAAAAAACCGCCTTTTGGCGGTTTTCTTATTTATTGCATTTCACAGATTAGAATCTGTACTTAGCACCAACTGAGAAGTTATCAAGCTTTCTGCCTGAGTCACCAAAGTCATGGTATCTGTCCCAGCTTACACCAACAGAGACCTTCTTGGTCAAAGCATAGTCAACACCGATACCATACAAACCTGTTGTGTGTGTATCTCTGCCGCTTGCGTCTCTGATAGCAGTTCTTGCAACACCAACTTTACCGTTCAAGTCCCACTTTGGAGCCAAGCTGTAGTTAGCAACCAATGCCAAATCAGTAGAGCTTGCTTTGGTCACATCAACAACAGCACCACTTGTTACATCAAATCTGCCCAAGTCTGAATAGCTACCTTCTAATGAGAAGTTTTTATGGAACTGCCAACCAGCACCAATTTTGACGCCATAGTCTTTATTGTCAACACCAGTAACACCACCACCCAATGATTGAGCAGTCAAGTCACGGAATTCAGTTTGACCAACTGAGCCTAAAACATACAAGTCCTTGCCCATGGAACCTGCAAAAGATGCAGTTGCTACCAAACCAAGTGCTAAAGCTAAAATTGTTTTTTTCATAGTTATTCTCCTTTTTGTTAAACTACACCTTATTAATAGCAGATGTATTTTTATTAGCAAGAAAACAACACAATTTTTATGAATTTGTTGCATTAAAACAACACAAATTCCTTATTTATGTCTCTAAAAAACAACACTTACTCTAATTTAATCATTATTTTACTTAATTTTTGATTAATAGGAAGCTCATTCTTTAATGCTTCATCCTTGTATTTATACTCTGACTGTTTTGTAGGAATGAATTCACCTATTTCATCGTAAGTGTCTGCCGTATCCAGTAAGTTTCCACCTGCACCCCAAGTGCTTGCAAAACCTTCAGATTCAATTGTCTCCCAATCTACAGAAAACTGACTATAGTGATTATTGATGTTTGAACGTAAGTAACTCCTTACTTCTTCAGGATCTTTCCCATATCTGAGAATAACACCATCAGCTTGACCAAGTAAAATGGACTCCTTTATTCTAGCAAATACCATTTTCCAAGATTGGCAATAATGAAATTTTCCATATAACCCATGATTATATAGAGTAGAATCTCTTGCACAGCCTCCTTCACAATCAGAGAAATGCTCACAACTCATGCAACTGTTAGGTAATTGCACACTTCTTCTTCTAATTTGAATAGCTGGTTTTGTTTTCAACATAGTGAGTAACTGCTCACTTCTCAAATTACCAAACCTGTATTTTTCGCCTAAATCTGCAAAGTCTGCACAATTATAAACATCACCATTAGGCTCAATGCTGATGAACTTTCCACCACAGCTTTTAGTCCATGGACAGTGACCTTCACCATCTATACCTATGGTTTTTTTGAACATCTGATCCAATGGTGTGACAGTAAAATCTGGATTGTCTTTAATCCATCTGTCATATATCTCTATCAGATATTTGCCGTAAGTTTGAGGTTTGATGGCTTCTCCACCATTCTCTATCCTTCCAGTAGGATGACAGTAGTTAAATCTCAATGGGAATGCTTTATCACCCATAGAAGCAGACCAATCATACATTTTGTGCATAAGATGAGCAGTTTCTTCCTTGTATACACCTATTACCATGGGTCTAAAGCCATCGTCAAGCAATTCATTAAGAACTCTTTTAAAAACCTTTGAGTAAGTTTGTGAATTACCCTTGATGGTTCTGTTCATTTCATCTGGGTCAAAACTTGTAGATAAAGATCCACCAAATATATCTATAAAAACACTTTTCCACTTTTGATTGTAGCCAAGCAAATTACTTTGCATTGAGAAATATATGACTTTATTATGCTCCTTCATTTTTTGCTGAGCATATTCAAAAGATTTTTTGTAAAAATCTACCTGCATGAGCATAGGCTCCCCACCGTGCCAGATCCAAAAACCACCATTGATCATGTGTGGGAATACCTTGTCAAAATAAACTTTAAATAAATCAAAACTCCACTCAGGCTCCCAACCCTCTCCCATTTCTTCCAGAGGGGGAGATGAGCAATATGAACAATCTGCATTGCACACTCTTGTAGGTTTTGCAATAACCACAGATATACTTTGCTTATCTGAATTGGGAAGTACTAGCCCCTTGGTATTGCCTTGAGCAAAAAATTGAAAATCCTTTATTTCTTCTTGTTCCATATGTGATTAAATAATATATGCCCATTATCCACAAATATGAAATAATGTCAAAACGGGAACAAATTTGGATTTGGCATATTCATCTTTTCCTCTATTATAGAGTCCAATAACTCCAAATCTGATTCAAAATGATTCATGGCTTCGTTGAAATTTGCCTTGGTGGTGCCTGTGAGCTTTTGGAATGTCAACTTCTCGTTCATCTTCATGATCACAATAGCACTGGGATAGACCATCCTTTTATTGACTTGTTGACCCCTGTTTCTAAATAGAAGCATTCCGATGGTTTCTTTCAAAGACTGCTCATCTGCTCCAACATCTCTTAGATATCTAACCACATTATTATCGGTCTTTACGAATTCTTCTATTGCCAATTGACCTTCTTTGGTATGCCAATCCACCCCATCAATCAGCCACTTTGAATTGACCATTTTTTTCTTCATGGTTTTCTCAACATGCTCTCCAGGCAAAAAATTGCCAATCTTTATTTCCTTTCTCTTCTCTCTCTCAAGCAAATAACTCAGAAGTCCCAAAGCAATAAAATGAGGCTCTTTCTGTAAAGAGTATGAATTTTCAATAATGGATATGATTTTAGAGTTATTGGTCACTTTTTTGTTCAGGTTGATAAACCTCTCAATACTATCTACTTTATTTGAAATCAATGGATTTTTCAGTTTTTGTGAACCCAATATTTCCCAACCTGCGAGAAGCCTGTTTACAATAGCTTCATCATCGTCAGTGAATATCTTCTCTTTTTCCTTGGTCTCATCAGGCATATTATCCTGATAAAATGATGATAAATAAGTCAAGTCTGAAGCACTCCTGTCTTTCACACTTTCACAAAGAATTTTGATGAATCTGAAAATATATTCATCTCCACCTTTGGAGTCTATCTCACTTTGTTTGAGTTGAGTTGATAAAAAATGCTCTATCAAATCTATGTTTCCAAGTCCAACATCCTCTACTGCTATACTTGCCAATCTGTAATACAGGAACTCTCTGTCTATTTCCATCATCTCTTTAGTATAGAAAAGAGCAAGGTCATTAAATCCCCTTCTAATGGACTTCTGAAGGCATGACATAATCAACCACTTTTCAGATATATTTTTCTTCATGATATTCATTTATAAAAATATATAAAAAATGTCAAACAAGAAGAGTAAATACAAGTTTGACATTGATTCAGTACAAAGTAAAATATTTATAGATATAAAGATATAAAAATGCCAAAACAAATAACAGTCAACGACTTCTCAGATATTAAATATGGAACATCTGAAACCCTAATAAAAGAGATTAAAGAATTTATCAAAGAAGGCGGCAATATGGATTTGCCTATCTATCACGGAGACTCTTCTTTAATGACTTTTTCAGAGTTCCTAAATAAGTACTATAGAGAAGAAACTAAAACCATATTAAGAGAAATTGTTTCAGATGATAACAACAACTCAAATAATTTATTAGAGTTCACATGGAATGCAGAAACTGGATCAGTTAAGTTTCCTGTTAATTTTAACTTTAATTGGTATAGAAGCAATTTAGGCAACTATGTCCATTATAAAGATAAAGATGAAGACTCAAAAAGCACATGTATTGAAATGCTTAAAAAACTTTTTGAAAAACTTCCTCCCAATTATAAAGATATTAAAGAAATCATAGATTCAGATGGGGACATTCTTAGAAAAGATAATGATAATGAATCAGCTATTTCTTATCTTGTAGATCAAATGCAAAGTTATGAAGTTTACAACTTGCTTTTTAATAAATATCCAGATATTAAAAAAGAATACAAAGACGTTTTGGTTGCCAAATACAATAGACAAAAAGACTTTAAATTTGCAGTAATTATTAGCGAACTTCGCAACAATAGCAATGAAATAGCTGGTGAGATGTATTTGCAAGATATTATAACTAAAGAGTATTTAGATAAAAATAAAGATAAAACACTAGGTATCTTAAACCACTTTGTATTGACCAATAATTTAGATGGTATGAAAAAAATGCTCAATGAGATTGATCTTAAATCCATTGAAAAAGAAGCAAAATATGTATCAGATCTTCCTCTTTACTATGTGAGAAGTTTAGAAGCAACTCAAATATTGGTAGACCACAAAGCTATTGAGTTTGTAATGCTTAGCAATATGAACAATCCATTTACAGTTTTGGCAAGTAACGACACCATCAAATATGATATAGAAACGATAAAATTATTGATAAACTCCTATCCATCGATAAAAGAATTATGCAGTAATCCTCAAGATGCAGCAGCAATATTTAATAAAATTGAAAATATTGATACAGGCATTGATTTTCTTGCATATGTGTTTGAACAAAAACTTGTAAATCCAAAAGATATTGAAATATTAGACTTAATATATGAAAAAACAAGGTTTTCTTACAATAATGCAGAAAGAAGTACAAAAATTTTAGATATACTTAACGGTAAACTCAAAGACTATGAATTTAATCTCAATGACTGCAACAAACTATGTGAAAAACTCATAAGACTCAGAGAAGATGGATTAAAAGTCATTAGAGATTTCAATAAAAATAAAATTATTGATATTAAAAATCCTGATTTTTTATATTCATTTTTTGATGTTGACTGTAGTATTACACAAAATTTTCATAATTACTTTGATAAACTTGATAAGGATGTTTTTAATAAAAAAACATCCAAAGGTATACCTGTTTGGTGGGCTGGTAAAACAGAAGAAATAAGAAAAATCATGATTAAAAAATCTACCGATCTTAATCAAGAAAGTTCCAATGGTGAGAAGTATTGGTTTCATATTATCAAAAAGGACTCTTTAAGTAGAAATCGTAAATATGAAAAAGCTATTACTGAAGTGATATATAAAAAAATAGACATAGATCTCAACTACAAAGATAATCTTGGGAACAATGTCATGCATTACTTATTAAAGGTAGGCAATACAGATTACCATAGCGATTTAGAGATGAATACAGTTGAGACATTCATCAAAATGATGAAAGAGCAAAACAATCATATAGACTTCAAGCCAAATAATAAAAACATTCTTCCATTAGAGCAACTTTTGCCACTAAAATCAGACAAATGGAGTATTAAAAAATATTTAAACTCTGTTGTTGAAAGACTGCCATTTGAAGTCAAAACATCAAATGATATTTATTTATTCATAGAACTATCACAAGGTTTGCACGATGAGGCTCAAGCACAACAAGTAATGAAGCAAGGGCAAATATTTTTACTTGATAAAAACCTGAAAATTCAAGGTGATCAAAAATCTAAAAATAAAATTTAAATTTTTACTTTTTGTGTTACAACAGCATTAACCTCTTTGGGTGCTACTGCTTTGAATTTTGAACATATTTCATTGTATGGTTTTTTATATTTTTCTTCTAAAGAAGACCAATCATTTAATAACATAATATCTTTTAATAAAAGATTTAAAGTGGCAAAGTCGTTTATTTTCCCAGTTGTTGCTATTTGAGTTCCAAAATCCATTATTCTAAAGCTATGCCATAAACTCTTTTTTCCTATTAAGGGGTCATAGTCTTTCTCAACCAAAAACTTTTTCTTCGCTTTGACCCAAGAATTGGATGATTTTGCACTGAATGCACTTCTGAGCTTTGCTTTATCTAAATTGAAGTGACTTAAAAAATCTTCATCTTCTACCTTGGACTCTTTAGGTATGAACAGACACTCCAAAGCACTTATCTCATGCTCTTTAATCATTTGAATAAATTCGGATTGATTAAAAACATTCAAATCAATCCTCTGTGACTTAAACGATTCAATGATATTTTCATCAATTTTTTGCCCATCTCTTAGAATCACAATAAAATCTCTGTCTGAGTTCTCATTTGCTGTCCCATAAATATGAGACCCATAAACATAAACAGCTATTATCTCAGGACTGATTGCTTTGATACTCTCTAACATAAAAACCCTTTCTTTATTTTGAAAATTTGACAAAAAACCTTATTTTTAGTTATTTATTCATATGAAAGATCATAATAGAAAAGAAATTTTTAGCAATATTTACAACAGGATATCTATTGTTTGTTCAAAAAATTCTGGTGTCATTAACTTATTGAATAATCAGTCCATATTGGACTTTACTTCATTTGTTTTAGGCTATAAAAACCACAACGAATATAAACAAGCCAATAAAAAAACAAAAAATCAACTCATATATAACCAAGTTGACATCTCCACCTATCTAGAAAAATTTAAAATCAAAAATCCAATAGCTATTTCATCACTTGATTCATATCAGATTTCTTGCCCAAAAAACAAAAACAAAGAGCAGCACCATATTGATACTAAAGAAATTGTTTTACCAAGCATTATCAAGTTAGGCTATGACCTAAAAGGTATAATGAAGAGCTATGAAAGACTTTTCATCAATGCAAAACAAGTCAAAATTCTCACAGATAATATAGAACATAAAGCTATAAAAGAAATTATTGATGAGATAAAAAACACAAACACCAAAACAGTTGAGCTAGAGAAAAATGAAGAATTCCAAAGAGTGGACTTTCTAGCATTCTTATACAATAAAAATCTTCTTGAAGATTTCTTCTATGATGAAAACGATTTGTTCTCACATATTTTTCTACACATTGTAGATCAAAATCACATACAAAAAGATGAACACCCAACCATTGATGATTTGATTGAGATTTGCAGACTTGAGCATTTGCTGTCATGTCTTTTTTCATCTAAATCAACAAATCTACTTAAAAACATTATTAAGAAATACTTGGTTAAAAATATAGACATTAATGTTATCGTTGATAACTCTAATACAATATCTCTAAATGAAGCTACGATTGATAAACATGAAAAAAATATAAAACTTATATTGAGTAAGTTAGTGGCTATTAAAAACATCTATGATTCCGGTACATTTAAAAATAATGGATTTTTTATAGAAAACTCTCAACTCAAAAATACACAGATATACTCATCTCAATCCAATGAAATTGAAGAAGAGATATTTTCTTACCTATTTAATAAAACACTAGAAAACAAAACATTTGGCAATGCTTATCTCATCAATAAAAGCAACATTCAACTCAACTCAGTCAATAAGCACCATATTGATATATCAAACAAAGTATCTGATTATGAAGATTATTCAGATATAATCATACTAGATAAAAAATTTAATTATTTTCATAATCAGTTTTTAGTAGATTTTCACATCAACACAAAAAACTTAACACCTATCTTCAGCAATGACTACAAATGGATAGATGGAACATATTTTTATATGAAAAAAGTACCAGATGATTTAAATATCAAGTATGAGATGAAAACTATTTACACAGAAAAACCACAAAAATAGTATGGTTGATTTATGTCTAAAAGTTGTCATAATAAATTATTAAAATAAGGAACAACATGATTAATAATGACATAAAAAATGATTCAGATATTTTTGATTTGATTAATCTTGAGAAAAACAGACAAGAAAATCACCTTGAACTGATTGCCAGTGAGAACTATACCAGTAAGGCGGTTATGCAGGCACAGGGAAGCATTTTAACCAACAAATATGCAGAAGGCTATCCAGGCAAACGCTACTACGGTGGCTGCGAACACATAGACAAAATAGAGCAACTAGCCATAGACAGACTCAATGCATTATTTGGCAGCAAATACTCCAATGTGCAGCCACACTCTGGTTCACAAGCTAACCAAGCTGTTTTTGCCGCACTCATCAAACCAGGTGATAAAATATTGGGTATGGATTTAAATGCTGGCGGGCACCTCACACATGGAGCAAGAGTCAATACATCTGGTAAATATTATGAAGCCTATACCTATGGAGTAAATCAAGCAGGTTTCCTTGATTACAATGAAATAGAGGAAATCGCCAAAAGAACACAGCCCAAACTCATCATTGCAGGAGCAAGTGCTTACTCAAGAACTATTGACTGGGAAGCATTCTCAAAAATAGCCAAGAATGTGGGTGCTTACTTACTTACCGATGTTGCTCATTATAGTGGTCTTATAGCAGCAGGGCTGTATCCAAACCCACTTAACTATGCTGACGCAGTAACATCTACAACACATAAGACACTCAGAGGTCCTCGTGGAGGGATTATCATGACTCAAAATGAAGAGTTAGCAAAGAAATACAACTCTGCTATATTCCCTGGAATTCAAGGTGGCCCTCTTGAGCATGTCATTGCAGGAAAAGCAGTTGCTTTCAAAGAAGCTAATTCAGAAGAATTTAAAACATATTCAAAGAATGTTATCAAGAACGCTCAAAAAATGACTGAAGTATTTCAAGAGCATGGATTTAAAATTGTATCTGGTGGTACAGACTGCCACATGTTCTTAGTAGATTTAAGCAGCAAAAACCTAACAGGTGCATATGCTCAAGAATTACTTGAGAGTGCTGGTATTACATTGAACAAGAATTCTATTCCTAATGACAAAGAAAAGCCACATGTCACATCTGGAATAAGAATTGGGACCCCAGCACTCACAACTAGAGGCTTTAATGAGAATGATTGTGCACAGGTGGCTCAACTTATTGCTGAGCTTCTTGTAGATCCTGAGAAACTCACCAAAGTCCAAGAGAAGGTTCACAATCTTGCTCACCTTCATCCAGTTTATTGAAAAATTTAAATAGCACTTAAATTAAAGCCACTAGATGTTAAAATCAGTGGCTTTAGTTTTAGTTGTAATACAACGCCTTGTGAGTGACATCAAGCTCGTAATTTTTCACAAACCTCTTTAAGCTTATTCCTGAAAACCATTTCTCACTCATATTGCTTGAATTGAATAAATCTTGAAAAGATACAAAGAAAAATCCATTGGTTGCATTGAGAATTTCAAAATCATAAACAAGCATTGCACAGATACCCAGTGCGTCATCTTCTTTTGTAAAAACTTCATTTATTTTACGGTATGCTTTTAATACATTTTCTCTTTGATTCCACAACTGTACAGAAAACTGCTGTTTGTTTTCTTCTTCATCTTCATCATCTTTATTCTCTATTGATTTCATCACTTGCTCGTAATGATCCATTATCCTTTTCTTGTATGAGCTTAAATCTCCATAAGACTCTGCTGCCAGAGTTGCAGTGTATGTTTCATAGTAAGATGACTCACTATTGCCTATAAAATCAAACTCAAAATCAACACCAGGTAAATTGTAATTTCTCAGTGATTTGCTCACCAATATGAGTTTACTTTGATGATATTCAGGGGTAAACCTTATCTGATTGAAGAATAAAATGTTATTGAGTATTTTTTGAAATAACTCTTCATCCTTATTGGCTTGCTCAATTTTCATCAATTCTTCTTGAACACCAGCTAAAATAATACCTGTTTCACTCTCATTCATGACAAATCCTCCAATGAAGTTTTTATATCTGGATATTCATCAAAAATCAAATTCAAATTTGTTTTTGGGAAAAGCATAAAATTTGTTATATCAGACGTTTGACCAAATATGTACCTTTTGAAGAAAAACTCTTCTACATTTATATATTTATGAATAAATTCTTCTAGACCCTTAAAGAAAAATTCATACTTTTCTTCCACATAAGTTGGTATTTTTTTTAATATATAATCAATATCAGGACACATACTCAAGATATTATCTTTAATATCTTCTTTAAATCCTGGTATGGTATTTAACTGAACAAAAATTTCAGATAATACATCTTCCTGTATTTTTTTCTTGACTAAAAAATCTAAAAGAAAATTTATTTTTGAAAAATCATGTAAATAATAACTTTGCTGAAAGCTACCCTTTACAATAGAGTTACTTAAAATAAGCAATATATAAAACAACCTCACAGCACCAATAGGATAGAAAAAATTTTCATCTTTTGTATGTTTGATTTTTAAATTAAGCAAAAGAAACAGTCTTTTCAATTTCTTTGTATTCTCTAAATTGATTTCTATCATGTTTAAAATTGAATATTTCAAAATATAATATAAAATATAGAAAATAACAAGCCTTTAAAATGCAATATTCAGATTATTTAGAATACCTATACAGTGATAACGATATAGACTTTTATATCAGAAAAGACTATGGTTTTGAATTAAAAGAACTAGCTCTTGAAAATAAACTTTATGAAAACTTTGGAAGACATAAAAGCATTTACCTTGAAATGCTAAAAGGCAACATATATCAAGACAATCTTAACCTTCAAGTTTGGGCATTTGATAACACCATCAATAAACCTATAGGACTCTATACATTTTTTGATTTGGATGGAGACACTCCAACTGGAACAATACACCTATACACAAGTCCAGCCTATAGATTTAAAGGCTTATCTGCACAAGCAGTAACTATTTTAGATGAAAAAATATCAGAGCAATTAGGTCAATATCACATCATACTCAAAGATGATGCAAAGCACTTGGAAAAATACATTTCCAACAACACAACATCAATAGAAATTTTCCAAGAACCCAAGGTCAGAAAAATCAATCTAAAATAATTTTTCTTTTTCTACCCAACAAAAAGTAGTGAGAGAATTTTTCCTTATATTCTTTACCTAATTGCTCAGTCATGAAAGCGGTATAGCCTATATCTCTAAATGGCTCAAAGAATGCAAATGTTTTAATTCCTAATTGCTGAACTTCTTGTTGAAAGATCAACAACTCTTCTTGATCTTGTGCTTGATAAATGACAAATGAACAATTGTGAGTGGCATTGGGGTTTTTGTCTTGCAAGCCTGTGGTGAATGCAGCATGTGAGGCTTGGACGAGTTGCTGCTCTATACTCATGTCTGTTCTGACAAACATGAACCTGTAGAAAACTTCATCAATCTATTTTGTATTATCTTTCATTTTTAATCTCCTTATTTTTGGTTCAATACCTTTGGCTCTTGATTTAATTTAACTTGAGTTTTATGTGAAAACGGGTCTTCCTCATTCTTGACACCTTGCTTGACTACACTTGGTATTACAGGCTTTGAAATATCCCACTTATTCTCTTTATCAGCTTTTGGAGCTACAGATTCTTTCTTATCTGTATCTGGCTTTTCTAACTCATTTAAAATTTCATCAATATTGTCAGGAATAATCTTACTCATGACTTCACTCATTGTATCTTCATTTTTAACATTTTCAACCACTTGAGGCTCAACTACAACTGTAGAGGGAATACTTTCTTCAACTTTTTTAACATCTTGATTCACTTTTACCAATTCTTGATTCACTTTTACCAATTCTTGATTTCTGACCTCTTTAAGATTCAATGGCTCAAAATTGTCTTGAGCAATATTTTCATAATTTTCAAAAATAGGAATATTGACAAAATCTACTACTTCTTCTTGTTGTTTTTCTGCAACAATCTCAGCAACTATCGGAGCAGAGTTTACAATATTATTTTCTTGTTTAACTTCCGATTCATTAGATACAACAGAATTGACCTTCAATTCTTCATCTTTAGATTGAAGTTTTCCTTCATTGAGAATTCTAAGTCTTTCTTTCTCAAACTCTTTTTCTTCCTTCTCTTTCAGGATACGTTTTTCTTCTTCCTTGTCTTTCTCCAACTTTAATTCTTGAACTCTTCTTATTTGTAAGAAGTTACCCACCATCAATAACACAATAGCAAGAGGGTCAATCACAACCACCATCATGAGAGCCAAAATTTTTGCAGCTTGATCAGGTGTTGTACCCCAAGTTTTAGCCAATGAACCCATAGTTCCAGCTTGACCTGTATCTTTTAACAACTCTTGATTTAAGTCTGGTATCTGTCTATCCAACTCTGTAATTCTTGTATTGACCTGTTGTATCTCTTGTGCAAATAACTCATTTAAACGACGCTTTTGTGTTACAAACTGTGGAGGAACATCAGCAATTTGTTTATCAATTTCTAACTTTCTTTTTTCTAACTTATCTTTTTCAGCAGTCAATGAATCAATTCTTGCTGTGATTTGTACTTGATTGGCAGTTGTTTTTCCAAACTCTTGCAACAAGAAAGCATAAGCACCATACGAAGTTATCACACTCAAGAATATGAGTGTTGGCAATAAAAACATCTTAAACAAGATATTTAAGTATTTCCAATTTTTGTAAATTACAGAAGCAATGACAATTTTTGCAAAGTCCAGTGATATCGCCAATGTAATGAGTATGATACTTGATTTGCTAGACAAACCTACAACGGATATATAGCTGCCCAATATTTCCAAGACGATAGCAGCAGAGAAGACTAGAACTATTTGAATCATTATATGTTTTAAAAATTATCCGTAACTTTAACTTAAAAATAGAAATTCGTCAAATATCAAATTACCTTATTTTTAAGCAATTCCAAGCCTCTTTTTTGTCTTAGTTCTTGGCATTTTGGATTGGGATTTCCATTTTCGTCCCAAACATGATATTTTCTACAAACACTGGGTCTATTTTCATAGATTGAGCACTTTTTCTCACCACCTTCTGTAGACAGTGCAGTGCATTTGCCTCCACCATATTCTGTGCCTTTCATGGCAACCAAAAAATGATTGATAGGAATCACAAAAGAGTCATCAACAGTTCCACCCAAACTCTTGAGTTCACCTTGATAAAAAGATACTCTGAAATGTTCACAGCAAGCTCCACATTGAATGCAGGGATTGTCCTCTCCTGACATATCAGTGTACATATCTCCATTAGGTTGTTTTATTTTTGTTTCCAATTTTTTTAATCCAATATTGTCTTACTATTGTAACACAAAGTCTTGTAAAATTTGATGAAGTATTAAAAATTAAAATTGGTAGTTCTGGAGAATTCCGAGATCTCGACCTCTGCAATGTCAATGCAACGCTCTTCCTCTGAGCTACAGAACTGTTTTTGAGAAATTTGGTAGATCCACCAAGAATCGAACTTGGGAACAAACCTTATCAAAGTTTTGTTTTACCACTAAACTATGGATCTAAAAATTTGGTGCCCCAGTACGGATTCGAACCGCAGACCTACTGATTACTAAACAGTTGCTCTACCAACTGAGCTACTGAGGCAAAATACTTTTCACTATATAGAAAGATCTCTACTTTATTATTACTGGCTCCCCGAGCAGGGATCGAACCTGCGACAACCTGATTAACAGTCAGGCGCTCTACCAACTGAGCTATCGGGGAATATATTCTTACAAATCTTGGTGCCCCATGACAGAATCGAACTGCCATCACCTGATTACAAAACAGGTGTTCTACCATTAAACTAATAGGGCTAAATACTATTATTTCTGGCTCCCCGACGTGGGATCGAACCACGGACCAATTGATTAACAGTCAACTGCTCTACCGCTGAGCTATCGGGGAATATATTCTTAACAAATAACAGGGAAGCAAATAAACTATGGTTACATTAAAAGTGTGTTTTTAGAAGGAAGTTCATTAATAGCCTGTCATTTGTTAAAAATACAGTATGCCGAGTGTGCAAGAGTCGAACTTGCAACCAGGCTGCGCGCTTACCCTGCTCTACCAGTTGAGCTAACACTCGCCATACTATACTTATGGTAGGACGTACTGGGTTCGAACCAGTGACCAACAGATTAAAAGTCTGCTGCTCTACCAACTGAGCTAACGTCCCATGCAAAAAAACAAATATATCATCACTAAAAATTGGTGGGACCAGAGGGATTCGAACCCTCGACAATCGGATTAAAAGTCCGGTGCTCTACCAACTGAGCTATAGTCCCGTTTTCACAATAGCTGATATTTCTATCAACTAAAAAATATTTGGTGGCTCCACTTGGACTTGAACCAAGGACCCCCGCCTTATCAAGACGGTGCTCTAACCAACTGAGCTATAGAGCCAAATACATACTTCATCAAATTTTTAAAGAGCAATAAAAAAGCACCTCATTTGAGGTGCCTTTTGGATAAACTTAAGATTAAGTTAACAAAAGACACCCCTAGAACATTTATTAATGTTCTTGATATTGGTGTTTGTGTTAACTGTGACGAAAGACATTTTATTTAATTCCTATTAATTTATCAATGTAGTTATTGTATTACAGTAAAAAAATTAAGTCAACACCTTTTACGAAAAATATTCAATATATTTGAAAATAATTTTTTTCTTGCTAATGGTCAGCAAAAAAACAATAAGTCATATATTTGACTCAAAAACATTGGAGTTCATATATAATAAGCATATATAAAAGGACTACACACATGTTGATTGATTGTGCAATTTATGAATCAGGAAAAAAAGTGAAAGCCGTATCACCTGAAGAATTTGATACATCTACTCTAGATGACAGCAGCAAAAAATTCATTTGGGCTGCTTATGTGGACCCTGCTCCTGGAGAAGTAGAGACACTTTGCAACAAGCTTGGAGTTCATGAATTGGCACTTGAAGATGTCAGGCACGGAAGTCAAATGCCTAAGATGGAAGAATATGATGATCATATTTTCATTGTCATCAAACAACTTATGCTGGAGAAACAAACTTGAATACATATAAATTCAAAAGGTATTACATATATGAACATATTTCTTGTCAGACATGCACAATCAGAAGCCAATGTTAACTACAGAGAACTTCATTCAAAAACCAATGTGGGTATTCAATTGACATCTGAAGGTATTTTGCAAGCACATCAAACTGGCGAATTTCTCAAAAAAACTCTTCAAGACAAGACAAGTGTAAAAGTATGGAACTCACCATATAAAAGAACACGTCAAACCTCTCAAATAATCAAATCACACTTGACCAATTCCTTTCTTGAAGAAGAAAGTATTTATATATCTGAAAGACAGTTTGGCCTTGTTGATGATGTTGATGAATACTCAAAACATTTTCATCACGAATCAAAGCACTACAACATGCATAGACAAAGCAAGCATGAGTTCTGGGTAAGACCCCCACTTGGTGAGTCACCTTTTGATATGTGTCAAAGACTTGATTTCTTCTTGAGAACTGTCCTTGATAAAGACATTGAAAATCATGTGATTGTCAGCCACGGTGCTGCTATCAAGGGTCTTTTGATGATGAATCAGAAATGGATTTTTGAACAATACGAAATGTTAAATCCTTATAATGCAAGTGTTCATCTTATTGAAAACAATGTTTATAAGGGTGAAATTTTTAAACCTAAAAACGTGACTACTTAAAATGAATATCGTTAATAACAAACCAGTAAGCAGAACTATTTCTATTGAAGATGTGAAAACAGGACATTTTCTAAAGCTCAAAGATCTCAGAAAATTCGTTGAAGATCATAAAGAACTTAATGAGAACACTCCTGTAGTCATAGATAGAATTGATGACTCATACTTCTTCTCAAATGGTGACAATGGTTGGAAGACTTTAAAAGTTCATTGGGAAACCAACTTTTATGGCAAGAGCACATACAATAAAGACGCTTATAAAACTATTGTTCAATCTTATAGTAAAAGTCCAGACAACCCTATAGATCACACACTTTTAAGTGTTGAGGAAGATAAAGATGGCCTTACAGTTGAACAATACAGCGATGGTATCCCTGCTTACTCAATTCATGTGACAAAAGACAAAGAAACAAAAGAGCCTGTTGTCTTCATCACACCTCACTACTAAATCAAAAAAATACAATAAAAAAGCCTTGAATTTTCAAGGCTTTTTCTTTTTAATTCAAGGTGAAATTACCTTTATCATCTATATCCATAATATACTTGCTCTTATCAACAAAGAAGTCCATTAAAATCTTATCAGATATGAAGGATTTCAACTCATCGTTAATAACTCTTCTGATAGGTCTTGCACCGTATATAGGGTCAAAACCTTTCTTTGCAACATGATCGTGAATATTTTTTGAGAAAGTGATATCTATTCCTTTTTTAATCAGCAAGTCTTGTAGAACTTTAATCTCTATATCAACAATCTTGCCAATTTTCTCATTATCCAATGCTTCAAATACAATGATATCGTCAATTCTATTAATTAACTCAGGTTTCATGTAATTGTTAACTTCTTTCATAACATCTTTCTTTACCTTATCGTAATCAATTTTCATGATTTTTTCATTGATATCAGTTTCAGATTCTTGTGCAAAACCAATTGTTTTTCTATTCGCAAAAATTTCCTGAATCTTGTTTGAACCAAGGTTGGATGTCATAATGATGACAGCATTTTTAAAGTCAAAAACTTTTCCATGGCTATCTGTTAATATTCCATCTTCAAATATCTGAAGCATTAAATTGTGAATATCAGGATGAGCCTTTTCAATTTCATCAAGCAGTATGACAGAATAAGGATTTCTCTTGATGGCTTCAGTTAGAACACCACCATCGTCATAGCCGACATAACCGGGAGGTGCACCAGTGATTCTTGAAGCAGTATGCTTCTCCATATACTCACTCATATCCAGTCTTATGAGATTCTTCTCTGAACCAAACAAGAATTTAGCTAAAGATTTAGCAAGCTTTGTTTTTCCTGTACCAGTTGGCCCCAAAAATAAAAATGTTCCATACGGTCTATTTTCTTCAGCCAAACCTGCTCTTGCATTTTTAATTGCTCTTGTAACAGCGGCAATAGCTCTATTTTGACCTACAACCATAGATTGTATTGTTTTCTCCATATCCATGAGCTTTTTCTTCTCTGAATTAGCAAGTCTTGATACCTCAATTCCTGTCATCTTGGATACCACATGGGCTATTTCTTCAGAAGTTACTTTATTTCTGAATAATTTACCCTCTTCTTCAACTTCCCTATCTAAATTGACATTACTCTCTTTTGTATTGAGAAGACTCTTCAAGTTTGGCAACATCTCATATTCCAATTTTGCAACTTCTTCCCATTTTGATAATTTTTTCAAATCTTCAATTTTATTCTTGGTCTGCTCAATAGAGTTTTTAATTTCTTGCACAGAAATGCTGGCAGCTTTTTGAGCTTCCCATTTCTTGATAAGAAATTCTTTCTGCATTGTAAGATCTGACAACTCCTTATTGATTTTCTCAATATCCTCTTTGGACTCATCTGATTTACCCAATACAGATACTTCTACCCTTAATTGAGTCATCCTTCTTTCTATCTTATCAATAGCCTCAGGCTTGGAGTCAATCTCCATTTTAATAAGTGAACCAGCCTCATCAATCAAGTCTATTGCTTTATCAGGAAGCTGTCTGTCTGATATGTATCTGCTGGAAAGTTTGACTGCTGATACCAAAGCGTCATCAGTAATGGATACTCCATGATGAATTTCAAATCTTTCCTTCAATCCTCTAAGAATAGATATTGAGTCTTCCACTGAAGGTTCATTTACAGTAACTTTTTGAAATCTTCTCTCAAGTGCTTTGTCCTTTTCAATGAATTTTCTGTATTCCTCAAATGTTGTAGCACCAATACACTTCAACTCACCTCTTGCAAGTGCAGGCTTCAAAATATTACCTGCATCCATAGCACCATCTGTTTTGCCAGCGCCAACCAACATGTGTAGTTCATCAATGAATAAAATCACATTACCTGCTTGGGCAGTAATTTCCTTAATCACCCCCTTGAGCCTTTCTTCAAATTCACCCCTGAACTTTGCACCCGCAACCATGCTGGTCAAGTCAAGACCCAAAACTTTCTTACCCTTAATGCTTTCTGGCACTTCACCTGATACAATCCTTTGAGCAAGACCCTCTACAATGGCAGTTTTACCTACACCAGGCAGACCAATCAATACAGGGTTGTTCTTGGTTCTTCTGCCAAGAATTTGAAGTGTTCTTCTTATCTCATCATCTCTACCAATAACAGGGTCTAACTTCTTTAGAGTTGCCTCTGCTGTGAAATCTCTTGTGTATTTTTTCAGACTATCTTCGTTTTCTTCCATATTGGATGAGTCTGTCACCTCTTTTAATTCGTCTTCTAAAATTTTCAACAATTTATGCTCTTTCACACCCATTGAAAGCAAAAATGGTTTAATCTTGCTATCAACATTCAATACTGCCAAAAGAAACAACTCACCTCTGACAAATTGATCACCTCTTTTTGCGGCAGTCTCTTGCATATTGATGGTGACAGCATACAAGTCTCTGCTATAAACAACTTGGGTTGGGTTTGAAACTGATGGAAGAGAGTCAACCTGTGCATTTATCTTTGCCATCATTTCATCAAAATCATATAGACCAGCTTTCAACAAAATTTCTATAAACTTTGTGTTCTTTTGCTCTGCCAATGCCAAAAACAAATGATATGTATCCAATTCTTGATGTTTTTTCTTGATAACCAATGATTGTGCACTAGCAATGGCTTCTTGTAGTTTCTCTGTGGGTGTTTTTGTCATATTAAATATATCTCCTGTAATACCTATATGTGATGAGTTTAAATTAAAACAAGTCAATTATAGCAAAAATTTTAGACTATTGGCATAAAAACAACAATAAAATTAGGATTAAATGCTACAATATCGGAATATCAAATCTCTAAGGATTATCATGTCTGAAATCGTTGAAAAACAAACCAATAAACAAGCTATCAAGCCGCCATCCATGTGGAATGTTCTTTTTCTCAATGATGATTTTACCACATTTGAATTTGTGATGGCACTCATTATACAAGTTTTCAATAAAACTGAAGAACAAGCCCATCTGATCACAAAAGATATTCATGAAAAAGGCAAAGGCATTGTTGGCACATATACCAAAGAGATTGCTGCAACCAAACAAACCATAGCAATGGACTATGCCAAAAAATTTGGACACCCCTTGCAAGTTGTTATTGAAGAAGTGCCTAATTAAGTTTTCTCTAATTTAAAATACACATCCCAGTGTTCAAACATGAATCTGGGATTCATTATTTTTATGAAGTGTTTTCTCCACATGACAACAAACTGATATAAATCTTCTTCAGTCTTTAGGTTTTCCATCACATAATCAGCCCAATGTTTTTTCTTAACATCTACAATATCAACTAAATTGTGCTTGCTTAGAAAATCCTCAATCTCAACAATTCTACTATCTGGTATAGAAACTATTTCTTTATTTTTGATTTTTTCAATAATTTTTTGATAATTCAAAATCTTCTTATTAAGAACTTCCTCTTGTGTCAATCCTTCATTGAATAATGCACCAACATTTTGAGCAAGCTCTTTCTTCAATATGGAAGCATGTCCTTCATACTCTTCATGGCATGATATGCAAATAGGCAAAATATCATGATGATTATTCTCTTTATAAGCAAGAGGCAATCTGCTTCTAAATACATAAGGCATAACATGGTGTTTGTTTAGGTTGTGCTCAGTGCCACAAACAACACAAATATTTTTCAACTCTTGTATATAAAACTTCTCATTCGCTTTCCCATTACCCTCAGGTACAAAATTGATTTGAAATGTTTTATCATCAATCCATTTAGCCAATCCTCTGTTGATATACCAATTTGCTTTTTTTGAATTACAATAGCACATCAGTTGACCACTCATGTCAACCATCTTGAAAGACTCATAGATTACTTTTTGACTGGCATTAATTGGCATTTAACTTCCTCTCAATTTCTATAAAATCAACAACTTCATCAGCATTGATTTTCAATATTCTATTATTCTCTACATTTTCAGGGCAAACCAATGTTTTCTCAAATTTATCCCAATTATTGAGTTTCCACTTGTCCTTGGGATGTCCTCTTTTAATAATATTTTCTTTGATTTTCTTAGGTTCAGAGTCAATATATATGTGCATCAAATTGACTTCTTTATCAATCCTCAATTTCTCATGAGAAAATATCAATCCAGAATTCAACTCTTTTGTCCAAGGAGCAGGGCATATCACACTAATGCCCAACTCAAGATTTTCCCTTGCAATATCTATTGTACTGCTATAGTCCAAGTCTCTAACTTTTGATTTGAACAGGTCACTGTCTCTGTCCATGGGATCAACTCCCATCTCTATCATTAGAGCATTGGAATACCTATCCCCTACAGTGTCTTTATCCAAGAGACACCAAGACTTGGATTTTGAGATTTGGTATTTAATCCAAGATTGAGAAAATGCAGTCTTGCCTGCACCCGGAAGACCAAGCACGAAAAATAGATTTGTTGTTTTCATAAAGCAATAATAATTATTGCATGATTATATATGAAAAAGTTTTTTATTTGTCGATTTATTGGCAAAATAAGAAAAATTATCCCAGTTTTTTAAGTATTCTTCCAATTTTTGAACAACTGGTGTGCTGCTGTTGGGTTTAAATTGGTTATATGTAAAATCATATACTGTATCGTCATTGAATAGCAGCGCATAGTGAACCATATGTTGAGCACCTATTTTTTTCCACTTTTTGTGAGCACAATCTACATCACCATTAAATCCCTCAAGGCGAATAATTTTAGCATTGACATCATCTGACATTCTTTCAAAAAAAATTTCACAAACTCTCCTACACTGGTCAAAACTACCCTCTGGTGTTGATAGTTTTTCAAGAAAATCTTGATTTTTATTCATCAATTGTATTATTTCTTTTTCCCATTTATCTTTTTTACCGAATTCAATATCTTCAACAGAAAAGATGGATTGTGCATATATTTTTGATATTTCTTTGATAGCTTCTTTTTTATATTCTGCAAAAGGTACTCCCATAAGATAAAGTGCAAAATCCTCAGCAAAATCTTCATTTCCTGTAAAAGTATTGATAATTAAATTTTTTGCTTTAGATAGCTCTGGATTTCTGCTGATTTCACCACTATTTTGTACCTTTTCTTCAATGACATGGGCATATTCATGTAAAAGGGTTGACAAAACAACCTCATCAATTGATTCAAGACTGTTCTTAGCGACTTCTTCATGGGCATTGAAATCAACATAAAATATAGGTCTTGAAGTGAATGCAGATTTGCTTTTATACCAACCTATGAATCCTGAAGGATGTGATTCTTTTGCTGCTTTGATTGTAAAATCGGAGTCTGGTATACCAAATCTTGATAAAACATCTGCCAAAAGATTTTTATATTTTTTTATGATTTCTTTTTCCATTATTATAGTCCTTAATTACTTCTAAATTTTCTAGCTCATCAATATTGATTTGGTTTTTCAACAATAAAAGTGTTGGCAAGCTGTCATGTATAGCTCTTTTTTTTGCCACCTCAAACGAAGTATCAATAAATATCCAATGAATTTTATGCTCACTGAATTCTTCTCTAAGTATAGCAAGCAGTTTTTCTTGATTTTTCTTCAAACACAACATTGGATCTGAGAGCACTATATCATCTCCCCAATGCAGATTCTTTATCTCTTTTAAAAAATCCTCAATTTTTTTATCTTTTGAGAGAACAGACAAATCATCAAAAACAACCTTTTGAGCCAAGTTACTCTCAATATATGTGCTTTTACCAGCACCAGGCAATCCAAATACAACTGTTACTGTCTTCATTAACTTATTATATCAAATCAAACCAAAAACACTATTTTTCTTGATTTTTTTTGTTAAAATAGAGATATGAAAAGATACATATCAAGAATAGATCCAGAAGAAAACCTAAAAGCACTCTTGGATTTCTCCAAGGGAAACCAGTTCACACTTTGGGAGCTTACATTTGAGCAGCTTGACTATAGAGAAAGAGAAATATTCTTTAAGAACTTAAACAATACCATTAATACATTGCCATTTGTTCCAGAAAACAAAATGATTGATTTTTTGGATGAGTTCTTCCAGCACAATAAATTTAAAGAAAACTTTGATTTACAAGCATATCCTGAACTTATTAAAAAAACACAATCCTTTTGGAAAGATATAGAAATAGATTTTTCCAATGTTAATGGGTTTCTTTTCCTTATTCCCCTCCTTGGAGATAAATACCTGTCAGAGTATTTGGACAAAAAAGATGATAGCTCACTCTATTATGCATGTCAGGCTGAAAACCTAAAAGAAAATAAAGAGAAAATTATCCTTAGATTGTTTGAGAGGGGTTACTCTCATTTTTTGAGTTCATTAAAGACAGAGTACTTCTTTATCTCAAGTATTAATCAAAGCAAAGAGTTTGAAGTTGAAATTGTTGAAAACTCAGAAACAAAATTGGTTAAAAAAACCCTTTATGAACTATGTAAAGAAACTGCATTCAAAAATGTGGATCTGATACCCACCCACAACAAGATTTTCAATTACACAGATTATAACAAAACAGACTATTATGAGTGGTTAAAAGTCCAAATTAAAGATAATAACAATAAAAATATTGAATATTTTAGAGAGAAAATTTTTCCCAAATTAAGCGAAGAAGAAAAAGAATATATAATGCCAGCACTTCTTCCAGAACAAGACAACTTAAAACTATTCAATGCCTTTCTTCAAACAGGATTTGGCCTTAAAAGTATTTATGAGTACAAACCTAAAACACATCAAATCTTAAAAGGATTAAATGAATATCAAGATAAAAATCTTATAAAAAAGATGATTAGAAAAGGGTATGTTAATCTAATGGATTACAAAGTTGATGGCAACTCCATCATATTTTCAGTTGAAGATTTATTTTCATATCAACCAATAGAAAAACTTAAAAAAATATCTTGTGAAGAATACTTCCAATCAGACAAAATTTTTTACTACCTAATAAATAATAAAATCAAAGTTAAAGAATATTATAAGGAAGCAGGTGCTGAAACATATGCAGACAGACCTTTTACAGAAAAAGAGCTTACTATGGCTCAAATATGCACACATAAAAAACACGATCACTTTTTATCCATATTAAACTTCAACCCAAAAGATTACAACAAACATCTTGGCAATATAGATCCAGAATTTAAGTATAAAAAATATAACGAACTTAAAGATGAAAAAAAACTTATTTTTGTAGAAAGACTTCTTGAAAAAGTATATTTCGGTCCAGTTTATCAACTTACCGAAAAAAATTGGGACTCACATAAGAAATATTTAACCAATTTGAGTAATATTTATTTTTCTGACTATAACACAAAAGAAAGCATTCATCTCATATCAGAACACCTAAATCTTATTCAAAAACTTGGCATTAAAAATCCTAAATATATGGATGAATACTTTTCATTTCTATGTGACTTTGTTGAAACCCACATGTTTACAATAAGAAGGCTTAATAAAGATTCTGCTCCAGTTGATCAGATATCTCAGATTATTGATTTATTGGGTAATGAAAAAAAGTATGACTGGAAGAAAATCAAAAATGAATTGGACAAAATAAAACCTGAAGATAAAACAAATTCAGATACCAATGAGATAATATACTCTCATCTTCACCTAATTGCACTCAAAAACACTCTTTCTGTAGACTCTAATCCAGTCTATAAAAAATTAAAAATTTAGTTCTTAGTTCTTGTTAACTTGAAATAAATTCTTTCTCTCTATTTCAATATTTTGCTTCTGCGCCAAATCATAGAGCAAACTTGTTTGAAGCTCTAAAAGCTCCAAGGGTGTCACAGACATGACAAACTTACCTTGAGAAGATACATAATCAACAGCAGCTTGCTCATCTGAAGCAAAAACAGGTGCTATATTGAGTTTAGGCTCAGTAGCTTGACCAGCCTGTATTTGCTCCAACTCTTCTTTTGAATTAACCACTTGTAAAATAAAACCCCTCATTTTTTGTGGTTTTGGCTTAATATTGAGCACGTTGTTTTGTGGGTCCCAATTGATTTGTGAATTGGATTGTTTTTCTGACTTGATTTCAAACATGTATATATCCTTAAAAAATGAATTCAATAAAAATAATACAAAATCTAAATTGTGTCAAATTTTCATTTTTCTCTTTATCGGATCTGGTTGAGTCAATTGCAATTCCAGTTCAATTGCTTTTTCTTGTTTCAAGTAATTGTTCAATGTAATTTCCTGATCGTTTCCTAAAGATTTAACATTCCCAAAAGAAACATTGAGTTTATAATCTATATACTTACTCTTTAAACTTACAAAATGTTTTTCCATCGTTCTTTGCATTTGTTCATCAGAGAATTTATCAACATAAACAGTAAAAGACTTATTTTTATAATCATTCCAAAATCTTTTATCAAAAACAATGTTTTTTATTAAATCTTCAGGCTGACTTATATTGGTGACATTTGCATGAATTTTGCATATTTCAAAATCAAAAGAGTCTATAAAATTTTTGACATGATAACTGGAAAAAAGCAAATCTACAGGATATTCATCTTGAGAATTAGACAGCTTTATAACAGATATAATTTTATCAAACATGTAATTGTCGCTACTTAATAAATCATCATCTTTTATCGATTGATTTCTAATATTACTTAAAGGCCACATACTTTTTGCAAAAATATTGTCTGCCTTTAATTTAGAAGATAAAAATTCTGTCAACAATTTACAAGGTATATCGTCTATATCCTTTGATTTCGTAAAGTTTTCAGCCATTTTTTTAACAAATTCTTCATCACAACATTTTTCATTCAATAGTGTTTGAGACAGTGCATATACCTTTTTCTTCAATTCAGATTCAGTATATTTGTGCTGGGTTAATTCCTTGTATAAATTAGATGTATCCATATCATCCAAAGAGCTAAAAAAATCGTGAAACTTGTAATAAAACTCATTACTAAATCTGACATTTACCAAAATATCCAAATCTTTAATATTATCAGGATTTATAATTAGATCTCTTAAAGCACCACCAACCAGTTTTGTTTCAATTTTTATGGGTAAAACTTCCTCATATGCAGATAAGAAATCATTAACAGTTTTAACGGTTTTTAGGATTTTTTCTATATAAGGAGATTTAACCTTAAACCCCTCATATACACTTATAAGAGAATCAATAGAAGATGAACCCAACTTCTGATCATCAACTTTTGGTTCAAAATCATCACGATCAATATTGTTAGTGGCTACTAACAATATTGAAGAATTCAACCCCAAGCTTTTAAGGTATTCTATATTTTCTTGATTATTTGATAAAATGTTCATATACATATTCTAACAAATATTACATCCGAATCAAAATGAATGATGACTTTAAAAAAGTTGTAAATGCAAGAAAGAAGTTTGTCGATTTTATTGACAACTACTGCACATTTTATTTTGAAAAAAATCATGTTTTTTTAGAAGAACAAAAAACACTTAATGACTTCAAAAGTTCAGATGAAAAAAACCAAATGTTTCTCAAAGAAACAAATAAAAAGCTCAGAGATATCCAAGAAAAAATAAAATCACTGTCAAAAAACTCTGACAACTACAAAGATGAAATTACAGTTCTTGAAGCAACACACCAAAATATAGTTGAATACAATAAATCCAATCAGTACGAGTGTACTAAATCATACAATCAACTCAATACATACTACACACATTCTATTACGAAAATCAAAGATCTGATTGATTCTCACTCATATAAAAACCCACAATACTTGTCATTGAAACAAATCATCAAACAGACTGAACGCTCCTTTATCAAACAATGTGAATCATGGGGCGAGGAAGACATACAAAAACACAAGGAAATTAATTATAAAATGCAAAGCATTTTTAAGAATATCAACATCTTCACCAATGAAATCAAATTACTGATAGAGAAAGAGAAAATCCTCAACATCAACCAAGAAATCAGTAATGAGAAACAGATGAGAGGCAGTAACCAGATGATTCTTAATAAATATAAAGAAATTCTAGCTCAAATACAAACATTTTATTTGGGAAACTCTTCTTCCATGGATTTATCATTGCTATCTCAAATCAATTTATTTGAGAAAAATCTCATTAATAAACCAGCAACATTAAATAGTACAATGCAAAATCTTGAACTATTCAAAGATTTACAGGTAAAAGTTGATAACTTGTCTTCTAAACTTTTTTCAATTGATGAAAAGAATATTCAAATCATACAAGAACTAGAAAGAAAAAAATCTATACTTATGAAAAATGCGATATATGAGGATGATTTGATATGGAAGACGGTTGAATTTTCCATCTGTAAAAACACATCTTATAATTTTGGTATTATAAAAGATTACTTAAGAAACCACCCTCATAGGTTCTTTAGTTAAAAAATCATTGATTACTCAATCGCCATTTTATTAATAGTTGCTACGTGTTTTTCATCTTTTTTAGAGTAAATATTCATAAATACTAAATCATATTTAAAAATAAAATCTTTTGCCAAATCAACAGCATTCAAAAAATCACCAAATACAAATACTTTTTTCTCATTGTGCATTATGTAGAACATATATTCCTCTTATTAATTAGAATACATTCATTGTATCATAAACAATCATATTTTCTTTGTTTTTGGCATTTTTACAACATCAGATATTTTATGATCAAGTGCCTTGTAACTCAAATACGCCATGGTTTCTCTTAAAGCCTCAATTTGACTAATTTTAATATTGTCTTTAATACCTGCAAATTTTGATATCTTTTTAATATACATATTGGCAAAGTCTAAAACCTTCTCTTTGCTTTCAAGAGATCCTTCTAGTTTTCCTATTGCTTCAGAATTCGTCAGGCAATTAAAAACTTTTTCTCCATATTTTGGTAAAAAGTAATTCAATACATGAGAAGACAAGTAAGATAGAGATACGTTTATAAAACTGGGGTTGTTTTCATTATCCATTTTGATATCGAATAAATCAATTTTTCCATCAAGCAACTCCAGAAAACTACCCTTATCTTTCATACAGGCTGTATTGACTACATATAAAAGCGTATAACTTATTTTTTGAAAATTTTCATGCTCTATCAAGTACTTGAATCCATTTATTTTATTATTTGAAATTGAGTTTTTAAAAATTGAATCATGTCCCCAAGGATTACCTCCCAATTTGTGCATATCTTTGAAAAAATCCACAATCAAATCATCATTTAAATGTATGGCAGCATAATCAGAGATAATTTCATCACTATAAGAGGGATCTAAACCTTCATTCTTTATGTAATCTATAACTCCTTTTGAGTTGCCATTTTTGAACATCTCTATGATTTTAAAAATGTCAGCAGCAGCAGGATCACGCATTGAACTTAACTCCACACTTTATCTTTGCTATCATATTTTTCTTTGGCTCATTTATAAAACCACTCTCCAGTAAATCAGTAATAATTTCTTCAACAAGATTATCACCTGATTTGAATACTTTATAAGGTATAGACATTTCTTTTAAAAATACATGAAGCTCCTTTTGGATTGAGTTTGCTTGCTCAATATTGTGAATTCTTTTCTCAACTTCAAAGTCATGATTTCTTTCTATAAAAATATTGTAATTTTCATAAGAATTGTATAAATTCTTGATAAAGTCTTTGAATCCAGGCACATAATTATCTGGTGTATAGTAGCCTATTAATGGTAATGGGCAGTCAGATACCGCATATTCTGACTTACCTATGAGCCTTGCAAGCCTTTTGTTTTGTTCAGCCAAAACAACCAACTGACCACCGAATTTCTCTACATTGTTTTCTTCATAAATCATTTCTTTGAAAAATTCAGGTGTATTTTCAACATTGTATTTCATCATTTTCATTTGGTAGGTAAGACCCAGCATTGTTGTACTTTTACCTGAGCTTGGAGCACCAAATAGATTAATTACTTTCATTATATTGCCTTTTAGTTATATCTATATAATACCAAATCCAATTGAACAAATAAAGTGAATGAAATTTTTGATTGAAATTTTTCTTGATAAGTGGCAATTATATTGACAAAAACAAAAGAAAAACTTTAATGATATAAAGAAAAAAATAGTGATTTAACATGAAACTGATAGGTGATTTTAGATATGCTTTTTTAGAAGGACTTAAATACTTTCTAAAAACACAAAAAGCAAATATTTGTATAAAGTATGATAAAAATGAAGGCCACATTGGAATCTTCATCAAACAAATACAACCCAATTTGATTAAAGATGATTCTGAGATTATTCTTAATCAAATTGAAATTGACAGATATGTAATCATTTCTGAAGAAATATATCTCATTGAATCCCCTTTAAAAGTACAAGACAAAGCAATAGAACTTGGTTTTTTTAAGTTCTTTGATATTGAATTTGATAAGGACTTGGATAAACTATTTTTCTCCTTCATGATCAATAATCTCCCAGATGAACACTTAAATAATTTCATTAAAATAATGAAAAAAAATGGTGATGATAAGTTTGTCACCTTCAAGAAAACCACAGAAAACAAACAGAAATTCTGGGTCTTATTTGAAATATTACACGAAGATATCAGCAGCAATCAAATGCTTGAAATATTTAACTCTCTCTATAGTTTTGCAGAAAACAACATAGAAACTGTTCAAGAAATAGACTCAAGAATATATGCTTTCCTATCTATAAGACCAGACTTGTTGTTCCAAGAAAAAGACCAATTGAGCATGTTCAATGCTATGAGCAACATTGTTGGGAAAGAAAGAGCTTTAAAATACAAGGATTTTTTAAGTACTAAAATAAAACAAGACATTGAAAAAACATCTTTTATAACAGATGTTCACAGCAATATTATCTACATATCAATCAACTTCAATACTCTATATCATCAAGTACAAATATATCCGCTTGGAGGGATAGGCAAAACAGTATTCGTAAAAATGATTGAAAAAATAATACAAGAAATATCGGACACAAAAATGATGGGTTTTGATAAATTCAATATTATTACAGATGAAAAAAATCAAGATAAAATTGAGATATTCATTCACTGCAACAACAGTGAGTTTGAACAAGAAGACTTACTTGACCTGATAAAATCATGTGCTCAACACATCATAGAAGAGCAATCCAGCAAAGATTTAACATTTAACAACGTTGAACTTATACCATTTATCAAGCAGCACATACTTAACAAAAGAATTATTTCACGTTATCAACACAGTGATATACCGTTATTTACCAAAAAGATCTAATAAAATATTGGTTTTGGACTCTTCATCAAAAATATGAATCTCATGATCTTTATCTATCTCTGAATAAAAACCTACATTACAAAAATCTTCACAGTCCTGGTGCTCCAACTCATAACCATACTTATTCAAATGCTGTTGCAGCTTCATACAATCAACGAAATTGAATTCTTCATAGTTTTTATTCATGTTATTAAAGACAAGAGCGACACCGCTATCATCTGAATGATAAATACACCAATAAACAGTATTGTTTCTTTTATTTAAAAGAGATACATGGTACTTTTTTTCTGTTTTCATATTTTTCTAATCTTTTCTTCTTGAAATTCTTTCTCTTCAACTTTCAACTCCAACTCGTGCTTCTTTAAAAAATGTCTGACATAAATAGCACTTTCTTTTTTTTCTTCATTCATCATAAAGTCTTCATGCTGATCATTTTCAATATCAACATTTGAAAATCTCACACTCCAACTCTTAGGGTTATATTTATCCATCATTAAAACATATTGTTTTTCACATAAATAAACAATTTGCTTGAGTGACAAATCAGTAATATTGATTGAGACTGTCTTATTGACAACATCTTTTAGAAACCCCACTTCAAATTTTACTCTTTTAAAGAAATCATCAACAGAATTCATCTGATAATCATGCCCCTCAATAGATAAATTAGAATTAACAAGCTCAACTGAAGCTTTATGTAAATCAAAATTGAATGTTTTTACAAAATCATCTGGATCTACATTTAAGACCTTAATCACTGTATTGAATTTTAATAAGCCATCACCCAATACAACAGATCCAATCAAATCATCTTCCAGAATAAAATCTGCTTTGTTTTCTATTTTATTTGCAGAAAAAATTAAATTTATCAATTCTACATTGATTTTTTTTATCAATTTTAATTTTATTTTAGAGTCATGAAATATTTCATTATTAAAAGGAATAGCCCAATTATTAAAAATAAAATCTTTATTTATACTATGACCAGCTAATATATCGTCTTTAAAATCGTGAAAATATTTGTTAAATCCGTATTGTTCTACAAATAAATCCATAAATGGTCTGAATTTAATTAAAAAAGTCAGATTTTTAATACTTTTATGATGACCCAGTAATATGTCTGATACAGCTTCGCCAGAAAGCCATAAATCAAAAAATATACCGTAATCATTAAGTGGTCTCAATACATTAAGAACTTTATGATAGTCAGACAATATTTCTTCAATAACAACCCTTGAGTCATGAGATTTATTACTATTTGTCAATTGCTCAATAGCTTGAGAAAAAGATAATCTATCAATATCTGATAGATTTAAGAGTTTATCTTTTATCCAATATTGTTGAGGATGTTGATATTTTTGACTTTGCATAGCTCAATATTACAAAAATATGATTTTTTTGTCAAACTAAACAAATTAATTTAAAAAATTTGACATTAGAAAAAATAGTCATATCATATTTATGTGCATCAAATAAAACATAGTGATTAATTTTTTAATTTATTAAAAAACTAAAGTTATTGATTCAAAAACCAATCTCACGATTGATGCATAAAAAAACCAGAGCAATCTGGTTTTTTTGTTTTCTACTCTCTTTTAAATTTTTATCAGTTCAGAATCTTTTATCTTTTTAGATAAATCTAACTCTAGTTTTTTAGACAAATTCTTGCTGTTTATTCTATTAACAATATGATCTCTAATTCTGCTTGAAAACAAACCCAACTCTCTAAGCTCAATTAGACCAGCTTCTGTTTCAAAATAGTCAATTCCACCATATTCAATCAATATATCAAATAATTCCATATTACCAACCCAGCATATCAGCTTAATAAGTTGATAATTATTCTTTAAAACAATTCCAGGATCTTCTCTCACTACATCTAAAATAATTTCAGCCGCATTATTTTTTAGAACAAAGCTCATTTTGTCCAAAATTTCCTCATCATTTAATGATGAGTTATCTTTAAAGATAATTTTTATTGCTTTTTCTTCTGACATCTTCAAAACTTAAAAAAACAAATTCAATTGTCAATAAAACTTCATAAGAGTTTAACGATATAAATTCGGTAAGATTGATTTAAAGAGTTGTATAGAATACAATAAGAGTATGTTAATAAACAGCACAAGCTCTAATAAGTATCATCCTGTCTCCAAGGAGATGAGAGACCTTTTATTTGAATTTTTAAATTCTCACAATTTAAACTTTCAGATACTTTATGCTAAGTACCAAATAACAAAAGACAATCAATCAAACCAATTTCATAGATTAGTAAATAATTTCTTTGATTTTTTAGAAGATAAATCAGACTGGTCTGAAATAGCCATGATTGATGAGTATCAAGCAGAGCAATTTGCACAGCATATTTTCTCTTCAAAAACATACAAACAACATAAAGAGCTTTTACTATCCAATATTGTAAAAACCATTCAACCACACATTGTACTTAAAAGCCTCAAAAATGAAGATAAGAAACTATTTCTCACGATAAAAAAGTGTCCAAATTTTATACACTGGAAAGATAAAGAACATATATTCTTTGCTGAAATAGACTCTCAAATTGAAAATAATAAAGAAAAAACTGATCACAATGAATTTTTAAGCACAGTCATTAAAAATAATGGTATTAATTTAAGAAATATAAAAAATCAAACCCTGCTCTTTCAAATACTTGATAAACACAAAATTACAGGACAAGACAAAACCATTAGCAGCATTATTGATAAATTCGATAACAAAACAATGGAGAATTCTTTCTCAGAAAAGACTTTTGAAACCTACTACATAGACTATAAATCCATATCCGCTGTTATTGCACAAAATAATGTCAATGGTCCCACCAACATACACAAAAGAATAGAGAAAATTATAAAACACTTCAGTGAAGCATTTACTGATCAAAAAGCTTTGAAATTCCTGAAGCTGGATACAAACATGGTAGAGAAAGTTATCATCAATACAGATGGGCTATTAATTCTTTCCAATGAAAAAATGACTCAAGGAATGAAATCAAACATCAAAAAATTTTCTTTGGAATTATTGAGCATACTTGAGAAAAAAATTGTTTGGGAGACACAAATAGAGCAAATAAATATAAAAAATATCAATACTCAAGTGATTAACTATCTTAAATTACAAAATAATTTAGAAAAAACCAATAAAAACATAGACACAGATCAAAATAAAAAGCCTAAAATCTGATAAATAGACCAAAAAATTTGACAAAATAATAAAATTATAGGAATTTATATACATGGAGATCCAAAAAGATAATACAACCAATGGAACAGTCACAACTATGGCTCACGAACTGGTAGCCAGAGATGAGCAATCTGTTGGCATTTTCTTCTCCAGTGTAGCCATTCAATACTTCTTGCATAAGGACATGATTCAAAGCAAGATAAACCCACCAGAATTCATCAAGTTCTTTGCCGATATTGAAATATATGGAAGTCAAAGAGTTTTTATCAAAAATCTAATCTCCAATAAAAACTATGCAAAAGTATTGGATGAAATGAGATCACTTTTTATGGAATGCGATAAATCACCTGATAAGCATTCATATACCCTGTTTTTAGCAAGAATAAACAAATCTTTTCTAATCAGACAAATTTTCAGGCACACAGACCAAGTTTTAGACAAATACAACTTTATAGATAAATTTGTTAATCCAGATATTAACAATATCAATATGGATGAACTCTACAAAAGCATGTGGTTATTGCCAGTAGAGCAACAAATACTCATCCTTACACGTGTCTTTATTTCTATACAAGATACTATGGATACAAAGAAGAAAAATATCTTATTGAGCTTTGCAGAGAATGTAGCAAGAGTTCAGGATGAAATTAAACGCAATCCTTCCAGACATCAACCTATTGAAATATCCAATGTTGTTAACTTTGGAAAATTCATTGTGACAATACAAAAGAAATAAACAAACAATTTTGCTATTGATTTGACAAAAAATTCATCTTTCATTAACCTTGAATCATGAACACTTTTGAAAAATACAAAATCACCATTCTCATCTCAGCATTCATGTTGTTGGTAAGTGCTTACTATCTTTTATCAACTTATTTTATATCCAACTCACTATCTAACCAAACACTTGTTATATCAAGAGGTTATTTGGAAGATTACGAGCTAATCAATCATTATCCAGGAAAACCTCTTCTAGTAGATATAAAAAATCTCAAAACCAATACAACACATTTTGGAGTTAATGTCAGTAATGCATGTCCAAACTATAAAAACAGAATAAATAATGGCATGAAAATGAAACTTGTCATGGTAGAGAATCTAGATGTGGATAAATCAGAGAAATTTACTACATTTGATAGACTGTATGATTACTTATGTAGCAATAAAAACATGGTTGAAGAAGATAAGATTTTAATGGATAAAATTCTTGAAGCCAGAGAAAAAGCACTTAAAGAACTTAAAAATTCAGTTCTTCCTTAATTCAACAAATTTTAATGCAGGGCTAATCAGATATTAGGTCTCTACTGTAGCCTTAATAAGACACTTTTGTTAATTATTCGGGTTTAATGTTTAAAGTTATAGCACACCATTAAATCCTGTCATATAATAGAGTCATTCAAGGAGAATGATAATGGAAAAGGAAGTTAATCTTAAGACAGTGTTATACAGTGAATTATTCATGGATAAAGAAAAAGAGCCAAAAATTAATTTTTCAATGTTCATTGGGTTGGATCAAGAACATCTTATCAATCTCAACGTTGAACTTAAAACATTGATTGAGTCATACATCAAAAATCAAATCAGTATTGAAGGTAAATCAAAAGATCAAGTTGCTCAAGAAATTCAAGGAATAAAATCTATTTTTGATGATTCTTTAAAAGCTATTGCATAAGAGATAAAAAATACAAACTTTAATGAGATAAAATGCAAAATAAATTTTGCTTTTATCTCATTTTTTTCAACCTTACCATCAAACTATCGTATATATTTGAAGCGTCTTTCAAATACATCTTCTGTATCAACTCTTCAATAGAAGATACACTTCTTTGTATTAAATACTCATTAGGCAATTCTAACTCAATATGTTTGATAGCCATCTCTGTTGTATCTATAATGATCTTGAATTGATTGCGCTGCAACACATTTAATTCAGTTAAAAACTCTTTTCCACCCTGACTTATCAAGAAGTCTTCAAAAGTCTCTAAAAATCCTATGTAATCCTTAACCAACGATGTATAGTCTATCTTATTTTTTTCCTGTATTTTTGTCATTATTTGTCCCAAAAATATTCATATAAATATCATAGTAAAGTATTTCATTCTTTCAAGGATTTTAGGTGCTTTATTTTTTTTATATTTTGACATATAATCTTGACATGTCCAATTTAAAATATAAAAACTCATTATTCTGGTTTAGAAGAGATCTCAGACTGGAAGACAATACAGGACTCTACCATGCCCTTCTTCAATCTGAAAAGGTAGCTTGCATATTTATTTTTGATACAGATATCATCAATACATTACCTAAACATGATTTGAGAATAGACTTTATTTATAATTGTGTTCAAAACCTGAAAAATCAACTTAAATCTTTGGGTAGTGACTTGATTGTAGAATATGGCAAGCCTCAAGAGATAATCACAAATATGGCAAAGAAGTACAATGTCTCTGCTGTTTATTCAAATGAAGATTATGAGCCTCTTGCTATCAAAAGAGACGCAGATATAGAGGATGAACTACATGCTACAAATGTAGAATTCATTCAATACAAAGACACTGCCATATTTCATAAAAATGAAGTCAGGAGTCCACAAAATCAGGCTTATACTGTTTTCACATATTATGCTAACCAATGGAGAAAACAACTTGAAGGCAATGAAGCAACTCATTTAAGAAACTACGACTATAGAGAAGTTCAATCCAGTTTTGCAAAATTCAAAAGCAATAAAGACATATCACTCAATGAAATGGGATTTGAGAAAACATTCATCACAAAAACAAAAATAGGATTCTCAAACGAAAAAGCAGTAGAGCTTGCCAAGAAATTCATGATGAACAAATGCAGCAACTATGAACGAGACAGAAATACGCCAATTCTATCAGGGACATCTTATTTAAGCGTACACAACAGGTTTGGAACCATCAGTATTCGTGAATTGGTTAGAATGGCAATACAAGAGAAGCATAACCATAAAAATAAAGCAGGTTTTGATATTTGGATATCAGAATTGATTTGGCGTGATTTTTATTTTCAAATTCTCTACCACTATCCCCATGTTGCCTATCAATCTTTCAAAACAAAATATGATGATTTTCCTTGGGAAAACAACATGGAGTTTTTTCAAAAATGGTGTGATGGGAAAACAGGATTTCCTCTGGTTGACGCAGCTATGCACCAACTCAACAATACAGGTTATATGCACAACAGATTGAGAATGGTTTGTGCGTCTTTCCTTACAAAACATTTGCTCATAGATTATAAATTAGGTGAGGCTTATTTTGCTTCAAAGTTGCTTGATTATGACTTAAGTGCCAACAATGGTGGATGGCAATGGGCTGCTTCTACAGGTTGCGATTCCCAGCCTTATTTCAGAATTTTTAATCCACATACTCAGAGTGAAAAATTTGACCCCCTTGGATTGTTCATTAAGAAATATCTACCTGTCTTCGCTGATGTTCCTGGCAACCTTTTGCACAACATTCAAGAATCAGAAAATGCTCTTAAAAAATACAATATAACTTTGGATGTAGACTATCCAAGACCAATTATTGAACACAAATCAGCAAGAGCCAAAGTATTGGCTCTATTTGATAAGTTTGAAAAAGAATAATTTTTAATCTAAAGTGACTACTACTTGACCAAACCCATAGGGCTTCTTGCCATTTCTAGTTAGAACCCAACCAGTAGGTATCCCAGGATTAGACACATGGTCAGATACTTCTCCATCAGTCATAAACAAAATAGCGTCTGGCTTCATTTCTTTCATTTTAGCAAATGCTGATCCAAAAGCAGTTCCACCGCCACCAGAGAGCTTAACAATCCTGCTGCGACCTGTCTTGAAATAATCATACATGGATACAATTTGAGTGTCCACTTCGATAACTTTAACTCTGCTCAAACCCTTGATGGCATTGAGTTGAGACATGAATTTACTAAATTCAACTGTTGAAATACTACCCGAGATATCAAGACCAACAACAATGTTCAAATCAAGTATGTTCTTCCTATCCTCAATCATTGAGTCCAGTCTTTGATTTAATACATTTTCCCTGTCCTTTGATTTCTGAATAGACAGGAGAAAGTCTTTTGCATCATTTTGTTTTTGGATCATTTCATCACCCCGTTGAGTTTCATTTCACTGAAGAATTTTAACACATTTTCTTGATTATCGATATTGCAAAAACTCTTATTTAAAAATTCTTTCAAATTATCAAAGAAACCAAGACCCACAACATGCACTTTATTTTTCTGTGCAAATCCTAAAGCAGCCTTAAAATCTTCATCCAAAACACTGATATCAGTATCAGTGAGGAAAGGCTTACCATCACTTATTAAAAAGAGCATATGTGATTTAGCCCTTATCTTTTTAAGTCTAGATACAGCAATTCTCAGAGATTCTCCATCTGAATTATCAGCCAAACCCAACTCCATATTCATGATAGAGTCTTTGTTTTTTTGTTTCGCTTCCTTGTAAATAATGGTATTCAAAAAGTTAGAGCGACGAGTGTAAATACTAGAAGCATTGAGTGCCCTCATTTCTTCAGATAAGGGAGCATTGTAGCCTATTACCTCATGACTGATATGAACAGAGTCCAATGCAAGTGAAAGACCCAGCACCATTTCCTTTATTCTTTCACCATAACCAGTTATATCCTTGTCTTGAGACCCAGATACATCAACAAGTATGGAAGCTGCAACTTTGTTGATATATTTAGGATTGCAAATCTCGTAGTAGTCATCACCTTGTTTGGTAGGCAACTTCCACAAATTTCTACTATCAAAGTTACCATCTTCTTGGGCACCACGCCAAAAATCCTTCTTGGTGAATCTGAAGTTTTTATTAAAAATTCTTTTGAGTTGTTCGTAAAAACGAGCATTCTTGCAGATCATCTCATTCATCATTTTTACGGTAATACTTGAAGATTTGTTCTCATGTTTGACAACATCAAGCTCAGTAGTCAATGGTATATGTTGCCTAAAAGTGCCCTTAACACCAACTACTGACAAGTCTCCTGTGTTTTTTGCAGACGAGGTATTATTGAAGTCAGAAAGTTTTGAAAAACCAATTTTTTCCTTGAATAATTCAAGAACATCAATCTCTTTAACTTTGTTTAAATTATCATCAACAAACATCATGATATTGCGAATATTGGTGCCATCAAAACCACCCAATTTCTGACCATTTTTAACAATCATTCCAGTTTTATCTGAAGCTTTTTTATCAAAATCTTTTTGCACTTCAGCAGCACTTGGCCACACATCTTCATAATGTGTTGCAGGAAGTATATCAATTCCAAAACTATCAGCCATGCCAGCGTCATTTAACCCCATAACAGCCTTTGAAAAATTATCAGACATTTGTTTCTCTATGCTATTAATTTTAGAGAACACTTCAGTCTTTTTATTTTCAATAAGCTCACGCTCTTTTAAAACACTGTTTAACTCTGTGTTTTTTTCTTCACATATCTCATTCAGATTAGAAATTTGTTCTGAAATTTCATCAACCTTTTCTTGATTAAAATTTTCTAAATCCATTGGCATAGACTCTTCCAAATTTTTTCTCAACTTCTCCATTGAGTCCAATTTTGATTGGATTTTCTCAATAGCAGATTTATATGACAAAACTTTCTCACCATAAGACTTCTCTTGCTTTTCAGTGAGCTTTCTTCCAGCAGGATTAATCTTTGAATCCAATATATTTTGTGACTCTTTGATTTTTTCAAGAGTTGAATCAAGCTTGGTCTTAAGAGCAGCAATTTCAGCACCATATTGCTCTATTTGTTTTTGATTGGCAATAACTTCTTTTTTATATTCCAAATCTCTACTTAAGATATTTTGACTTTCATTGAGCCTGTCTAATTCATCCTCAAGAGAGCTAACTTTTGCAAAGTTTTCAGAATCAAAAATATTCAACTCTTCATCAATATTTAACAAGTTTTGATTTTCTTCTTCAAGACTTTTACCATAAGCTTCAGTCCTCCTTTTCAAAGAGTCAAGAATTTTTTGAGCATCATCTTTTTTCTTTTCATCTTGTTTAATAGAAATAGGCTTTGATTTATCTTTGGTTGACTTGAAAAACAAATCACAGATTTTATTGGTAAGAACAACAACATCATCCCAAGTCTTTAACTCAGCTTGCAGAAGATTGTCAATATTGTTTTTCAGTACAAAAGCCTCAATCTTTTTTGCATTTGCAACACCAACAACTTCCTTTAATTCAGGTGTTTTAAAATTCACAAGCTCATTGTGAATGTAAAAGCAAAGAGAAGTAAACAAGTCAGGACGAACACCTGTATGTTTAAAAACTTTTTTCATCAACTCTTTATTTGCCAAATGATTACAGTACAAATCTTCCAGAATCATTTTTGCACCATCAAAATCTTTGAGCAACAAATTTTCAATGCGAGCGTCTTCAATCGCATTGGTCATGAAAGCTCTTGACTCTGTCTTGATATTTGAGAAATCTTCTACATTGAATGAAGAGTATTTGATGTGGCCAGATTCATGCAGCAAAATACCATACATCATCTCCAACTCTTCTGCTGTCATATTGGTGATGTTTGGCAAATAAATGGTTTTACCATCAGTTTCTGCCTTCACAGAATCAAGCTGAACAGTAATATCATATTGCTGACAGATAAACTTTGCATACTTTTCAAAGTCACTGAATATTTTGGCTTCCGATGAGTTGATGTCGATTTGCATGTTGATTTAAATATTAAGATTAAGGCAATATTGTACCATGAAAACTCAAATTTTCATCATATATTTTGTTGTATTGAAGACACAAACAACACATAGTTTTTATAATTCATGTTATAATCCTGAATATTCCCAAACCACTAAAGGAAAGATTAAAACATGAAATCATATTTTCTCAATAGACAAAATGAACTGCTTGAAGTACAAGTCGTTTCTGAGAGTAACTTCAAACGTGAGGTTGTATTCCTTGACGGCAAAGATGAAGGCAAAAAAATCAATGTCCACCCTAAAGGTGTTGCTTGGGGCAGTATGTATCCTAGAATTTTCAACCTAGAAGAAAAAAGTGAAAAAGTATTCACTTTCAAAGGTCGCTCACTTGTTAGTGAGTACAAACTTAACGAAAAACATAAGAATGCTGTGCCTGTTGCAAAAGAATACATGTTTCAGCCCTTTATCAAGGATGTGATTGATTCCATCCATGCAGGCGAGAATGTTTTGCTCACTGGAGGCACTGGTGTAGGTAAAACAACTCACATTGTACAACTGGCTGCTAGAATCAATCAGCCTATCTCTAGAATCAACTTCAACGGTGAAACTCGCATGAGTGACCTCATTGGAAAGATGACTGTTGTAAACGGGGAAACCCATTGGGTAGACGGTGTTCTTCCCTATGCCATGAGAAATGGTTACTGGATTTTGTTTGATGAAATTGACTTCGCTGATCCAGCTATCCTTTCACTTCTGCACCCTGTTCTTGAGTCTGATCCTATGCTCACACTGAAAGAAAATGGTGGTGAGATTATCAAGCCACATCCATTGTTCAGAGTGTTTGCAACTGCAAACTCTATTGGTGCGATGTCAGATAGAGCAAATGCCTATGGTGGTACAAATGAGATGAACGAAGCTTTCTTGGATAGATGGCAAGTCCTTATGGTGGACAACCTGCCAGCAAAGGAAGAAATCAAAGTCATTCGTAATGAAGCACCTGGCTTGAATGCATCTGTTGCAAAGAAAATTGTTGCGTTTGCCAATATGGCAAGAAAAAACAATTTCAATGATAGCGATGTTTCATACAGTGGTGATAACTTCTCTACCAGAAAAGTGGTTGCTTGGGCAAAGAAGGCTTCATTGCACAGAGACGCACTCATTGGTGCACAAAAATCTTGGTTGGATAAACTGCCTATGTCAGAGCAAGAAAGTATGAAAAGAATCTTGATGACTCAGTTTGGCTTCAAAAACAAGAAAGCCAAACTAGGCACAGTTAAAAACAAGATGAAACTTGTGGGCAAAAAAGTGTCTTCTGGAAAAAGAGGCAGACCTCCTAAAATGCAAAAACTTGCAACAGGCACTTGATGTATTTTAATAATTCAATATCATATCACTATGCAAAACAGTTATAAAGAAAAGATTTACTCCACATTGGCACTCTATGGCATTATTTTCTTGCCTATGTGGGGTATGTTTATTATCAATAACCTTGTACTCCAAGGTAGTCTTAACTTCTTAGGAATTACCCCAAGAGAATTGAGTCTTGGCAATATTGCAAGCATATCATCTTCTTGGGCATTTCATGGTGATTATAACCACATCAAGGGTAATTCAATCATACTCGCACAGTTACTCATTATCATTGCTATTTTTGAAAAGAAAGCATTCAAAACTATTTTTGCTTTGATTTTCCTATCTGGACTGGCAACATGGTTGATAGGTGCTCCCAACTCTGTTCATGTGGGTGCTTCTGGACTCGTATTTGCTATTTTTGGATACCTCTTAGGTGCCAGCATTCTTGGCAGGAGATGGATATATCTTTTGGTTATCCTTATCGTAGGCGGTGAATTTGCCTACACAATTCAAGCTGGTCTCATACCACAAGCAGGCGTATCTTTTGCAGCCCACTTTGGTGGCTTGATGGCAGGTATATTCGTTGGCTGGATACTCAATAAACAAGAGTCATCCAGAAAACGCAGAAGCCTAAAACAGTGGTATGAAGACTTGGTCTGGAAAATCAAGTGGAAACTCAAAAAGTAAAATCAAAAATATCTTTACTTGCCAATTGAGGGAACTGAACCTCATGAGCACTCTGAATCTTAAACAGTACAGCTAAATCCTTCATTGAAAAAACAGTTGAAGGCAATTCATCATTGAACATCACCAAATTCAAATATGAGGTTAACTCTTTGCTTCCCCATTTGTAATATATCTGATTATTCATATCTTTGAATTTATCTAAAAATTCAAGCACTTCCAAATCATCAAATATGTGATTATTTAATATTTTGTAATTTAATCGTTTTGTTTCCATTCAGCAATAGTAAGAGATAGTATTACTTTTTGTCAACGAGTATTACATATTTTTCTGTTGATTTTTAAAACTAATCAAGATAATCGTGAAATACATCATATGAATTTAAAAAACCGCTTGAGGAAGCGGTTTCATGTAAATCAAAATTGATTGGGAAAATCAAATACTTTCTCTGCTATTCCAATAACTATTCTCAAGCTGTTTCTTTCTCTCAAGACCTCTCATCCTTGCCTCCAAATCATATATATCCACAGATTGTGACAAATATTCTTCTTCAAAACTTCTTTTATCATTGAGTTTTTCCAACCATTTCTTTAACCAAGCAAACATGATTTTCTCCTTTTTGTTGCATTGCACCATTTTCCATCATTTTTTGATAATTGTCAATTTTTATTGCAAATCATGAAAAAATTGTTAACTTAAATATTAATGGAGAAAATTTTGATAGAAAAAGCAGAATTAACCAGTGAACTCATATGGGCTAGAAAAATGCTCGGGCTGCTGCATAAAATTCAAGCCAATGTAGAGGAAAATACAGAAAAGACTTTTTTCTTAAAATATCTAATCTCTGTTAAATCAAAAGTAATTCCTCTATTTTTCTTAAATATCTTGCTGTTTATAGGGGCTGTATTTTTTATATTTACACCCTATATGGTTTACTCTTTAGGCTTTGTGGGTCTTATCATCATGATCTCGCTGATCATATTTTTATCCATCAAAAAAGAAAAGAAGAAAAACTTCTTTAGAATTTTATCTAAAACCAAAAGAATAGATGACAATATATTCTCTGTTCTTGAATACAATATTGTAAAATATCAAGATAACATCAATGACATTATTGATTGGCGATGCAAGAAAAATATTGTATCATCCGAAGAGATAGAAAGATTTGCTTCCCTAAAAGATTTAGACTCCTGGGATTACGACCCAACCATTAGAATGAACTGCCACACCATAGGCTTACTCATGGTGTATTTGCAACGTTTTCTTCATAAAAATAGAGAAGTCTACAACATCACAGTCAAAGAAAAATCAAGGTGATTTTTTCTTTTTCTTGGCAACCTGAGTTGTTGAATTATCATCAAGCAAATGTGTCAATGAAATTTCATCATAACTATTGCTTGTATTCTCTTTCTTGAAAACATAAGCATTACCAGAAGATATCTCAACGTCTTTGTCCGTATAAACAACAGGAGTTTTACCCTCTGGAGCATATTTAAACAAATCGTGGACAGATGGTATGGTTCTTAAATACTCAACAAATGCAGGCATGACTGTATTCAATGTTTTACCATTTTCAATAGCACTCTGTGTACTTGCTTTAAAATTAACATCAATATAGACAAGCTTTCTATTTGGAATATCCATACAAGCAACATACTTTGTCAAAGACTCATCTTTGAGTGGGAATACAATTTGTGCACGAGAAGGCTCGTAAAGATTACCCTTTTGTGGATCTACACCCCACTGCAATGTTGCAAGTACATCAGTTGCATCTGAGAACTTGATTGAATTGAATGACAACACATTCCATACAGCATACTGAACGCCGTTCTTCTCAAGCTCCTTTAAATCCAAATCAATCATTTGACACGCTTTTCCATGCAAATCTTTTATATTGGTTGGATCTCCAGAAAAAACTGTTCCCTGTACTGTTGAGTTCCAACATACAGCACCCTTAGGTGTCCAATCTTTGTCAAAGAAATTCCATCCATTATCAAAGAATACACTTGATGAGCGTTCTTTATGTTCCCAATAAGTAGCAGTCCTTAAAAACTCAACATCTTTAGGAATATCAAATTCTGTACCTCTACCGTATTCAGATAGTTTTTGGTCATTGGTTTGCAACTTTACAGTCTCTAAACTCTGTGCAAGCTGAATACCCTCAGGAAATTGCTTTTCAAGTCTTTTACCCACAACATTAGCAACAGCACTCTGTAAAGCAACAATATCATCAGACTCAAACTTAACCTTATCATTTTGTAAAATCTTTGCCTTTGTCCAGTTGCCCTTTGGTGGGACAATTAAAGATTTTCTGTCATTGATTGTCAGAATATATTTTTCTAACTTTAACAACTGATTGTTTGTCAATGAATCAAATACATCAGTAAATGCTGATACAGCTTCTTTACCAAATAACTCATATGACTGGTGGAATTTTCTTAAAAACTCACCAGGTCTTTGTTTTAATAAATCAAGAACAGTATTATCTTTGTTTGATAAACCTGCTTCAACTAACGCAGCATAACTTTTCTGCTCAGAGTTGTAGAGCTTATTGTAAACAGCGATAGGAGACTGAAACTTATAGTCTCCAGGGTGAAGATTGTTGAATAATCTTTTCCATACTTCAGGATGTCTTGCACAATCCTCTTCCAAATTAGGGCAACCATCCAACATGGATAGCAACTCTTTTCTAGAAGATCTGTTGAATCTTGCAAACCTTACATTTTCCTTTAGATCTGGCTTACCATCAGACAAAAATGCGGCTAAACGCAATACATCAGTAGCACTATTGGTTACAATTGAGCCAGCCTTTAAAAATGTTTCTTTTGCAATTATGATTGCATTTTCCTTAAATCCAAATGATGAAAGCTCAATAGACTTATCAAATCTAGCCAATTTTTCATTGATGAATTTTGCATCTTCTGTCTGTGCATCAGTCCAACGTGCAGTACTTTTAACCAATCCATCCAATATCTCATCAAGAGTGGATTCGTTTGCAAGTCTTAGTACCTTTAATGAAATCTTTTCATCCATTTTCTCTCTTGGCAAAGGCTTTTGTGTAAACAAATCGTTAGGGAATCCCCAATACATCAAAATTTGTTTAGTCCAGTACTCTGCTTGTGACATATCTAAAACCTCCTTAGGGAAGTTTTTGTAAACCACATGTTGCTCCATATTTCTATCAGATCCAGTAACCTCTTTTATTGCAGGCTCCAGTTCAGTCCAGAACTGACCCAATTGTTCATCATTCATCTCAACCATCTTCAAGAGCGCATTCTTATCAGGTACATAGCCATAGTGTGCGAAGTTGGATAAAACTGTGCCCAGTGCTCTTACACCGACATTATTTTTTTCCATCTTTGGTATGCTTAAAAATTTATTTCTTAAAAGTACTTTGTTTTCCATAATTTGATTCTTTTTTATTCTTAATATAAAATAATACCACAATTAAAGAACAAGTGCAATATGGAAAAAGAATCAACCAATAAAGTTATACAAAAAGCATATCTAGATTATAGACCTAATATCGTAGCTATAGATGAAGATAAAATAATGTCTTTTAAGATGAAAATTTCAGAACAAGTCTTGGGGGACAATGAAAATCAAGCACTTGCAGGAAAAAGCTTAGAAGAAGGGGTTAAATTCCTATTGGCACTCAACAGTATCAACTACCAATATTGGGATTTGGATGAGAAAAACAAAACATTCACCAGATATTCCAACAACAACAATGTAGGAGCATTGGCTGCATTTGAAGGCTTCACATACCTCTGGAACGAAATCAAGTACACTCCAGACATGTACAAGATAATCAATGAATCTATTGTAGAAGAGTTTTTTGGTAATATCCCAGATAAAAAAGGTAGAGTCAATATTTTTCAAGAAAGTCTATCTCCTATTATTCTTGAAAAAGCATTCCAAGTAATACATGAAGATGTTTTAAAAAATAAGTTAATCAATGTAAATACTGCTCAAAAAGTAGCTGATATAATGCCAGTGAGTTTTTCAGATGATTACTTGAAAAAAATTCAACTCTCACTTTATGAAATAGCACTCCACTACAAAAGCAGAGGATTTGATACAAAATTTGATTTGACTGTGGCCGCTGACTATCAAGTGCCCAAAGTATTGGAAAACATGGGAGTCTTACAATATTCAGAATCTCTAAAAGATAAAATTAAAAATAGAGAAATTATTGAAGAAAATTCAGAAGAAGAAAATGCTATAAGAGCAGCTACCATCATTGCTTGCCACTCAATCACAAAAATACATAATATTTCTATTGATAAGCTAGATAGGGCTTTGTGGTTGGCAAGAAACGATGTTAAAGATAAAAATTTTCACCTCACTAAAACCAGAAAATACTAAAGGTTAAGGTTTTAACGTTTTTTTAATTTTTATGGCATCAAACATTTTAATGAAATTATCTTCTGACCAACCTGTTATATCAGAAACCTGACCATCTCCAATTTCAACCAAATAAATTTTTCCTGACAAATCTTTTGATATATCAACACTGTAAAAAAATTCATCATGTCTTTTTGATACTTGTCTTGCAAAATCAATCAAGTTCTCATCTTTAACAGAATCATCATGATATAAGCCACCATTCAAAACAAAGAAACGAGTTTCTGATTGATTATCTAGGTCAACAAACTTATTAAATACAACACCACCTTCTAAAAAGCCTTTGTACTTTTTCATATTTGCCAAGGCGTCTATAACATCTTGTGCTGATGTAACGACACTGCCTTTGCCTGTCTTCAATGATTTTACATAATCTTTTATCACAGCAGCAGACCAGCCAGATTGTGTAAAAAGTTCTGGTGCACTAGCCTCATCAGTAATTATCTTTTCAAATGTAAGATCTGCTACGTTTTTGTACCAATTTGGGCTATGGTGTGAATTGATGTAAGCATTTACATCAGTCATGAGCCTTTGAGCAGTCATATTGTTGAGCAACTCATACTTTTCTTGATTGAGCATCCAGCCCCTATATATGAGTTTTAAATTATCAGTGAGAACTGGATATATCTTTGAGTCTGCTAAATTATCAATATCAATCAAGAAAACTGGGAAACCAGCCTCTTTTAGCTTACTGAATTGAGATTCGTAAGCTTCGTCACACTTTTTAATGCTCTCATATGAAGCTGGAAAGATAAAACCTATCATGATGGCTGCCTTGATTTTTTATTTGTACTTTTATTGGAATAAAACTCTTGTGATTTCTCAATAAGAGAATTAAGCAACTTGTATTGAGTGTGTTTATTAACCACTCTATCCATTGGATCTTGTCTCAATATACTTACATTGAACAAGAAGTTTTCTTCTTGAACATTAGGCTGACCATTTTCATCAAATGTTTGCTTTATTTCTGCATTGGGGAATGTTTTATAGTATTCCATTTTTGTTGCAGTATGGTTCTCTATTCTACTATCCAAAATATTGATAAATTCTTTTAATGACTCAATACCATTCTTCATATCAGAAGCATTCACATCTACTACTTGCTCATAGTAATGAGTCAAAACATCTCTGACAATATTGAGTCCATTGATATCAACATCATCTGTAGAAGGAAACTTTGTTTTCTTTGAAATAGATTTATTACCTTCAACAAAATCCTTGGCCTTATCAATATACTCTTTCATTTGATAATCTTTTCTATTGTATTCAATATAAAAATAGTATTCAGACAATTCTTTCTTTATTTCTAAAATTTTATCAAGATTTTCATCAATTACTTCTTTAAGTGCAGCTTTATCTTCAGTTGAATCAATGTTATGCAAAGATGATTTTAACTGCTCATTCAACATGATGAAACTCAATTTTTTCTTATGATCTTCTATCAACTCTCTTGTAAGAGTCTTGTCTTCTTTAATAAGACCATAAACGAAACCATCTTGTGGCAACACGTCATCATCAAGTTTGAATTTAACAAGTTGAGTCATGTCTTTTTGACCTAACTTATCTTCTTTCTCTTTGATGGTTGAAATCAATGGAGTTACAGCCTCTCTATCGTATAGAATACCTTGTCTGAAACTGTATGAGTCTTGAGCTACATCACTTGACAGGTTATCTGCAACATCAAAAGCCATCCTTGCTTTGATCTTTGACATATTGAAATCAACAACCGCTGGTCTTACACTGTGATCGTAAGAGTTATATCTTCTTTGAGCTAAAAGAGTCAAAGTCAACTTGTCTTCAAATGCCACATCACCTTTGGCGTCCGTTCTCCAAGGACCGTTTGCATGCATCTCATGTTGAAGAACATGGTCAACCTTGTACTTCTCCTTAAATTCAATTGCGTCTTTAAAGATATTTTTAATTTTATCTTTAGGAATCTGTGTTTGGTAATAGACCAAATCAATCAAATCATTGGTAACTTCAGCTTTAGTAGGATCTTTAATTCCTAAAACAGCCTTATACATCCATGAGTCAGAGAACTTTTGCTGAATGTCTTTGTTCAAAGACAAAAATTGTGCAATAAAGGTATCAAAAACAGGGTTCTCAGGGGTAGACTCAGCAATGATGTCTGGATAATATTGTTGGAAATCAAACTTGTTACTGTTCTTATCGATATCAAAGTGATAGTTGTCCTGGAAGAATCTTAAAGCCTCTTCATGTTTTTTCAAATTTGCAAAAACAGGGTTGTTCAAATCAACATGCTTGATATCAAAATTCTCATTACACAAAAGAAGAGAGTGAATCATCCACTGCTCAGACAACTTCTCTACAGAATACTTGATAGAGTTTGCAGGCATTGTGTTGGTGTTCATTCTTAAAAGCAAGTCTTCTTTTTGAGCATCTAATTTAATTTTTTCATGCTCTACCTTATCAACCAAGTAGTATTGTGAATTCTCAATCTCCAACAAATATCTGTTGGTTCTATCTGGGTAGTAGCCATTTCTGTCATCATCAATGAATTTTCTCAAATTGAAATCAGAGTTATCATTGCTATAGAAATATACATTCTTAGGAAGACCATCAACCCCCTCAAAATAAGACACAGAAACATCATCATAGGCAAGCTTTTTCTCTCTTGAGAATAAAGCACTGTCATA
>LNFM01001222.1_pt1 | contig 59543 bp, 55 predicted proteins | sample 596031 | NCBI WGS metagenome assembly LNFM01 (sample SAMN04254537, study PRJNA301005) | activated carbon metagenome | isolation source: dual media filters at the Ann Arbor, Michigan drinking water treatment plant | place: USA: Ann Arbor | reverse complement strand
TCGGGCCAAAACGGGCGCTTTCCTCACCAAACCCCTTGCGTGTACTCCAGCACACGCTGCGCGGTGTTGGCAAGCAAATCATCCCGTTGTGGACCCGAACGCGCATGGCGGGAGTCAGGCAGAGGGCCCCGGGTCATTGCGCCTTGCACACAGGCCATGGAGGGTCTATCCTTTGAAGCATCTTTTCATCCCAGTGTCCTGGAGATACCACCATGTACAAAAACATATTGCTGGCTTACGACGGCTCCAAATCCGGGCAGAAGGCCTTGCTGGACTGCCGCGACCTGGCGCAGTGGAGTCAGGCCTCGCTGACGCTGATTGCCGTCACGCCGCTGTACATGGACCTGATCGGTGTGGAAGGCGGGGTGTATGACCGCAGCCTGGCCGAGGCCGAGAAGGAAAAATACAAAAACATCCTCGATGAAGGCCTGAGCCAGCTCGCCGCTGCCGGCCATCAGGCCACCGGCGAGGTGCTGCTGGGTGAAACCGTGGACGAGATTGCCAAGTACGCCAGCAAGATATCGGCCGACCTGATCGTGGTCGGCCACCGGCACCTGGACGGCTGGGCGGCGCGCTGGTGGCGCGGCTCGGTGTCCAAGTCACTGATAGAACACGCGCCGTGCAGCGTGCTGGTGGTCATCACCCACTGAGCCTGCCTCGCTGCCGCAGCCTGTGGCTTGCGAACACCGGCGCTCCGTCTGTTTTTTGAATCCGGCTGGCGCTCGTCCGCGTAAGGTCACTGGGCGTAGCAGCCTGCTCACCTTAAAACTTCACAGAAAGACCCGACATGAACATCTCTTCCTTCAAACTCACCGCCCTTGCCGCGCTGACCCTGGCCAGCCTGGCCGCTTGCACCACCATGGTGCCCGAAGGCGCGGCGCGTGCTGAAAAGGCCGTGGCCGTCACCGCCTCGAACAAGCTGATCAAGTTCAACGCGGGCCAGCCGGGCCGCATTCTGAGCACTGCCGGCATTTCCGGTTTGCAGGCCGGCGAAACCCTGCTGGGCATTGATTACCGCGTGTCCAAGGACCAGCTCTACGCCCTGGGCAGCAGCGGCCGCCTCTACACCCTCAATGAAGACACCGGTGTCGCCAGCGTGGTGGGCATGCCGTTTGCCGTCAAGCTCGAAGGAACCCAGTTCGGCTTTGACTTCAACCCGGCGGTGGACCGTATCCGTGTGGTCAGCAACACCGGGCAAAACCTGCGTTTGCACCCTGACACGGGCGCGGTGGTGGACAGCAACGCGACGCTCGAAGGCATGCAAACCGACGGCAAGCTGAGCTATGCAGCCGGTGACGTGAACTTTGGCAAGCCGGCGATCACCGTTGGCGCGGCTTATTCCTACAACAAGGCCGACACCAAGATCACCACCAATTTTGCGCTGGACGCGGCCACGGGCGCGCTGGTGACCCAGGGTTCGCGCGAAGGCGTGATGCCCGCCGTGTCCCCCAATACGGGGCAGCTGTTCACGGTGGGCGCCCTGGGCATGCCGTTCACCACGGCCTCGTTTGACATCCAGGCCCTGAGCGACGTGGCGTTTGCCGCCTTGAACAGCGATGGCGCCCCGGGCAGCCGCTGGGTGACGATTGACCTGAAAACCGGCGCAGCCCGGTCGCTGGGTACCGTGGGCAGCGGCGAGCGCGTGGTCGGTATTGCGCTGGAGCCCTGAGCAACTTGCCCGCCATGGCGGGCAGCGCATGCTGGCGGTCAGCCTTCGCTGATCTGCCAGCGCCACCTTAGCGCCGGTCCCTGCGCCAGGCTTGCGGATCCTCAAACAGGGCCGGAATGTCGCTGCGGCTGATGCCGAGGTCCTTGAGCTCGTGCGCGCTCATTTGCATGAGTTCCTGCCGGCTCTGCCGCAGGCCTTGGCCGGCCGCCCTGCCGCGCGGCGGCAGCCGCGCCAGCCCGCGCACCAGCCCTTGAAAGGGCAAGAAGATCCTGAACACCATGAAAGCCTCCTGAAGTGGAAGCGTGATGGTGCGGTTTTTCAGGGTATTGTGAAAGTTGAGTTTTCTGATCGAAACTATCAGAATACCTGATGCGTGAACTGAACCTGGACCAACTCCGTACCCTGGTCGCGATCACCGACCTGGGCAGTTTTTCGGCAGCGGCGCGCGCCCTGCACCTGGCCCAGCCCACGGTGAGCCTGCATGTCAGCGAACTGGAAAGCCGGCTCGGTGCGGCGCTGGTGCTGCGGGGCGGCAGAAAGGTCGAGCCCACCGCCGCGGGCGCCGTGCTGGTCCAGCGCGCCCGGCAATTGCTGCGTGATGCGGACGATGCGGTGGATGCCGTGCAGCGCCATGTCGAGGGCCGCACCGGCCGCGTGCGGTTGGGCAGCTCGACCGGCGTGCTGGTTTACCTGCTGCCCGAAGTGCTCAAAGCGATGGAGCGTGCCCACCCCCACATCGATGTGGAGGTCAACATCCTCGGCTCCGGGGAGGCGATGCAGCGCCTGGCACAAGGCACGCTGGATGTCGGGCTGGTGGCGTCGCCGCAGCTGCCGCGCCCCGGCCTGGTCATGACGCACTGGCGCAGCGACCCGATGATGGCTTTTGTGCCCCAGCACTGGCCGGTACCCCAACGCATCACGCCGCAATGGCTGGCCGCGCGGCCGCTGATTTTCAACGACGCCAGCACCCACATGTACCACCTCACGCTGGCCTGGTTTGCCGATGCCGGGCTCAGCCCGCGCACGCGCATCGAACTCAACTACAACGAGGCCATGAAAAGCCTGGTGGCCGCGGGTTACGGGGCGGCGGTGCTGCCGCTGGAGCACCCGGGGGAGCCGCTGGTGCACCAGGGTATCCAGGTGGTCCCGCTCAAGCCCCTGCTGACACGCCACACCCTGGTTGTGCACAGGGCGCCGGAGGCCGTGGACGGCGCGACGCGCAAGCTGCTCAAGACATTGATGGAATTCCGCCAGGGTCGGGGCGCCGGCCAGTGAGGGCCGGGTCTAGTACTTCGAGGTCTGGAACACAATTTCGCCGGTGGGTACATGCACCACGCGAATGTCCTGGCGCGTGGGATCGGTCAGGCTTTTGACCGCCACGGCGACCGCCAGCGACCGGTCGCTGTACAGCCGCTGCAGGTGCGCCGGAGGCAGCAGGCTGCCGCGCAAGGTATCGCTGCTTTCAATACGGAACTGGGGAGAGGCCATGATTGAACTCCTCGGGGTTTGGCTTCCATGTTGCGCGTCTTGTGCGGCGAAGTCATGACAATTCACAAACTTTCACCATCAGCGTCCGGGGCATTTGGTAAGCAAATGAAAAGGCAAATCGCTGCTTCCGGGGAGATAGCGGTACAAGCCCCTACCAGTCTTCCTTGACCGCGAGCACCGCGTCGCGTCCCGCTGCCGCGCGCCCTGCCAGCCAGGCGGTGACAGTGCCGGCCAGCACCACGGCAGCGCACAGGCCCAGCAGCCGGTCCCAGGGCAGGGCCAGGTCCATGGTCCAGTGAAAACTCTGCGGGTTCACCACATGCACCAGCACCAGCGACACCGCCAGGCCCAGGCCCAGTCCGGCCAGCGCGCCGGCCAGCGTCCATGCCGCGCCTTCTCCCGCGACCAGCGTGAGGATTTGCCGGCGTGTCAGGCCCAGGTGCGCCAGCAGGCCGAACTCCTTGCGCCGCGCCAGCACCTGCGCGCTGAAGCTCGCCGCCACGCCGAACAGGCCGATGGCAATCGCCACCGCCTGCAACCAGTAGGTCACGGCAAAGCTGCGGTCGAAGATGCGCAGCGAGGTCGCGCGGATCTGGCTGCTGGAGGCGAATTCGATCAGCTCGCCCGCGCCCGGTGCCTGGGCCTGCGCGAGGGCACGCACCGCCTGCTGCACCTGCAGCGGGTCGGCGCCCGGGGCCAGCCACAGGGCCACATCGTTGACACGCCGGTCGCCGGTCAGGCGCTCGAAGTCGCGCTGGTCCATGGCGATGGCGCCGAACTGGCGTGCGTAGTCGCGCCAGACGCCGGCGACGAAAAAATGGGGGCCCCCACGCGGGTCGATTGCTCCTGAATTGATAGCTGCTGGCTCATGCCCGACATGGGCTAGCGCCCGAAAAGGCTCGGAAAGCGGGGCAAACACCCGGCCCGGCCGCGCCCCGTACAGATCAACCATGGGTTCACTGACGTAAATCGCAACGTGGCCGGCCGGTACCGGCAGCGGCTCGCCCACCAGCGGCAGGCTGCCGGCCGCATCCTGCAGGTCGCGGGCGATCAGCGCAACGGCAGGCTGGCCGGCGTCCAGCAGCAGCTGGGTCACGCGCAGGCTGCCGTTGCGTTCCACACCGGGGACTTGCGCCAACGCTTGCACAAACTCCGGCGAAAAATACACCGTGTCGCCGGCCGCCGTGTTGCCGCCGGTGCGCACATACAGATCGGCCGGCAGCACCACGTCCAGCCAGTGGGTGACCGAGTCGCGGAAGCTCGCGACCATCACGGTCAGCGCCACCGCCAGGCTCAGCGAGGCCACCACGCCGCTGACGGCGACCGCCGCGCTGCCGCGCACCCGGCGCGCGCGTTCGACCGCCAGCAGCGGCAGCAGGCGCCGGTCCACGCGTGGCGCAATCCGGTCATACAGCAGTGCGATCAGCCAGGGCAGGGCGCTGATGCCGCCGACCAGCAGCAGGCCGACCGAGAAGTAGGCGCCCAGCGCGATGCCGGCCACCGGCGGTGTGAAGGCCAGCAGGCCGGCGGAAGCGATCAGCAGCAGGCTGAGCCGCCAGGGCGTGCCGCCCGCCGGTGGCGCGCCCAGGCCCTTGAGGGTTTGCGCCGGCGGCAGTTTTTGCGCGGCGCGCGCCGGCCACCAGCCGCCGACCAGCGCGGCAGCCACACCGAGCAGGCCGTAGATGAGCGCAGCGCCCGCGTCCCATTGCAGCGCCGGCGCGACGCCCGAGAAATAGCCGCCACCGAGGTCGCCGCCCAGCAGCCGCAGCGCCAGCGCCGCCAGCGCCGTGCCCAGCGTGATGCCGGCGACGCTGCCCACCGTGCCCAGCAGCGCCGATTCCCAGAGCACCAGGCGCAGGCGTTCGCGGCCGGTCAGGCCCAGCACGCCGAGCAGCGCGAACTGCTGCGCGCGTTTGGCCACGCTCAGCGACAGCACCGAAAACACCAGGAAGGCGCCGGTGAACAGCGCCACCAGCGCCAGCACCGTGAGGTTGACGCGGTAGGCGCGCGACAGGTTGCTGACGCGCTGCGCGTCGTCGCCAGGCTCGGTGGCGGTGATGCCGTCCGGCAGTTGCAGCGCGGCGATAAAAGCGGCGCGCTCACTGCCCTGCACGAGTCGCAGATCGATGCGCGAGAGTTCGCCGAACCGGCCGAACAGCTCCTGCGCCGCGCCAATGTCCATCACCGCCAGCGGCGCGCCGCCCGCGGCCACGCTGCCCGCCACCTGGACATCCAGCAATTGCAGCCCGCTTTGCAGCCGCAGGCGTTCGCCGCCCAGCGCCTGTCGCGCGGCCGGGTTCAGGAAGACGCTGCCTGGCGTGAACAGCGCCATGCGTTCTGCGTCGGCGCCGGGCGCCGGCATCAGCGCAGGCGCCAGCGCGGCGACAACCAGCGCGTCCACACCGACGACACGCAGCGCCACACGTTTGCCGTCGGCGCCGACGGCATAGGTGGCCAGTTCCAGCACCGGGCTGGCCGCGGCGACTTCCGGGCGTGCCGCCACACGCGCGTACAGGGTTTCGTCAAAGCCGCCGCGCAGCGCGCGCAGCTCGAGGTCGGGCTGGCCATTGACCGAACGCACGGACTGCGAAAATTCGCTGAGCGCCGAGCTGTTGATCAACTGCACCGAAAACGCCAGCGCCACACCCAGCATCACCGCCACCACCGCCGCTGCGTTGCGCCACTTGTGGTGCAGCAGTTCCTGCCAGGAAAAGGTCGAAAGAAGGGCGCGCATGGGCTGATTGTGCCTTTGGGGGCGCGCGCGGCGATTGCGTTATGGTGATGCCCTGGTATTCACCAAGGACCCACGATGCAGCTCCCCACCTACGACGATGTTGTTGCCGCCGCCGCCCGGCTGGCCGGTCATGCGCATCACACACCGGTGCTGCGCTCGGCCACGGCCGACGCGCGCTGGGGCGCGAATTTTTTCTTCAAGTGCGAAAACTTCCAGCGCATGGGGGCTTTCAAGTTCCGCGGCGCCTTCAATGCGCTGTCGAAGTTCGACGCCGCGCCGCGCCGCGCCGGCGCCATCGCTTTTTCATCGGGCAACCACGCGCAGGCGGTGGCGCTGTCGGCCCGCTTGCTGGACATGCCGGCGCTGATCGTGATGCCGCAGGACGCACCCGCCGCCAAGCTGGCCGCCACGCGTGGCTACGGCGCCGAGGTCGTGCTGTACGACCGCTTCAGCGAAGACCGCGAGGCCTTGACGCAGCGGCTGGCGGCCGAGCGCGGCATGACCCTGATTCCGCCTTATGACCATCCCGACGTGATCGCCGGCCAGGGCACGGCGGCCAAAGAGTTGATCGAGGAGACCGGCCCGCTGGACCGCCTGTATGTCTGCCTGGGCGGCGGCGGGCTGACCAGCGGCTCGGCACTGGCCGCCCGCGCGCTGTCACCCGCGTGCCAGGTCTATGGCGTGGAACCCGAAGCCGGCGACGACGGCCAGCAGTCGCTGCGCGCCGGGCGTATCGTGCAGATTCCCGTGCCCCAGACCATCGCCGACGGTGCGCAGACCCAGCACCTGGGTGACTACACCTTCGGCATCATCCGGCGCGATGTGACGGACATCCTGACCGTGAGTGATGCGCAACTGGTCGAGGCCATGCGTTTTTTCGCCGAACGCATGAAGATGGTGGTCGAACCGACCGGCTGCCTGGCGTTTGCCGGCGCCTGCGCCGATGCTGCGTCGATCCGTGGCGCGCGGGTCGGCGTGATCGTCAGTGGCGGCAATGTGGATCTGGCGCGTTACGCCGGATTGCTGGCCATGCACTGAGGCTGCGGGGCTGTCTTGACAAATCGCAAGCTTCTTTTTCCGGCATATGCGCACAATGCAAACAACGGCCATTCGCCGGGGTGTCCATGCAGTTTGGGGCTCAGTCCAGTTTCGCGGCATGCGCCTTCCGGCGTCGGGTGCACCTGAAGTGGCAGGCCTGTCGGGAGGAAAACATGGGTGAACGGCTGACAACAGGAGAAATCTGCACACGCAGTGTGACCATCGCCTTCCGGACGACGTCGGTGGACGATGCGGCACGCCTGATGCGTGACAAGCACGTCGGCTGCCTGGTGGTCGTCGATGAGATGGACGGCCGGCGCATCGTGGTGGGTGTACTCACCGACCGGGACATCGTGACGGCCGTGGTCGCGCAGGGAATCGACGCCGCAAGCCTGAATGTCGACGATGTGATGACCACCGATCTGGTCACCGCGCGCGAGGACGACTCGCTGATCGACCTGATGCGCAGCATGCGCCGCAAGGGGGTGCGCCGCGTTCCGGTGGTGGGCGGGCATGACGAACTGATAGGCGTGGTGACACTCGACGATGTTCTCGGTGTCCTGTCGGAGGAACTGAGCCTGCTGGTGGGCACCGTCGACAGCGAAGGCCAGCGTGAACGCAGGATGAGGTCCTAGGCCCTGTCCCCGGCGCCAGGCGCCGGTTCAGCCGCAGGTTCTCGCGACGGTACAGTCGCGGGCCTTCAAGGCGCTGGGTCGAGCAAGGAAAAAATGCACCGGTTTCGGGAGCGTGCAGACCCGGTTGCGGGACAGGAGCCCTGGACCGCTGCGCAATGCCGGCGTTCCACAAGGTCAGGCACCCCAGTCAGTGACCCGCCAGCCTTTTGAGGGGCTGGCGGCTGTGGTGGGACCCCGGGTCAGTGTGTCAGGCTGACTCGTCTGGGGACGTCCCCATCCGTCCCGGTGTAGCACACCCGGACTCGGGTCGATGACTCGACCCCCCAGCTTCGTACCCCGCCGATTTCGCCGAAGCAAAACCTGCGAAATACGGTGACAGCATAAACACCGTCGTGGCGCCTGTCCTTGAGAAATATCAAACCGGATTGAAAAACTTCCGCAGCAGCGATGGACAGCAGCGCTTGCGGCCTGCGTTCAGGCCGAGCGCCAGAAGCGCAGCGGCACGCAGGTCAGCAGCCGGTGCACCGCCTGGTCCATCAGCGCCGGATGCAATTCGTGGCCCAGGCCGGACGCGATGTCGCAGGTGGCGTCGGCACCGAGCTCCATCAGGCGCGCATAGGCCTGCTGCGCCAGTTGCGCCGGTACCACCACGTCCTGCCGGCCGTGCAGCAGGTGCAGGGTGGTCAGGGCCGGCGCCTTGTCGGGCAGGGCGGGGTAGCTGCCGGAAAAGGCCAGCACCCGGCCGGCCAGGCCGTCGTGGGCATCGCTGAGCGCCAGCGCCAGCGCGGCGCCCTGGCCAAAACCGGCGACTGCCGTGTCGGACTGCAGGATGCCGAAGCGCGCCTGCTGCTCGCGCAAAAAAACCGCGAAGGCTGCCACCGCCCTGGCCACACACGCCGGCCGCTTGCTGTCGCCCGGCTCGAAGGCCGGGAACCAGTGGCGTTCGGTTTTGCCGAGGTGGATGGATTCGGCGCCTTCAGGCATCACGATGGCGGCATCGGGAAACGCGTCGCCGAGGCGGTTGGCAAAATCCATCATGTCCAGGGCCGCGCCGCCCGCGTCGTGCAGCAGCACAAACAGTTGCCGCGGCGGCGTGGCCGGCAGCAGTTCGAGGGTGTCGAAGGAAACAGCGCTCATGGCGGGCCTAGGCGCGTATGCCTTCGCTGCTCAGGTGCAACACGCGGTCGGCGCGCGACGCGGCGGTTTCCGAATGGGTGACCAGCACCAGCGAGGCCCCGTGTTCGCGGGTTTGCGCGACCAGCGCGTCCATGACCCTGGCCGCGGTGGCCGGGTCCAGGTTGCCGGTCGGTTCGTCCGCCAGCAACAGGCTGGGACGGTGGATCAGCGCGCGGGCAATCGCCACGCGCTGCAGCTGCCCGCCCGAGAGCTGCTGCGGCAGTCGCGTGCCCAGGCCGCCCAGGCCGACGGCGGCCAGCATGGCCGTGACGCGGGCCTCGTCGTGCTGGCCCAGCAGCAACAGCGGCAGCGCAACGTTTTGCGCGACGTCGAGGTGCGGCAACACGTGAAAGGCCTGAAACACAAAGCCGACTTTTTCGCGGCGCAGCAAGGCGCGCTGGTCGTCGCTCAGGGCGCCCATGTCGACACCGTCCAGGTGCACGGAGCCGCTGTCCCAGCTGTCCAGCCCGGCCATGCAGTTGAGCAGGGTTGATTTGCCGACGCCGGATTCGCCGACGATGGCGACAAACTCGCCGGGCGCGACCTCGAGCGACACGTTGGTGAACACCGCGACCTCGCCGTAGTGTTTGCCGAGTTGCCTGATGCGCAGGCTCATGAGCGGGACCCTGGTGCCGAGCTTGTCATTGCGGGCTTGGCCCGCAATCCATGCGACGTGGGCCGGGAAGGTGGCTTGTGCAACATGGATCCCGGATCGAGTCCGGGATGACAGGCGGGGAATGAGAAGGCAAGCAAAAAATTCCTCATGAACCTGCTTTCTGCGTCGTCAGTGCCGTGACCGCCTTGAGCACCTGCTGCAGCGCATCCGGCGCATCACAGGCGACGATGTGCCGATCCGGCATGGAGCGCAGCCAGGTGATCTGGCGCTTGGCGAGCTGGCGCGTGGCGGCGATGCCGCGTTCGCGCAGTTCAGTCATCGGCCAGGCGCCGTCGAGGGCTTCCCAGGCCTGGCGGTAACCGACACAGCGCATGGACGGCAGGTCGGGATGCAGGTCGCCGCGCGCGCGCAGGGCTTTCACCTCGTCGATCAAACCGCTGGCCAGTATGGCGTCGAAGCGCCGGGCGATGCGTTCATGCAGCCAGGCCCGGTCCTGCGGTTCCATGGAAATCAGGGCTCCAGCCCTTGCCGGGAAAGGGCTGACAGCTCCTTTTTCGATAGCATTGTGCTTCTGGAAAAAGGACAGGGGCTGGCCCGACACACGGAACACCTCGAGCGCGCGCGAGATGCGCTGCGAATCGTTGGGCGCCAGCCGCGCGGCAGTCACTGCGTCCACGGCCGCCAGTTCGGCATGCAGGTCCGGCCAGCCTTTGGCCAGCGCCTCAGCCTCGATCGCGGCGCGGGTTGTGGGGTTGGCGGTCGGCATGTCGTCGAGGCCGTCGCGCAGCGCCTTGAAGTACAGCATGGTGCCGCCGACCAGCAGCGGCAGCTTGCCGCGTGCGCTGATCTCGACGATCAGGCGTGTGGCATCGGTCACAAACTCGGCGGCGCTGTAGGCCTGCAGCGGGTCGCGGATATCGACCAGGTGATGCGGCACGGCAGCCAGTTCAGCGGCCGTGGGCTTGGCCGTGCCGATGTCCATGCCGCGGTACACCAGGGCGGAATCGACGCTGATGATCTCCACCGGCTGCTGCGCCGCGACGGCCAGCGCGGCGGCGGTTTTGCCCGAGGCCGTGGGGCCCGCGATACCGATCCAGCGCGCTTCGCTCATGGACGTTGCGGCAGCGGCGCCGGCGCCGGGTCACCGTACTTCTGCACCAGGGTCCAGGCGGTGAGTGCGATGCCCACGCTCCAGAACAGGATGCCGTGGACCATGGGGAACACCGTGCCGTCCATGTAAACACCGAGCCAGCCGCCCATGGCAAAGGCCGCCAGCATCATCAGAAAACCGTTGAGCGCCGAGGCTGCGCCGGCCGCACCGGGGAAAGGCCCGACCGCGCCGCTCTGGCTGCAGGGCTGGTGCACGCCGTGCGCCAGGATGAACAGGTAAAACGGCAGCAGGATGGCCCAGACCGAGCGCAGGCCGGCCCAGGCCAGCGCGGCCATCAGCAGGCCGCCGGCCAGGGTCAGCACCGCGGCCAGGGCCACGGAACGCCGGACGCCGAAACGCGGCAGCATGCGCCGGCAGGCAAAGGTGCCGAGGATGTAGACAAAGGACATGGAAAACATCACCAGCCCGTACTGCGTCTTGGACAGGCCCAGCACGCCGATGAACACAAAGGACGAGGACGCCAGGAAGGTGAACAGTGCGCCATAGGAGGCGGTGGACAGCAGCGAGAAGGCCACAAAGGTCGGATTGCGCACAATCGTCCACCAGGTGCGCACCAGCGTGCGTGGCTCCAGCGCGCGCGGGTTCGTCAGGACCAGGCTTTCCTGGAAGCGCAGCGCGATCACGGCCAGCGACGCTGCGCCGAAAACGGCCAGTGCCAGCAGCGCGGCGCGCCAGTTGAAGATATCCGACAGCAGGCCGCCCAGCGGCGCGCTCAGGCAGGCGAACACACCCAGGCCGGTGAGCCCGCGCGACATGGCCCGCGCGCCTGCCACCGGTGTGTACAGGTCGCGCACGATGGCACGCGCACACATCACGGCCGCGCCCATGGCCGCGCCCTGCACGGTGCGCCAGATGATCAGCAGCGCCATCGAGGGTGCCAGCGCGCTGCCGATGGCGGCCACCACATAGGCCGCCAAGCCCCACAGCAGGATGGGCCGGCGCCCGAAACGGTCCGACAGCGGGCCCCAGAACAGTTGCGAGATACCGAAGGCCAGCAGCAGCGCGCTCAGCGTGAGCTGGGCCTGCGCCATGGGCGCGCCAAAACCACTGGTCAGCGCCGGCAGGGCCGGCAGGTAAAGATCGGTGGTGATGGGCTGTATGCCCAGCAGCAGGGACAGGACCAGCACCACCAGCGACGGTGACATGGCGGCGGCGGCGGCGGCGGCGGGCGAGGACAGGGCGGCGGGCGAGGGGACGGACATTGATCTGAGCGTAGCAGATGGGGGAAGCACTGAACAAGTCTCTGCGGCGCGTGCCGCGCATCCGCAAAAACTGTTCAGCGCTTCCCGAGCCGCCTATTTCAGGCTGAACAGCTCGGACAGCGCCTGCCGGTACTGGGCCTGGCCGACCGAATTGGTGTTGTGGTGCGAGCCGCCTTCGACCAGCACAAAACGTTTGGGCTGCGCCGCGGCTTCGTAGAGCTTGCGGCCCAGGTCGGGCAGGATCAGGCGGTCTTCGCCGCCGTGCACCACCAGCAGCGGCGAACCGATGTTCGCGACCTTGCGCGATGCTTCGAAACGCTGCGTGATCAGCAGCGACACCGGCACCCAGCCCCATTTGGTGGTGCTGATCACGTCGGCGATCGAGGTGAAGGTGCCTTCAACAATGGTGCCGCTTTCGTCCTTGACCTGGCTGGCCAGGTCGATGGCGATGGGCCCGCCCAGTGAGTGACCGAACACATAACGCGGCCGGTCCGGGTATTTTTTCGCCAGCCAGTCCCAGGCCGCGCGCGCGTCCTGGTAGGCGGTTTCCTCGGACGGCAGGGCCTGTGTGCTTTTGCCGAAACCGCGGTAGTCCACGCCCAGTACCGAGAATCCCAGCTCCTGCATGCGGCGCATGCGCGGCGCCGAGCCGGTCACGTTAAAACGCGCGCCGTGCAGGTACAGCAGGATGGGAGCCTTGGGCCGTTCGGCGGCCAGCCACAGCCCGTGCAATTGGGCGGGTTCTTCGCCGCTGACCCTGGCCGGCAGGCTGATCCAGACATCGTCCATGCCTTGGGCGGCCGCCAGACCGCCGCCCCAGGTGCGGTCGCTGGGCTGGAAGATCCAGGCGCGCTGCCTTTCGTCGAGGGTGCTGCAGCCGGCAAGGACCGCGATACCGAGGGCCAGGGCGAGGGAGGCGAAGAGGGTCCAGCGTTTCATAGGTTGCATGACTGAGTGGCAATGCCGGTAAAAGTTCGCAATGACGCGAATTTTCAGTGGCAAGCAGGTTTCCTGTCATGTCTGTCTTGTCAACCAATGCAAAGCCGGTGGCCGCACCGGGCCTGCCTCACGGTGCAGTGCCTCAGACCACGCCCTGCGCCAGCATGGCGTCGGCCACCTTGACGAAACCCGCCACGTTGGCGCCGTCCACGTAACTGATGCTGCCGTCGGCGCGGCGTCCATGCTGCACGCAGGCTTCGTGGATGCTTTGCATGATCTGCAGCAGCCGGGCATCGACTTCTTCGCGCGGCCAGGACAGGCGCTCCGCGTTCTGGCTCATCTCCAGGCCCGAGGTGGCCACCCCGCCCGCATTGCTGGCTTTGCCGGGGGCGTACAACACGCCGGCCGCCTCGAAGGCCTCGACGGCCTCCAGGGTGGAGGGCATGTTGGCGCCTTCGGCGACGCAGACCACGCCGTTGCGGATCAGGGTGGCGGCATCGCCGACGTCGAGTTCGTTTTGTGTGGCGCAGGGCAGGGCCACGTCCACCGGCACATGCCAGGGGCGCACACCGGCCTCGAAGCGCGCGCCGACACGCCTGGCGTAGTCGTCGACCCGGCCGTACAGGTGGTTCTTGACCTCCATCAGCACCGCGAGTTTTTCGGGGGTGAAACCGTCCTCATCGATCACCGTGCCGCTGGAATCGGACACCGTGACCACTTTGGCGCCCAGCGCCATGGCTTTTTCCACGCTGTACTGGGCGACATTGCCCGAGCCCGAGACGCTGACGCGCAGCCCATCGAAGGAGCGGCCGGCCGTCTTGAGCATTTCCTGCGCGAAGTAAACCGTGCCGTAACCCGTGGCTTCGGGACGGATCAGCGAACCGCCGAAGGACAGCCCCTTGCCGGTGAACACGCAGTCGGCGCGGTTGCTGAGTTTTTTGTACATGCCGGCCATGAAGCCGACTTCGCGGCCGCCGACGCCGATGTCGCCGGCCGGCACATCGGTGTCCGCGCCGAGGTGGCGGTACAGCTCGCAGATGAAAGCCTGGCAAAACCGCATGACTTCGGCCTGGCTTTTGCCCTTGGGGTCGAAGTCCGAGCCGCCCTTGCCGCCGCCCATGGGCAGGGTGGTCAGCGCGTTTTTGAGGGTCTGTTCAAACGCCAGGAATTTCAGCACCGAGAGGTTGACCGAGGGATGGAAGCGCAGGCCGCCTTTGTACGGGCCGATGGCCATGCTGTGCTGGATGCGAAAGCCCCGGTTGACCTGAACCGTGCCATGGTCGTCCATCCAGGACACGCGAAAGATCAGGATGCGTTCCGGCTCGACCAGGCGTTCCAGCAGGCTCAGCGTGGCGTATTTGGGATGTTTTTCGATATAGGGCCAGAGGCTTTCCATCACTTCGGTCACGGCCTGCAGGAATTCGGGCTGGCCGGGGTTGCGCTGGGCGACGTGGTCCAGAAAAGCGTGGACATTCTGATGTTTCATTAAAATCCCGTTTTGGTGCGTTTGTTATGCAAAAAGCGTATTTTGCAATAAATAAGAGAACATAACGGTGCATTCAGGCACCGATATGGAGCAACATGCACTGAAGTGGATCTCTCAGCGCCCACGCAGGAACAGGTGGTCGAGCTCTTTCACGGTGACCTGGCGCCAGGTCGGCCGCCCGTGGTTGCACTGGTCGGAGCGTTCGGTCGCTTCCATCTGGCGCAACAGGCCGTTCATCTCGGCGATGGTCAGCTTGCGGTTGGCCCGCACCGCGCCGTGGCAGGCCATGGTCGAGAGCAATTCGTTCTGCGCGCGCTCGATCACGGTGCTGGCCTCATGCTGGGCCAGTTCGGCCAGCACGCTGCGCGCCAGTTCCACCGCGTCGCCCAGCGCGAGGCTGGTCGGCACCGCGCGGACGGCCAGGGTGCGCGGCGAAAACGGCGTGATCTCCAGACCCAGCGCCTTCAGTGCCTGCTCGCTGGCCTCGGCGGTGGCCACTTCCTGCGGCGTGGCTGCAAAGGTGGCGGGGATCAGCAGCGGCTGGCTGCTGATGGACGCGGCCGTGTCGAGCTGGCTTTTCAGGCGCTCATACACAATGCGTTCGTGCGCCGCGTGCATGTCCACGATCACCAGGCCCTGGCTGTTTTCTGCGAGCACATAAATGCCCTGCAACTGCGCGATGGCGCGTCCCAGCGGCCAGTCGCCAGGGGGCAGGTCGCTGGGGCCTGCATTGTCCGTTCGGGCTGAGGCTGTCGCAGCCTCTGCGGTAAGGGGCCCTTCGACAAGCTCAGGGCGAGCGGTGGCGGCGGGCGCAGACGGCCACATGGCCTCAAAGTCGGACACCCGCGCATCCTGCCGCTGCGGCTGGGGTGCTCCGAAATTGATAGCTGGTTGCGCCCAGTTGGCAAGGGCTGGGGCCCGATTTTGCTCAAAACTGCCGGGTACGATGCCATTCGGTGCTGCCAGTGCGGCCGCCGCGGCGCGTGGTGCTGCCAGCGCGTTCTCGACCGCGTGGCGCACCGCCTGGTGCACCTCGCGGCTGTCGCGGAAGCGCACCTCGATCTTGGTCGGGTGCACGTTGACGTCCACGCGCGCCGGGTCCATCGCCACATACAGCGCATACACCGGCTGGCGGTGGCCGTGCAGCACATCCTCATAGGCGCTGCGCGCGGCGTGGGTCAGCACCTTGTCGCGCACATAACGCCCGTTGACGTAGGCGAACTGCTGGTCGGCGCGCGCCCGCGCAGCGTCCGGTATGCCGGCGCGCCCGGTGACATGGATCGCGCCGGAGCGGTAATCGACCGCCACGCTCTGCGCGAGCAACTCGCTGCCCAGCACATCGGCCAGGCGCTGGTCATGGGCGCCGGGGTCCACCGTGCCGCCGCTGTCGCGCCACTGCTCGACCAGTTTGCCGTCATGCCAGATCGCAAAACCGACGTCCGGCCGCACCAGCGCGTGGCGGCGCACCGCCTCTATGCAGTGCGCCAGCTCGGTGGCATCGGTTTTCAGGAACTTGCGGCGCGCCGGCGTGGCGTAAAACAGCTCACGCACCTCGACCGTGGTGCCGCGGCTGCGCGCCACCGGCTTGAGTTCGCCGGAGCGTCCGTCGAGCTGCCAGGCGTGGCTGTCACCGTCGGTCCGCGACAGCAGGCTCATGTCGGCAATCGAGTTGATGGCGGCCAGCGCCTCCCCGCGAAAACCCATGGTGCCGACGGACTCGAGGTCCTGCAGCGAGGAAATCTTGCTGGTCGCATGGCGCCGCAGCGCGACCGCCAGTTCATCCTGCGGAATGCCGGAGCCGTCGTCCTCGACACAGATCAGCCGCACCCCGCCTGCCTGCAACCTCACCGTGACTTGCGTGGCGCCCGCGTCCAGCGCGTTGTCCACCAGCTCACGCACCACCGAGGCCGGGCGCTCGACCACCTCGCCTGCCGCGATCTGGCTGATCAGCTCGTCGGGCAGTTCGCGGATGGGGCGGCGGGGAGGTGTTGCGAGGGTCACCTCGCGATTCTAGGGGGAAGAATTTTTGCGGGCTTTCACCCGGGGTTTGGGGACCTTTGGGTCGCCAGTGCCTGTTGGCCGGGGGTTGCCCGGCAGCAAGTAACTTTCTTTTGCTTCGCCAAAAGAAAGTCACCAAAGAAAAGGCGACCCGATGGTCCGGGTCCTTCCGCTTCGCTCCAGGCAACCTGCGGTGCTCGCCAAAAACGGGGTCGAGCTCGAACTCGCCTTCGGCTCAGACAATCGCTCGCCCTGATCCGTTTTCGGCTGCGCTCCTCGGCCCAGCCCGACGGGTGAAGAAGGGGGACGGACACAAACACCCATACCGAATTCATTCCGGAGTGCAGGAAGCGCAAAGCGCTTCCTGCACGGGAATCCCAACAGACCGTCATGTTTGCACGCGAGCGCAGTACACGCGGCCACATGAAGTCCCCCTCCATCGCCCAGCGGGGCGAGGGAGGGGCCAGGGGTGGGAGTGGGGAGTTGAAACCACCGTCAACAACGAACCCGAGACGCAGCGTGGCGCAAACGCGGCAACAAAACCCCTCGCCGGGCAGGTTGACTCACCACCCCGTGTCAAAATCAATCCTTATGGACCTCATCGCTTTCCTGATCGACTTCATCCTGCATGTGGACAAACACCTGGAGGCCTTCACGCGCGCTTACGGCATGTGGGTTTATGCGCTGCTGTTTTTGATCGTGTTTGTCGAAACCGGCATCGTGGTCATGCCGTTTTTGCCGGGGGATTCGCTGCTGTTCATCGTCGGTGCGCTGTGCGGAGCCGGACTGCTGAGCCTGCCGCTGGCGATGGGGCTGCTGGTGGTGGCCGCCATCCTGGGCGACCAGTGCAACTACTCGATTGGCCGTTATTTCGGGCCCAAGGTGTTCCAGTGGGAGCAATCGAAATTTTTCAACAAACGTGCCTTCAACCAGGCCCATGATTTTTACGAACGTTACGGCGGCATCACCATCATCATTGCGCGTTTCATGCCTTTTATCCGCACCTTCGCGCCTTTTGTGGCCGGTGTGGCCGAGATGAGCCGCGGCAAGTTCAGCGCCTACAACGTGATAGGCGCGCTGATCTGGGTGGTGGGCCTCACCGGCGCCGGCTACCTGTTCGGCAACCTGCCCTGGGTGCAGGCCAACCTCAGCAAGATCATCTGGGCCATGATCCTGATTCCCGGCCTGATCGTGCTCTACGGTGCCTGGAAGGCCAGCCGCGCTGCCCGGCCGGTGGTTCCCTGACGCCTGTCCGCCAAGTCCCGTTTTGTTGATCCACGGCAGGCAGCCTGCCGGCGGGTGGCGCAAACTGGCGCGTAAACATTTTTGAGCAAGCCGCCTCCATGACCGTGACAGACATCGATTTTTCCGGCGTGCAAACGCTTCCTGAACTGCTGGCCCTGCGGGTTGCGCGCAGCCCCGGTGCCGAGGCCTACCGCAACTTCGACGCCGGCACCCGGCGCTGGGTGGCGACCACTTGGGCCCAGGCCGGCGAGCGCTTCGGCCAGTGGCGCGGCGCACTGGCCGCCATGCAGCTGCCGCCGCACGCCAGCGTGGCCATCCTGCTGCCCAACGGGCTGGACGCGGTCAGCCTGGACCAGGCCGCGCTGGCACTGGGCCATGTGCCGGTGCCGCTGCATGCGCTGGACAACCCCGGCAGCATCGCCTATATCCTGGCCGACTGCGAGGCGGCGCTGCTCATGGTGGACTCGCTGGCGCAATGGCAGGCCATCGCGGCGCTGGGTATCGCCATGCCGGCGCTGCGGCGCGTGGTGGTGACCGGACAGCCGGTGCCGCCTGTCATGGGCGCCGGGGCGGTTCCGGTGTGCTCGCTCGCAGACTGGCTGGCCGCCGGCCAGGGCGCCGCCACGGCCGTCGTGCCGCCGGCCGCGGACGATCTGGCCGCCATTGTCTACACCTCGGGCACCACCGGCAAACCCAAGGGTGTGATGCTCACGCACCGCAACGTGGTGGCCAATGTGCAGGCCATTCTGGCGCGCGTGGTGCCCACGGTGGACGATGTGTTCCTGTCGTTCCTGCCGCTGTCCCACACCTTCGAACGGACCGCGGGCTACTACCTGCCGATGGCCTGCGGAAGCTGTGTGGCGCATGCACGATCGGTGCCCTTGCTGGCCGAAGACCTGAAAGCCGTGCGTCCCACGGTGCTGGTCTCGGTACCCCGCATTTATGAACGCGTGTTTGCAAAACTCCAGGAAAGCCTGGCCGGCTCGCCTTTGAAGGCGCGCCTGTTCGCGGCCGCCCAGGCCGTCGGCTGGCGGCGCTTTTGCCGGCAACAGGGCTTGCCGCTGGCGCCGGGCGAGGGCAGCGCCTGGGCCTGGCTGGACCCGGTGCTCTGGCCGGTGCTGGACCGCCTGGTGGGGCGCACCCTGCGCGCGCAGTTCGGCGGGCGTGTGCGCGTGGCCGTCAGCGGCGGCGCGCCGCTGTCGCACGCGGTGGCGCGCTGTTTCCTGGGCCTGGGTGTGCCCTTGCTGCAGGGTTACGGCATGACGGAGACTTCACCGGTGGTCGCGGCCAACGCGGTGGACGACAACGACCCGGCCACGGTCGGCCGCGCGCTGCAGGGGGTGGAGGTGCGCCTGGGCGACAGGCGCGAACTGCAGGTGCGCGGGCCGTCGGTGATGCGCGGTTACTGGAAGCGGCCGGACGACACCGACCGGGTGTTGACGTCCGATGGCTGGCTGTCCACCGGCGACCAGGCCGAGATCACGGACGGGCGCATCCGGATCATGGGCCGCATCAAGGAGATCATCGTGACCTCGACCGGCGAGAAGGTGCCGCCGGGCGACCTGGAGCTGGCCATTGCGGTCGACCCGCTGTTTTCGCAGGTCTTGGTGGTCGGCGACAACCGGCCCTTCATCGGCTGCGTGGCGGTGCTCAACCCGGTCGAATGGCGCCGGCTGGCCGGGGCGCTCGGTGTCGATCCCGAGGACGCGGCCAGCCTGCACCTGCCTGCCGTGCACCAGGCGGCCCTGCAGCGCATGGCGGCGCAGGCCGCGAGTTTCCCGCGTTATGCCACGCCGCGCGCGGCGCTGCTCACCATGGAGCCCTGGACCGTCGAAAACGCACTGATGACCCCGACGCTCAAACTCAAGCGCAACAACCTGATGAAGCGTTATGCGCAGGAGATCGACGCCCTGTACGAGGGCCCGAAACGGCGGGGCGGCGGATCGGCATAAACCCTGCTCGCCACAATTGATAAGCAAGCTTATTATTTGGCGAGATGAACCACAGACCGGCAAACCGGTCGGGAAGGCACCGTCATGATGGCTGATCAAACCCTGTCGCGCTGGAGCGGTCCCGGCTCGAGCCGCGTGCCCTTCTGGGCTTATACCGATGCGCAGCTGTACCAGCGCGAACTGGAAAAAATCTTCTACGGCCCGCACTGGTGTTACGTCGGGCTGGCGGTCGAGATTCCCAACGTCGGCGACTTCAAACTGAGCCATGTCGGCGAGCGACAGGTGGTGATGGTGCGCGATCGCGTGGCGCCCAGGGACCGCGACACCGATCACGGCATCCGTGTGGTGGAAAACCGCTGCGCCCACCGCGGCGTGCGTTTTTGCCAGAACCCGCAGGGCAATACACGCAGTTTCGTCTGCCCTTACCACCAGTGGACCTACAAGCTCAACGGCGACCTGGCCGGCCTGCCTTTCAAGGACGGCGTGAAGGACGGCGAGTGCGTCAACGGCGGCATGCCCGACGGTTTTGAGCTCAAGGACCACGGCCTGACCAAGCTGCGGGTCGCCGTGTTGCACGGCCTGGTGTTTGCCACCTTCAGCGATGCGGCCGAACCGCTGGAGGACTACCTGGGCGCCAACGTGATGCCCTGGCTGGACCGCATCTTCAAGGGCCGGCAACTGACGCTGCTGGGCTACAACCGCCAGCGCATACCGGGCAACTGGAAACTCATGATGGAAAACATCAAGGACCCGTACCACCCGGGCCTGCTGCACACCTGGTTCGTGACCTTCGGCCTGTGGCGGGCCGACCAGAAAAGCCGCATGGTGATGGACGGTCACGGGCGCCATGCGGTGATGATCTCGCGGCGCAACGAGGGCGGGCAGAATGCCGCGGTTACCGAGGGCGTGACTTCCTTCAAGGCCAATATGACGCTGCAGGACGACCGGCTGCTCGATGTGGTGCCCGAAGCCTGGTGGACCGTCGATGACCCGTCCCATCCTGGCACGCCCATCACGCCAACCGTGACCATGATCACGCTGTTTCCCAGCCTGATCATCCAGCAGCAGGTCAATTCGCTGAGCACGCGCCACATCGTGCCGCGCGGCCAGGGCGAGTTCGATTTTGTCTGGACCCACTTCGGATTTGCCGACGACACGCCCGAGATGACGCGGCGTCGCCTGCGCCAGGCCAATCTGTTCGGGCCGGCCGGTTTTGTCAGCGCCGACGACGGCGAGGTGATCGAGTTCAGCCAGGCCGGCTTTGCGCAATGGGGCGAGGCCGGCGAGACGCTGTGTGAACTCGGAGGCACCGGCACCGAAATGACCGAACACATGGTCACCGAAACCCTGATCCGCAGCATGTATGCCTACTGGAAAAAGGTGATGGCGGTATGAGCGCACTTGGCGAGGGGCCCCACAAGGTGGGGATCGACAACAGCGCGATGCCGCCAGCCGCCGACCCCCGGGCGCTGGCAGACAGAGTGATGCGGGAGGCGGCGGTATGAGCGCACTTGGCGAGGGGCCCCACAAGGTGGGGATAGCCACAGCGCGAATGCCGCCAGACGCCGACACCCGGGTGCTGGCAGCGGGTGTGATGACGGAGGCGACGGTATGAGCGATCTGGGATTGGAGCGTCTGCAACTGCAGCACGAGGTGGACCAGCTGAATGCCGCCTATGCCGCGGCGCTGGATGAAAAACGTTTTGAGGCCTGGCCGGAATTTTTTGTCGAGGACGGCCGCTACACCTTGCAGGCGCGCGAGAACTTCGACCGCGGTTTGCCGCTGGCGCTGATGGACCTGGAAAGCCGCGGCATGATGAAGGACCGGGTCTACGGCATCACGCAGACGATTTACCACGGTCCGTATTACACGCGGCATGTCGTCAGCCCGGTGCAGGTGCTGGCGGTGGAGGGCGGGATCGTGAAGTCTCAGGCCAACTACGCGGTGTTCCGGACCAAACCTGCCGGTGTCAGCGAGGTTTACAACGTCGGGCGTTATGTTGACGAACTGGTGCGCACCGCAGAAGGTTTGCGTTTCAAGTCGCGCTTGTGTGTGTATGACAGCGAGATGATTCTCAACTCGCTGATTTATCCGGTGTGACAGCCCGGGCCTTTCCTCTGTCATCCCGGACTTGGTTCGGGATCCATGTTGGATGACTCGTACAGCTTTGGCTTGCCTGCGACTGTTGGCCGGGGGTTGCCCGGCGGCAACTCACTTTTCTTTGTCTCGCCAAAGAAAAGTAAGCAAAAGAAAGGCGACCCGATGGTCTGGATCCCTGCGCTTCGCTGCGGGCAACCTGCGGGGAGAAAAATCCGGAGTGCTTGAAGCGCGCAGCGCTTCAAGGACGGGACTCCCAACGCACGGTCATGTTTGCACGCGAGTGCAGCAAACGCGGCCAAATGAGGCTCCCTTCTCTCGCCCAGCGGGGCGAGGGAAGGGCGGGGGTTGGGAGTGGGGAGTTGAAACTGCTGTCCCCAGCAAGCCGGGAAGCAGCTCATGGAGAAGGCTCCACCGGGTCATTTTTGGTCCTGGCGTTTGCCAATCTCATTGCCGATCACCGCACCGGCAGCAGCGCCGCCCACGGTCCCGAGTGTGCCGCCACCGAGCGCGCTGCCCGCCGCGCCCCCGAGCACAGCGCCCGTGGCTGTTCCTATCTGTGCGTTGGTCGGGTTGGTGCCGCAGGCGGTCAGGGAAATCAGCGATGCTGCAGCGGCTGCCATCAACAGTTTTGTCTTCATGTGCTTCACCTTCAGTTGTGTTGCAGGCACTGGTTTCAAGCCTGGGTTCAAGCTGTCTGCCTGTGATTCGACTGTAGGATTTCGCGCGCTTTTCGACTGTAGGAAACCGGCTACGCGGGCTGTCGGCTCGCTGCGTGAGGCCCGGGCGGTTGATGCCGCACGACGCCGTGCGCCTACAAAGGGCGGTTGCGTGCCAGTGGTGGATTTTTGGCGAAGTAACGCGTGATGCCGCGCATCAGCGCATCGGCCAGCTGCACCTGGTAGGCCTCGCTGCGCAGCTTGGCCTCTTCGTCGGGGTTGCTGATGAAGGCGGTTTCCACCAGCACGCTCGGAATGTCCGGCGCCTTGAGCACGGCGAAGCCGGCCTGCTCGACGCGCGGCTTGTGCAGCTTGCCCACGCTGCCGATCTCGCCAAGCATGGCGCCGCCGAGCTTGAGGCTGTCGTTGATCTGCGCGGTGGTGCTCATGTCGAGCAGGGCCTTTTGCACCTGCGCATCCTTGGCCTTGACGTTGATGCCACCGACCAGGTCGGCGGAATTTTCCTTGTCGGCAATCCAGCGCGCGGCGCTGCTCGACGCACCTTTTTCACTGAGCGCAAACACACTCGCGCCCTGCGGCCGCGGGGTAAAGAAGGCATCGGCATGGATGCTGATGAAGAGGTCGGCCTGCACGCGCCTGGCTTTTTGCACGCGGATGTGCAGCGGCACAAAAAAGTCGGCATCGCGCGTGAGGTAGGCGCGCATGTTGGGGATGGCATTGATGCGGTCGCGCAGGCGCAGGGCGATCTGCAGCACCACGTCCTTCTCGCGCGTACCGCCCGGGCCGATCGCGCCCGGGTCTTCGCCGCCGTGGCCGGGATCCAGCGCGACGATGATGAGGCGGTCGGTCTTGTTGCGGCTGGCCGCGCCCTGGCCCACGGTTTCGGGCGGCGCCGGGGCAGGCACAGGAACGGGCGCCTTGTCTGCACCCGCGGCAGGCGGCGGACTGGCCGGTGGCGGCCGGTCGGTCTGTTTGGCGATCAGGTCGCCCAGCGGATCAGCCGGCGCGGGGGCTGTTGCCGGCCTGTCCTTCAGGCGTTCGGCAATCAGCGCTTCGAGCGGGTCAGCGACTTTTGTGGGGTAGAGATCAAACACCAGCCGGTGCTGGTAGGCCGCGACCGGCTGCAGGCTGAACACCTGCGGCATCATGGGCTGCTTGAGTTCGACCACCAGGCGCACCACGCCCGGGGCGTTCTGGCCCACCCGAATGCCGGAGATGTTGGGGTCATCGGGCTTGACCTTGGCCACCAGCTCGCGCAGCGCGGGGATCAGGTCGATGCCCTCGATGTCCACCGCCAGCCGCGGCGGCTCGGCGATGAAGTAATACTTGGTCTTGAGCCCGGCATCGGACTCGATGGTGACGCGGCTGTAGTCCTTGGAAGGCCAGACCCGCACCGCCAGGATGGTCAGGCCGCGCGCGATTTGCTGCACACCCAGCAGCAGCACCAGGCTGCCCATCTGCAGCGCGCTGCGCCGGCTCAGTCCGGTGTGGCGGCCGTTCATGACAGCAGCGCCTTGCCGGCGTCGCTGCGGGCGGTGAGGGTGACGGCGCGTACGTCACCGTCCTGCAGCTCCAGTGCGATGTCGAGGTCGGCAGCGGGCAGGTGGCCGCCGGCTTTTTCCGGCCACTCGACCAGTTTCAGGCCCGCGCTCGCGAAGATGTCGCGAAAGCCGGCTTCCTCCCACTCGTCGGGATCGTTGAAGCGATAAAAATCGAAATGCCAGATGTCCAGCGGGCCACCGGGCGCGCCGTCCACGGTATAGGGCTCGACCACCGCATAGGTCGGGCTCTTGATGCGGCCGGTCACCCCGAGAGCGCTGAGCAGGTGCCGCGCAAACGTGGTCTTGCCGCTGCCGAGGTCGCCGTGCAGTTCGATCAGCACATTGCTGGACGCGCTGCCTTGCATCTTCGCGGCCAGCGCCGCAGCAAAGGCCTGGGTGTCGCCTTCGGTGGCCCAGGCAATCCTTTTTACAATGAGCGGGTGATCGTTACTGGCCATCAATTCGTTTCTCAAATTCAAACCTGGGCGCGCGAGCTTGGATTTTCGCAAATCGGCATCGCGGGCGTTGATCTCTCATCGGCGGAACCCGGATTATCGGCCTGGCTCGCGGCCGGCTTCCATGGTGACATGAACTACATGGCGGCGCACGGCCTCAAGCGCGCACGCCCGGCCGAGCTCGTGCCCGGCACCGTCAGCGTGATCACTGCGCGCATGGACTACCTGCCCGCGTCCACGCCGCAGGCGCCCGGCCAGTGGCAGGCCATGGAGCTGGCGCGGCTGGAACGGCCCGGCGAAGCGATTGTGTCGGTGTATGCACGGGGCCGTGACTATCACAAGGTCATGCGCACACGCCTGCAAAAGCTTGCCGAGCAGATTGCCGGCCATGTGCAACCGCTGGGCCACCGTGCCTTCACCGACTCGGCGCCGGTGCTGGAGGCCGAGCTGGCCTCGCGCAGCGGCCAGGGCTGGCGCGGCAAACACACGCTGCTGCTCAACCGCGAAGCCGGCTCCATGTTTTTCCTCGGCGAGATTTATGTCGATGTGGCGCTGCCGCCCAGCGAGCCGGTCACGCCGCACTGCGGCAGCTGCAGCGCCTGTATCGACATTTGCCCGACCCGCGCCATCGTCGCGCCACACCGCCTCGACGCGCGCCGCTGCATCTCCTACCTGACCATCGAACATGCGGGCACCATCCCGCTCGAACTGCGGCCGCTGATTGGCAACCGCATCTACGGTTGTGACGACTGCCAGCTGGTTTGTCCGTGGAACAAGTTTGCCCAGCGCAGCGCCTTGCCGGACTTCGACGAGCGCGAAGGCCTGAGCGGCCAGCAGCTGGTCACGCTGTTCGCCTGGACCGAAGAGGAGTTTTTGCGTTTTACCGAAGGCAGCCCGATACGCCGCATTGGCCATGAGCGCTGGCTGCGCAACATCGCGGTCGGCATCGGCAATGCGATCCGAGCGGGCACCGATGGCGAGGGCGTGCTGCGGGCGGCGCTGCTGACGCGGCGGGATCATGCCAGTGAAGTGGTGCGTGAACATGTGGCGTGGGCCCTTTCCGTGCCAATTATGAATCAAATCGGCCTCCAGCCCTTGTCCGGATTGGGTGAGTAGCTCCTGATTTTGTAGCATTTTGTGCGCCTCGGTGCCGCTCCCTATAATCACCCGGTGCCCATCACTCCGTCCTCTCGCCCGCTCTGGGCCCGCCTTGCGGCGTGGCTGGGGTTTGTGGCCGTGTTCGCTGCGCTGCTTGCGCCGGTGTCCGTGCTGGCCGAGGACGTGCGTACCGGCCAGCTCGGCGGGCTGTGCAGCGCAAGCGGCGGTGGACAACCCGGCGGCGACGATACCTCGCCGGCCAACGGCCACTGCGACCTGTGCGGCTCGGCCGGGCTGGCCATGCCGCCGCTGCAGCAGCCGGGCCCTTGCCTGGCCACCGGCACCGCGATGGCGATGCTGTTCGGGGATGCGGTCCGCTCCGCCTCGTCGCCGGGGCTCCCGTTCAGCCGCGGCCCGCCTGTACTTTGAACTGAACCAGCAGCTGTCATTGCGGGCTTGACCCGCAATCCATCCTCGTGGACCCGGACTGTGGTTCATGCGGCATGGATCCCGGATCTGGTCCGGGATGACAAACCGGGCAACAAGGCCCCTTCTTCATTTCAAAGTGTGGACTCCATGCGCTTTACCCGCGCCCCTTTTTCCTTTTCCCTCCACGGTATAGCCGCCGCGCTGCTGGCTCCAGCCGCGTTGGCGCAGCACCACCCCCCTGACGGCGCGCCCGTCAAGTCGTTGGGCATGGTCACCGTGACCAGTGGCCAGCCGACCTCGCTGCCGACGCAGATTCCCGCGACCATCGAAGGTGTGACGCGGGAGCAGATCGAGCAAAACATCAACGCCACCGACAGCGAAGACGCGCTCAAGTACCTGCCCAGCCTGCTGGTGCGCAAGCGTTACATCGGCGACTACAACCACGCCATCCTGTCCAGCCGTGCCTCGGGCACCGGCAACAGCGCGCGTTCGGCGGTGTACGCCGACGGCATCCTGCTGTCCAACTACCTGGGCAACGGCATTGCCAACGGCACCAATTACGCCCCGCGATGGGGCCTGGTGACGCCGGAAGAAATCGAGCGCGTCGATGTGCTCTACGGCCCGTTTTCCGCAGCCTACCCGGGCAACTCGGTGGGCGCGGTGGTGGACTACGTCACGCGCATGCCCACGCAGTTCGAGGGCCATGCCAAGGTGAGTGCCTTCAGCCAGAACTTCAGGCTCTACGGCACCGACAGCAGTTACGGTGGCAGCCAGGCCAGCGCTTCGCTGGGGAACCGTAGCGGTGACTGGTCGTGGTTGCTCAACCTCAGCCGCACCAAAAGTTCGGGCCAGCCATTGACCTTCACGACCAGACTGCTCAGCACGACTGCGCCGGCCGCCGGCGCGGTGCCGGTGACCGGCGCCGTGCCCGGGCTGAACACGCGCAATGTGCCCTGGCTGCTGGTCGGCGGCGCCACGCAGTACGACACCGTGCAGGCGCATGCCAAGCTGAAACTGGCCTACGACTTCTCGCCCACGGTGCGTGCCAGCTACACCCTGGGTTATTGGGACAACACGTCGCGGAACCGGTCGGAAACCTGGCTGCGCAACGCGGCGGGCGCGGCTGTGTACAGCGGCAATGTCAGCATCAACGGCCGCGGCTACACCCTGGCGGCCAGCGACTTTGGCGTCAGCAACGAGGTGCTGACCCATGTGATGCACGGCCTGTCGCTCAAGTCCCACAGCAAAGGGGTGTTCGACTGGGAGGTCGCGGCCAGTGTGTACGGCTACCAGACCGACCAGATCCGCGCATCGACCACGGCGCAGCCCGGCTCCCTGAGCGGGGGTGCCGGCACCTTGCAGGACCAGGACGGCACCGGCTGGAACAACCTGGCGCTCAAGGGCATCTGGCGCCCACAGGGCATGTCGGGCGCGCACATCGTCGACTTCGGTTACCAGCAGGACAGCTACAAACTGCGCATCCTCAAGTCCCAGACCGTCGGGGACTGGTTCAGCGGCGGCGCCGGCACCCTGGTCAGCGATGTGGGCGGGCGCACGCAATTGCGCAGCCTGTACGCACAGGACGCCTGGGCCTTTGCACCGAAGTGGAAAACCGTGCTGGGCGTGCGTGTGGAGAACTGGAACGCCTCGAATGGTTTCACGAGCTTCGCTCCCGGCAACCCGGCCAACACCACCTATGCCTCACGCAGCGAGACGGCGGTGTCGCCGAAAGCTGCGCTGTCCTGGCAATGGACGGCCGACACCACACTCAAGGCCTCGACCGGCCGCGCAGTGCGCTTCCCGACGGTGGGTGAACTCTACGGCGCCACGGCCACCGTCAACGCGCAGTACGTCAACGACGCTAACCTGAGAGCCGAAAAATCCTGGACCAGCGAACTCACGGCAGAGAAAGACCTCGGCAACGCCGTGCTGCGTTTGACGCTCTTCACCGAGAACACGCGCGACGCGCTGTACTCGCAAGTCACTTTTGATCCGGCCGCCAACAGCAACGTCAGCCGCGTGCAGAACGTGGGGCACATCCAGACCCAGGGGCTGGAAGTGGCCTTCAACGGCACCGACCTGCTGAAAGACAAGGTTGGCAAGGGCCTGGGCTTCAGCGGCAGCGTGACCTACGCGGATTCGCGCATCAGGGAAAACAGCGGCTTTGTCGCGACGCCCGGCGACACCGTGGGCAAATACCAGCCACGGGTGCCGGTCTGGCGTGCCACCGCGCTGGTCAGCTACCGTTTCGATCCGGCCTGGACAGCAAGCTTTGCGGCGCGTTACAGCGGCAGGCAGTTCTCCAGCCTCGACAACAGCGACGTCAACGGCTTCGCCTACATGGGCACCAGCAAGTATTTCGTGACCGACGTGCGGCTGCACTACAAGGTCAACAAGAAGTGGACGGCCGCCTTCGGCATCGACAACCTCAACAACTACCGCTACTGGAACTTCCACCCCTACCCGCAGCGCAGCTTCATGGCCGAGCTGAAGGTGGACGTGTGAGTCCTTCGTGTGGCCGTCCTGTCATTGCGGGCTTGACCCGCCATCCATGTCGCGCGGCCCCGCTGACGGTTCATGCGGCATGGATCCCGGATCAGGTCCGGGATGACAAACCGGATGCCGTGTCCATGGCCTTCATCCCGGGGCCATCATCTTTTCTTCAGAGGTTTTTATGAAAATGCTTTTCGCTATTAAATCCATAGCTGCTTGTGCAGTACTGGCGTGGGCTGCGCCGGCTTTTACTCATATCGTTCTTGAAAACAAAAGTGCGCCCGCCGGCAGCAGCTACAAGGCGGTGTTTGTGGTCGGTCACGGCTGCCAGGGCTCGGCCACCACCGGTGTGGCCGTTCAGATCCCGGCGGGCTTCCTGGGCAGCAAGCCCTATCCCAAGCCCGGCTGGACCGTGACCACCCAGCTCGGCAAACTTGCCAGACCCCATGACAGCCACGGCCGCCAGGTCACTGATGATGTGACGCTGGTGAGCTGGCAGGCAGCCAGCAAGGAAGCCGCGCTGCCCGACGCGCTGGTGGACGAGTTTGCGTTGCGCGGCAAGACACCCGAGGCTGCTGGGCCGCTCTGGTTCAGGGTGCTGCAGACCTGCGAAAGCGGCCGCACCGAATGGACTGACATTCCCGCATCAGGCACGGCCACGCGCGGCCTGAAATCCCCGGCGGTGCTGCTGCAGGTCCTGCCTGCAGCCACCGCGCACCATCAGCACTGAACTCTTGTCGGTATATTCAATCCCACTTCCAAAGGAAATCCCATGAAACGCGCAACCCTCACCGCATTGCTGGCCATCACCAGCGCCTTCACCCACGCCCAGGTCATCGATGTCAAGGACGCCTGGGTCCGCACCGCCGTGCCCGGCCAGTCCGGCACCGGTGCTTTCATGTCCATCACCGCCAAGGACGGCGCAAAACTGGTCGGGGCCTCCTCACCGGTGGCCGGCGTGACCGAAGTGCATGAAATGAAAATGGAAAACGACGTCATGCGCATGCGCGCCGTGCCTGCGCTGGACCTGCCGGCCGGCAAAACCGTGCAGCTCAAGCCGGGCGGTTACCACGTGATGCTGATGGAACTCAAACAGGCCTTGCCCAAAGGCAGCACGGTGCCGCTGACCCTGACACTGAGGGACGCGAAGGGCCAGGACAGCAAGGTCGAACTCAAGCTGCCGGTGGCCGCGACGCCGCCCGGCGCCGCGATGCCGGCCCATGGCGCCGGCCACAAACACTGATTATTTGGCCTTGCCGCCAAGCCGACGGTACACCGTGGCGCGGCTGATACCCAGCGCGCGCGCGGCTTTCATGACGTTGCCCCTGGCTTCGTTGACCGCCTTGCGGATCAGTGCGGTTTCAACATCCTTGAGCGGCAGCGCGGGTGCCGCAGCGCGCTGGCCCAGCCGTCCCGCTGGGGTGGTCTGCCCGCGCAGCATGGGCAGCGCGTGCAGGCGCAGGCCGGACCACAGCGGCACGTCGATGGCCTGCGGGTCGCCGAGCGTGCCGCTTTTGGCGGCGTCGAACAACATCTCGTAAGGCATGGCAAACAGCTCGCTGCAATGCACCACCGCCGGGCTGCCGGCCTGCAGGGCCGGCACCATCTGGCGCGCGGCCGGGTTGGCGCCTGTGACCCAGCCGTCGGTGTCCAGGCCGATCAGCCCGTCCATGTCCTCGCCCAGGCTGTGGCTGGACCAGTTCAGGCGGATCAGCAACTCGTGTGGCCGGCTGTGGATCAGGGCGTTTTCTATGCTGCGCGCCGACTGCACCACCAGGTGTTTGAGTTCCGGGCGCTCCACCGTGTCCACGCCGGTCAGGTCCAGCATGCCGGCGCAGCGGCCGTCGGGCCCGAACAGCGGTGCGCCGGCGCAGCTGTAGGCCGCGTTGGCGGTAAAAAAATGTTCGCCGCGGTGCAGCCAGACCGGCTGCAGCTCGGTCAGCGCCGCGCCAATGGCGGTGGTGCCGACGCTGTCCTCGGACAGGTCCACGCCGATGCGGGTGATCAGGTCGGCGCGCCGGTCGCGCCTGTCGATGGCGCCGTTGACATCGACCACCACGCCTTGCGCGTTGGTCAGGATGGCGAAGTAACGGGTGCTGGCAATCGCGGCGCCCAGCTTTTCCAGCACCGGCCGCGCGGCCTGCACCAGCACATGGTTGGCTTCTTCGGTGCGGCGCAGCGCCTGCGATGACAACACATCGAAGCCGACGTCCTGGTCGGGTCTTTTGCCGCTGGCCAGGCAGCGTTGCCAGGAGCGTTCTATCCACGGTTCGGCCAGCAGGCCGGACGGCCCCTGGCCGTCCCGCAAAACGGCCTGGCGCGCGTGCGCAATCTGCTGCAGGCGCTGGTCAGGGGAGGGCGGGAGGACGGTCGGCATGGGTTTCAGTACGGTGGACGCAGCCTACCAGAGCTGGCCCGGTTTTGCCGGGCGCCGTGTTCGGCCGGGAATGTTCCATTTTGAGAATTTCACCGGGCTTTGGCAAGCTCCTAGGGTTTAACCTAGGCATGTAAAAGGGGCGCACTTCAACAATGAGCCTAGCCCGTAGCCAACACAAGAGCCATCAGGAGACAAGCCCATGCAAGTTCAGTTCAAAGTCAACGGCAAAACCAAAAGCGTGGAGACGCCGCCGGCCACCTTCCTGGTCCAGGTGCTGCGCGAGCAGCTGCAAATGACCGGCACCCATGTCGGTTGCGACACCGCCCAGTGCGGCGCCTGTACCGTGTTGATGAATGGTCGCGCGGTCAAGTCCTGCAACATCCTGGCGGCGCAGGCCGAAGGCGCCGACATCACCACCATCGAGGGCCTGGCGGCGGCCGACGGCACCATGCACCCCATGCAGGCGGCTTTCAAGGAGTGTCACGGCCTGCAATGCGGCTTCTGCACCACCGGCATGGTCATGAGCGCAGTGGACCTGTGCAAGCACCACCCCAAAGCCAGCGAAGGCGAAATCCGCGAGCTGCTCGAGGGCAACATCTGCCGCTGCACCGGTTACCAGAACATCGTCAAGGCGGTGCAGCAAGGCGCTGCAGCCATGGCGACCTGAGCCGGCGCGCGCCGACCGCAAGCTTGCGGCACCGCCATCCTGCGGCTGCCGTCCACCGAACTTTCCATTCTCAGGAGTACACACATGGGTGCATCCGACTTCATCAACTTGCCGAACATCGGCACTTCGGTCCGCCGCAAGGAGGACTACCGCTTCCTGACCGGCGGCGGCCAGTACACCGACGACATCACGCTGGCCAACCAGAGTTATGCGGTGTTTGTGCGCTCGCCGCATGCCCACGCCAAAATCAACAGCATCAACACCGCCGCCGCCAAAGCCGCGCCCGGTGTGCTCGATGTGTTTGTTGGTGAGGATGTCGCCGCCGACAAGATCAACGGCCTGCCTTGCGGCTGGCTGATCACCAGCACCGACGGCAACCCGATGAAGGAGCCGCCGCACCCCATCCTGGCCCAGGGCAAGGTGCGGTATGTCGGCGACCATGTCGCCATGGTGGTGGCCGAGACGCTGGAGCAGGCGAAAAACGCGGCCGAGCTGGTGGAAGTCGATTACGAGGTACTCAGCGCCGTGGTGCGTGTCACCGACGCAGCCAAAGCCACCGCCCTGCATGAGGCCGCGCCGGACAATCACTGCTACAAATGGGCGATCGGCGACAAGGGCCAGGTCGATGCGGTGTTTGCCAATGCCGCGCATGTGACCAAACTGGACCTGACCAACAACCGGCTGATTCCCAACGCGATGGAGCCGCGCGCGGTGATCGGCTCCTACAGCCGCGCCACCGACGAATACGTGCTGTACGTGTCCAACCAGAACCCGCACGTCGAGCGCCTGCTGCTGACGGCCTTTGTGATGGGCCTGCCCGAACACAAGGTGCGGGTGATTGCGCCCGACGTCGGAGGCGGTTTCGGCTCCAAGATCTACCTGTATGCCGAGGACGTGTGCCTGACCTGGGCCTCGAAAAAGCTCAACCGGAACATCAAGTGGACGGCCGACCGCAGCGAGGCTTTTGTCAGCGATGCGCACGGCCGCGACCATTCCAGCCACGCCGAGATGGCGATGGACAAGGACGGCAAGTTCCTGGCGATGCGGGTACACACCGACGCCAACATGGGCGCCTACCTCTCCACCTTTGCGCCGGCGGTGCCGACCATCCTCTACGCGACCCTGCTGGCCGGCCAGTACACCTGCCCGCAGATTTACGTCGAGGTCGATGCCTGGTTCACCAACACCGCGCCGGTCGATGCCTACCGCGGCGCGGGACGGCCCGAGGCCACCTACCTGCTCGAACGCCTGGTCACGCGCTGCGCCTGGGAACTGGGCCTGTCGCAGGACGAGATCCGCCGGCGCAACTTCGTGAAGGACTTTCCCTACCAGACGCCGGTGGCGCTGCAGTACGACGTCGGTGACTTCCACGCGTTGCTCAAGCGCGGCAACGAACTGGCCGACGTGGCGGGTTTTGAAAAACGCAAAACCGCCTCGGCCGCCAAAGGCCTGATGCGCGGCATCGGTTACTCCTGCTACATCGAGGCTTGCGGCCTGGCGCCCAGCAACATCGCCGGTGCGCTCGGTGCGCGCGCCGGCCTGTTCGAGTGCGGCGAGGTGCGCGTGCACCCGACCGGCAGCGTGACGGTGTTCACCGGCTCCCACAGCCACGGCCAGGGGCATGAGACCACGTTCGCGCAGGTGGTGGCGGCGCGCCTGGGCATCTCGGTCGACGCGGTGGACGTCGTGCACGGCGACACCGGGCGCGTGCCTTTCGGCATGGGCACCTACGGCTCACGCTCGCTGTCGGTGGGCGGCACGGCCATCATGAAGGCGCTCGACAAGATAGAGACCAAGGCCAAGAAGATCGCGGCGCACCTGATGGAAGCCAGCGACGCCGATGTCGAGTTTGCCAATGGCGAGTTCACCATCAAGGGCACCGACAAGAAGGTGACGTTTGGCCAGGTGGCGCTGACGGCTTATGTGCCGCACAACTACCCGCTCGACAAGCTCGAACCCGGCCTCAATGAAACCGCGTTTTACGACCCGACCAACTTCACCTTCCCGGCCGGCACCTATATCTGCGAGGTCGAGGTCGACCCTGCGACCGGTGTGGTGCGGGTCGACAGCTTCACCGCGGTGGACGATTTCGGCAACATCATCAACCCGATGATTGTCGAAGGCCAGGTGCACGGCGGGCTGGTACAGGGCATCGGCCAGGCGCTGCTGGAAAACTGCGTCTACGACCCCGAGTCCGGCCAGTTGCTGACCGGCTCCTTCATGGACTACGCGATGCCGCGCGCCGACGACATGCCCAGCTTCAAGCTGGACACCTTGTGCACGCCCTGCAGCCACAACCCGCTGGGGGCCAAGGGCTGCGGCGAGGCCGGTGCCATCGGTTCGCCGCCGGCTGTCATCAATGCCGTGCTGGACGCGCTGCGGCCGCTGGGCGTGACCGACTTCGACATGCCGGCTTCGTCCAGCCGTGTCTGGGAAGCCATACAGTCCGCCAAAAAATAAACAGATCGCCAAGGAGAAAACTCATGTACCCCTTCACCCTGGAACGACCCGCCTCGCTGGCCGACGCCGCCAGACTCGCCGCCGCCGGCGCCAAACCGCTGGCCGGCGGGCAGACCCTGCTGGCGTCCATGAAACTGCGTTTGTCCAGCCCGGAGCAGCTCGCTGACCTCAGCGGCATCAAGGAGCTGAGCGGCATCAAGCGCGAAGGCAACAACATCGTGATCGGCGCCATGACGCGCCATCTCGACGTCGCCAACAGCGCCGACGTCAAATCGGCCATACCGGCACTGGCCGACCTGGCCGCCAACATCGGCGACCGCCAGGTGCGCGCCATGGGCACGCTGGGCGGCTCGGTCGCCAACAACGATCCCTCGGCCTGCTACCCGAGTGCGGTGCTGGCGCTGGGCGCGACCATCCATACGACGGGACGCAAGATCGCCGCCGATGATTTCTTCCAGGGCATGTTTTCCACGGCACTGAACGAGGGCGAACTGATCACGGCGATCAGCTTCCCGATTCCGAAGCGGGCGGCCTACATGAAGTTCAAGCAGCCGGCCTCGCGTTTTGCGCTGGTCGGCGTGTTTGTTGCGCAGTTCGACAGTGGGGTGCGTGTGGCCGTCACCGGCGCCTCCAGTGGCGTGTTCCGCCACGCCGGGCTGGAGGCGGCGCTGGGCAAAAGTTTCACGCCCGAGGCAGCAGCCGGCGTAAAGATAGACGCAAGCGACCTCAACAGCGACATCCACGCCACGGCGGCCTACCGCGCCAACCTGATCAGCGTGCAGACGCAGCGCGGCGTGGCGAAGGCGCTGGCCGGCTGATTCCGGCCTGTCATGACAGGGCTGAGCCGCCGTCCATGCCGCGGTGTCCTGCGGGTGCGCGGCGGTCAGCCCGGATCAGTCCGGAATGACGGGCGCACCCTCTATTTATGAACAAAATATGGCTCTATCCCTTGCCGGACAAGGGCAAACAGCTCCTGAATTGATAGCGAAGCAGGCGCAGGCTAAACTGATCCGATGACACCTTTTCCCACCATAGCCGCCCTGGCCCAGGGCCTGCAGGACGCCGGCTACTTTGCCGACCGCCGGCTGGCGACCGCCGTGTTCCTGGCGCTCAGGCTGCAGCGCCCGCTGCTGCTCGAAGGCGAGCCCGGCGTCGGCAAGACCGAGCTGGCCAAGGCGCTGTCGCTGGCGCTGCAGCGCCAGCTGATCCGCCTGCAGTGTTACGACGGCCTGGAGCAGCGGGAAGCACTGTACGAGTGGAACTACGCCGCGCAGCTTTTGCACATGCGCGCGGTGGAAGGCAAAAGTGACACCGCGGATGTCGAGAGCGAGGTCTACCAGGACCGTTACCTGATACGCCGGCCGCTGCTGCAGGCGCTGCAAACCCCGGCGCCGGGTGCGGTGCTGCTGATCGACGAGGTGGATCGCGCCGACGAGCCTTTCGAGGCTTTTCTGCTCGAGTACCTTGGCGAGTACCAGGTCAGCATTCCGGAAATCGGCACGGTCAGCGCGCAGGTGACGCCGGTGACCATCCTGACCAGCAACCGCACGCGCGAACTCAACGACGCGGTCAAGCGCCGCTGCCTCTACCACTGGCTGGATTATCCGGACCGTGAGCGCGAACTGGCCATCATCCGCGCCCAGGTGCCCGAAGCCGGCGACAAACTCTCGGCGCAGGTGGCGGCCTTCGTGGACCGCCTGCGCCGCTCACCCTTTGGCAACGCTTTCCAGCGCGCACCCGGGATCGCCGAAAGTGTCGAATGGGCCAAGGCGCTGGTGGCGCTGGACACCCTGGTGGTGGACCCGGAAGTGGTGGCCGACACGGCGGGCATTTTGTTCAAGCAGCGCGAGGACGTGGCAGCGCTCACGCATGCGCTGGCCGTGGACCTGCTCAAGCCTGAAGAGGCTGAAGCGCAGTGAACTGAGGCGAGCTCATGCTTTTAGGTGACGCACGCAGCGGAAAGTTAGCCGACAACATCGCCGGTTTCGGCCGCGCCCTGCGCCGCGCCGGCGTCAAGGTCGACAGCCAGCGCATCGCCCTGGCCAAGGAAGCTGCCCTCGCCGTCGGCGTCAGCGAGAAAGAGGACCTGAGTGCCGCCTTTGAAGCCGTGATGGTCAGCCGCGAACAGGACCGTCTCGTGTTTCGCGAACTGTTCGACGTGTATTTCCAGGATCCTAAAGTCGCCAACAAGCTGCTGGCGCAACTGCTGCCCAGCGCCGAAGGCAAGGCCGAGCCCAGCAAGCGCCGGCCGCGCGTGCGCGAGGCGCTGGCGCCGCAGCAGTCCTTCGGCCAGCAGGCCGCGCCTGCCAAAGAGGACCAGAAGGTCGAGTTCGATGCGGCCATGACCGCCAGCGACATCGAACGCCTGCACCATGCCGATTTCAACGCGCTGTCGGCGACCGAGTACCGGCTGGTCGAGCGGCTGGCGCGCGACATCAAGCTGCCGCTGCCGCTGTTTACCTCGCGCCGCACCCGTCCCGCGGCCGGCGGCAACCGCATGCATTGGCCGGGTGTGATGCACCAGGCCGCGCGAACCGGTGGCGAGCTGATGCGCCTGCCGCGGCTGCAGCGGCGCGAGCAGGCCTTGCCCTTGCTGGTGCTGGTGGACGTATCGGGTTCCATGGAGCGTTACGCGCGACTGCTGCTGGCCTTTTTGCATGCGGCGACGCGCAGGCAGCCGCAACGCGATGTGTTCGCCTTCGGCATGCACCTGACCGACCTCACGCCGGCCTTTCGCCAGGCCGATACCGACGAGATGCTGGCGCATGCCAGCCTGGCGATTGAGGACTTTGCCGGCGGCACCCGGCTCGGCGCGTCGCTGGCGACCCTGCGCGAACGCCATGCGCGCCGCCTGGTGGGACGGCGTACCATCGTGCTGATCATCACCGACGGGCTGGACACCGGCGAGCCGGCCGAGCTGGCCAGTGAACTGGGCTGGCTGCGCCGGCGCAGCCGCCGCCTGCTCTGGCTGAATCCGCTGCTGCGTTTCGACGGCTACGCGCCGCTGGCGCGGGGCGCGGCGGTGCTGAATGCCCATGCGCACGGCATGCTGGCGGTGCACAACCTGAGCAAGCTCGAGGAACTCGCGGCCAGCCTTGCGGCTCTGATGAAGAAATAAACGCGCTCACACAAGCAAACAGCAGGAAAAAGGGAAACCACATGGACATGCAGGGAAGCCGCCAGCTCGCGGTCACACAACAACAGGCCTGGGATGCGCTCAATGATCCGGCCGTGCTCAAGGCCTGTATTCCGGGTTGCGACAAGGTCGAAGCCATCGGCGAGAACCAGTATGCGATTGCCATGGCCCTGAAGATCGGCCCGGTTTCGGCCAAATTCACCGGCAAGATTTCGCTCACCGAGATGAACCCGCCGGCCAGCTACAAGTTGTCCTTCGACGGGCAGGGTGGTGTCGCCGGTTTCGGCAAGGGCAGTGCTGAAGTGACATTGACGCCGAACGAAGAGGGTTGTGAACTCGCCTATGTCGTGCACGCTTCGGTTGGCGGCAAGGTCGCCCAGCTCGGCCAGCGCCTGATCGACGGCGCGGCCAAGTCCATGGCCGAAGATTTTTTCAAGCGGTTTGATGAGGAAATGCAGCGCCTGCACCCCGAAAGTTATGCAGCCAAAGTGGTCATGGGTGAGGTCGAGGCCGACTCGCTGGCCACGGGAAGGGGCGCGGCGTCGGGCAGATCCGGCATCCCGCTGTGGGTTTGGGTGGCCGGTGCCGCCGCGCTGGCTGTCGCCGTCTGGCTGGGTAGCTGAGCAGGCGCCATCGCGCACAAGGAGGCTAGGATGGAAAACCTCGATGTCATGGTCTTGCGCACGCTGCGCGACTGGCGCCAGGCTGGCAAACGCGCGCTGCTGGCGACGGTGGTGCGCACCTGGGGCTCCTCGCCGAGGCCGGTCGGCTCCATCATGGCGCTGTGTGAAGACGGCGCCGTGGTCGGCTCGGTCTCGGGCGGCTGCATCGAAGACGACCTGATTTACCAGTTCACCCAGGCTTACGCGGCGGCCGGTTCGGCGGGCGCAGCCGGCAAGGTCATTCCGTCCGGGCCGCCGACCTTTGTCAAATACGGCATCACCGCCGACGAGGCGCACCGCTTCGGCCTGCCCTGCGGTGGCACGCTGGAACTGCTGCTCGAATACGACCCCGAGCTTGGCGCGCTGGCTGAACTGGTGCAGGCGCTGGAGGCCGGACAGCTGATGCAGCGCAGCGTACGCCTGACCGACGGCGCGGTGACGCTGGCGTCCGCCACGGCGCCGGCGGAACTCAGCGTCACCGCGCTGGGGCTGGTCAACACCTTCGGCCCCGAGTACCGCATGCTGCTGATAGGCGCAGGGCAGTTGACGGAGTACCTGGCGACCATGGCGCTGTTCAGTGGTTTCGCCGTCACCGTCTGCGACCCGCGCGAGGAATACCGCAGCGCCTGGTCGGTGCCCGGTGCCAAAGTCCTCAGCGACATGCCCGACGATGTGGTCACGGCCTTCAAGCCGGACCGCCGCAGCTGCGTGATCGCGCTCACGCACGACCCCAAACTTGACGACCTGGCGCTGATGGAAGCGCTGGGGACCGATGCGTTTTACATCGGCGCCATCGGCTCGCGCCGCAACAACAACACCCGCCACCAGCGCATGGCCGAGCACTTTGGCCTCGACCCCGCCGCACTGGCGCGCCTGCGCGGCCCCATCGGCATTTACATCGGCAGCAAGACCCCGCCCGAAATTGCGGTCAGCGTGATGGCCGAGGTGCTGGCCGTGAAAAACGGCGTGGTGCTGCCGCGCGACATGGACGTGGCCCAGGCCAAGAACGAACGCGCGGTCGTGGAAAACGATGCGCAAGACCTGGTGTGTGGTGTGGCCCGCCTGCCATCATGAGCCGTCCATGTTGAAATTTCAGCGCGGCCCCGTTGATCGGGAACAGGGTAAATGAAACCGTCCACGGCCCCCGGTGTTGGCGCGCAGGTCGCCATCGCGGCCGTCGTCCTTCTCGGGATCACAGGCGGCTCACTGATCCTGGCCCAGTCGGGGTTCACCACCGCGCCGAAGCGCGGCGGGCCATCGGTATTCGTGCCGGCGCCCCAGGCCTACCTGCTCGCCGCCATTCTGTATGCCATGTCCGCGATCGGCCTGTTGGCCCTGCTGCGGACCTGGCAGGCTGCCAGGCCGGCCGTGGCTGGCGCTGCGGTGACCTGGGTTGTTGTCGCTGTGGCTTTTGTGTGGGTCATGCGACCCCGCTGAAGCCCCGGTCATCCGGACCCCGGATTTGCAAGGTTTTGCGCTCTAGCCCTTGCCTACTGAGCTCGGACAGCTATCAAAAACAGAGCACTTTTGATGCCGATGACGGTCATCAGCAGCGATCCCAGCACATGCAGCGCGGCGGTGCCGAGCGCCAGTCCATAACGCTCTTCCATCAAAAAGGTGACCACTTCCGCAGAAAAGGAAGAGAAGGTCGTCAGCCCGCCCAGGAAGCCGGTCACCAGCATCAGCCGCCAGACCGGATCGAGCTGGGGCAGCGACTGGAACACCGCGATACATACGCCAATCAGGTAGCCGCCTATCAGGTTGGCAGCCAGCGTGCCCCAGGGCAGGAGGCCGCCGGGCGTCAGCCACAGCGCCAGGCCCCAGCGGGCGAGGGCGCCGGCGCTGGCGCCCAGGCAGATCGCAAGCACAGCATGCATGGGTGCTCCTTTTCCTGCAATCAACGATCACGCGGTCCGGTCGGCTGGCCGACATCGGGCGGTGCAGATTCGGTCGAGGATGCAGCCGGCGGCACGGCGCCGCCTTTTTGGCGCTCGCGGAACAGCGTCGCGCGCATCAGGAAAATGGTCGTGACGGGAGCGGTCAGCGCGACAAACAGCGTGATCAGCACGGCGTGCAGGAACAGGTTGAAACCCTGGACCGAGAAGTAAACGATGGTGGCGATGGTGATGCACCAGACGCCGGCCGTCGCGCCCAGCGTGGGCGCATGAATGCGCTGGAAAAAGGTCGGCAAGCGCACCAGCCCGAAAGAGCCGACGGCGGCAAACGCCGCGCCCAGCACCGCAAACACGGCGGTGATGATCTCCGCCCACAGCGGCAGCGCCGTGCTCATTCGATCACCTCGCCGCGCAGCAGGAACTTGGCCACCACCGTGGATCCGACAAAGCCGAACAGGGCAATCAGCATGGCGGCCTCGAAATAAACATTGCTGGCGTACACGATACCCAGCACCAGCGTCATCAGCATGCCGTTGATATAGAGGCAGTCCAGCGCCATCACCCGGTCCTGCGCGGTCGGGCCGACCAGCAGCCGGGCCACCGCGCACAACATGGCCACGGCCAGCAGGAACAGGGCGATCTTGAGGCCCCAAAAAAGAAAGTCGCTCATGATTCGAAAATCTCCATCAGTGGCGCTTCGTAACGCGTCTTGATCATGGCAATGAAGGCGGCCTCGTCCTTCATGTCGAACACGTGCAGCAGCAGCCGCGAACGGTCGAAGGACAGTTCGCCCCAGGCGGTGCCCGGCGTCAGGCAGCAGATCATGGCCAGCATGGCGAGCGCATTCGGGTCGCGCACATCCAGGGGGATTTCCACAAACTGGCCTTTGATCTGGCTGGTGCGCCGGGTCAGCAGCAGTTTTCCGACGGTCAGGGCCGAGTACAACATGTCGCCCAATGCGCGCAGGGTCAGGCGCAGGGCGACACCGGGCTTGCGCATGCGCACGGTGGCTGGCCGCAGGCCGCGGGTCAGCAGCGGCACGATCACTGCAAAAACGGCCGCCAGCAGCAGGGTGCCCAGGTCCAGCGTCTGGTTCAGCAGCAGCCAGACGACAAACAGCGCCAGCGACAGCGGCGGCGACGGCAACCAGCGCCGCATCATGGCGCCACCTTGCGCGCTGGCGGATTCGGCACTGCCCGTGCATCCATGACGGCCTTGCGGTAGGCGGTGGCCGTGAACAGGTTTTGCGCGGTATCGCCGGCATGGCGCATGACCGGGCCGGCTTCGATGCTCAGCGCCACACTGGCGGCCAGCAGCGCCGCGACCGGCAGAACCTCCAGGGCGCGCAAGGCTGGCATGCTGCTCATGGGTTGTGTCCAGAAATAACGGATACCGGCCCGGCTCAGCGCCACCAGCGTCAGGAAGCCGGACAGCAGCAGCAGCGCCAGGAAGCTCCAGTTGGCGGGGGAAATCACGGGAGTGTCCAGCAGCGCCGACAACATCGCGAACTTGCCGATAAATCCAGGCAGTGGCGGCAGGCCTGCCAGCAGCAGCGTGCAGGCCACAAAACCCAGGCCGAGGAAGGCAATGCCCGCCGGGATCGCGCGTCCGTACAGCGCCTGCTGCTCGTCGTCCAGGTTCACGTTGGCCATGGCTTTCAGGTCTTCCGACAGGAAGGGCGCGTCGCCGGCCTGTTCATGCGGCGCAATGCTGGCGCCCGCATTGCGCCAGCGCTCTATCATGTCGATCAGCAGGAAGAAGGCGCTGGCCGCCAGCGTCGAGCTCAGCAGGTAATACAGGGCACCGGCCCAGACTGCCGGCTGGCCCAGACCGATGGCCGTGAGCAGTGTGCCGGCCGAGATCAGCACGGCATAACCGGCCAGGTGCGACATCCGCTGCGTGCCGGTGATGCCCAGCGCGCTGATAAACAGGGTGGACAGCCCGATGGCCAGCAAGACCTCCTGGCCAAACTGCGCCGATGCGCCGGTGTCCGGCGCAAACAGCACGGTCCACAGGCGCAGCACGGTGTAAATGCCGAGCTTGGTCAGCAGCGCAAACACGGCACTGACGGGCGCCACCGCCGCGCTGTAGGCCGGCACCAGCCAGAAGTTCAGCGGCCAGGCCCCGGCCTTGGCAAAAAAGGCCGTGGCCAGAATGGCTGCGGCGGCATGCACCAGGCCGCGGTCGGCCGCATCGAGTCTGGCGATGCGTATGCCGAGATCGGCCATGTTGAGCGTGCCGGTCACGCCGTAGAGCAGCGCCGCGCCGACGAGGAACAGCGAAGACGCGGCCAGGTTGATGGCGATGTAGTGCAGGCCGGCGCCGACCCGCAGGCGACCCGAGCCGTGCAGCAGCAAGCCGTAGGACGCGGCCAGCATCACCTCGAAGAAAACAAACAGGTTGAACAGGTCGCCGGTCAGGAAGGCGCCGTTCAGGCCCATCAGCTGCAACTGCAGAAGCGGGTGGAAATGCACACCGGCCCGGTCCCAGCGAGAGGTCGAATAAATCGAGACTGCGAAAGCAATCACGCCGGTCAGCGCCACCATCATCGTGGACAGCCGGTCGGCCACCAGCACGATGCCGAACGGTGCGCGCCAGTTGCCCGCCAGGTACACGCCGATGGAGCCAGGCCCGGTACCCGTGTCCAGGGCATTGACCCAGCGCAGCAGCGCCAGCGCCGCCAGCAGGCCGAGCAGGCCGGACACCACGGTCAGCGCTGCCTTGGTGCGGCGGCGGTGCTCGCCGAGCAGCAGCATCAGTGCGGCGGTCAACATCGGCACGAGAATGGGCACAGCCACCAGGTGCGGCATGGTGGCCTCCAGCAGGGTGTCCAGCCAGCGCAGGAGTTCGTTCATTCCGGCACGCCCTTCACATGCACGCCGGTGTCGTCCGCCGCGTCGTCCTTGCCGTCGACGTGGTCGGTGCCGGCCAGGCCGCGCGAAGCCAGCATCACCACGAGGAACAGCGCCGTCATCGCAAAACCGATGACGATGGCCGTCAGGGCCAGCGCCTGGGGCATGGGATCGGCAGTGTTGGCCAGCGTGGCCGTGATGCCCGTCACCAGCACCGGCTCGCTGTCGACCTTGAGGCGGCCCATGCTGAAAATAAAGAGGTTGACCGCGTAGGAGATCAGCGTCAGGCCCATGATGACCTGGAAGGTGCGCGGGCGCAGCAGCAGGTACACCCCGGAACTGGTGAGCACGCCGATACCGAGGGCAAGAACAATTTCCATCAGGCCGGTACTCCCTCGGCCTGGGCCTTCGCGTCGGCGGCGGCCTGGCGTTCAGCCTGTTCTTCGGCCCAGCGGTGGCTGCGCACCGACTGGTGCGACAGGGCCGTGAGGATCAGCATGGTCGAGCCGAGCACGATGGAGAACACACCCATGTCGAAAAACAGCGCGCTGGGCAAATGAATGTTGCCGAGCAGCGGCAGGTGCAGGTGGGCGGTGTGTGTCGTCATGAAGGGATAACCCAGCACCACCGCGCCCCCGCCGGTGGCGAGGGCGAGCAGCATGCCGATGGCGATCCAGCGGCGCGGGTAGATGCGCAGGTGTTCCTCCACCCACTCGGTGCCCGAGACGATGTACTGCAGCAGCAGCGCCACCGACATCACCAGGCCGGCCACAAAACCGCCGCCGGGCGCGTTGTGGCCGCGCATGAAGAAGTACACCGACACCAGCACCGATAGCGGCAGCAGCAGCCGCACCAGCACGGCCGGCACCATCAGGTAACCGATGGCGGTATCCACAGCGCGGCGCGGGTTCAGCAGGTCGCTGCTGCCGTCGTCGGCCTGCGCGCGCTGCTGCTGCGGCAATGCCATGGACTCGAGCGCGGGCCGGAAGCGGCGCAGCAGGGCGTACACCGTGAGCGCGACAATACCCAGCACGGTGATTTCGCCAAAGGTGTCAAAGCCGCGGAAGTCCACCAGCATGACGTTGACCACATTGGTCCCCCCGCCTTCAGTCAGGGCGCGCTCCAGGAAGAAGGGGGAGATGCTTTCCGGAAACCGCCGTGTCATCACGGTCCATGACAGGGCTGCCATGCCGGTGCCCGCCATGACGGCGATGGCCAGGTCACGCCCGCGCCTGCCCCACAGCCGCAGGCGCGCACGCATGGGCTGGACGATCACCCTGCGCATCGGCAGCCAGCGCAGGCCCAGAAGCAGCAGCACGGTGGTGACGACTTCCACCACCAGCTGGGTCAGGGCCAGGTCGGGCGCCGAGAACCAGATGTAGGTGATGCAGCACACCAGGCCGGCGCCCGAGACCAGCATCAGGGAAGCCAGGCGGTGGAACTTGGCCTGCCAGGCAGCGGCGACGGCGCATACCGCGCCTATGACCCAGGTCATGGCAAACATCGGTGAAAAAGCCAGCAATTCGCGTTTGCCGCGTTCGGCAGGCGTCAGCCACAGCGAGGCTGCGGCCCCGGCCACCGCGATCACCACCAGGATCAGCAACTGCGACTGCAGGCGCCGCGTGCCCAGCAGGTAACGGCTGCGGCGGCCGGCCTCGCTGACGCGCGCCAGCACGTTCTCGAAAATACGCTGGCCGTCGAAGTGATGCAGCACCGGGGTGTGCGCCAGGTGGCCCAGCGCGCGGCCGCGGCGCTGCAGCAGGTAGAGCGCGGCACCGCCGGCCATGGCGACAAAACTCATGACTAGCGGCAGGTTGAAGCCGTGCCAGATCGCCAGGCTGTAAACCGGCAGGGTCCCGCCGACCACCGGCCGGGCGGCCTCGGCCAGCAGCGGGCCCACCGACCAGGTGGGCGCGATACCGACCACCAGGCAGATGAGCACCAGCAGCTCCACCGGCACACGCATCCAGTGCGGCGGTTCATGCGGTGTTTTGGGCACCGCGTCGCCGCAGGGTGAGCCGAAAAAGACGTCGAAAACGAAACGCGCCGAGTAGGCGACGCTGAACATGCCTGCGACCGTGGCAATCAGCGGCAGTCCCCAGTTGATCCAGTTGGTGGACTGGATGTAGACGGTTTCGGCAAAAAACATTTCCTTGGACAAAAAGCCGTTGAGCAGCGGCACGCCTGCCATCGAGGCGCTGGCGATGACGGCCAGCGTGCCGGTGATGGGCATCAGGCGCATCAGGCCGCTGAGCTTGCGGATGTCGCGCGTGCCGGTTTCGTGGTCGATGATGCCGGCCGCCATGAACAGCGAGGCCTTGAAGGTCGCGTGGTTCATGATGTGGAAGACGGCTGCCACGGCGGCCAGCGGGCTGTTCAGCCCGAGCAGCAGGGTGATCAGACCGAGGTGGGAGATCGTCGAGTAAGCCAGCAGCGCCTTGAGGTCGCGCTGGAACATGGCGACGTAACTGCCCAGCAGCAGGGTGATGGCGCCGGCGCCACCGACCAGCCAGAACCATTCGCTGGTGCCCGACAGCACGGGCCACAGACGCGCCATCAGGAACACGCCGAGTTTGACCATGGTCGCCGAGTGCAGGTAGGCCGACACCGGCGTGGGCGCAGCCATGGCGCGCGGCAGCCAGAAATGAAACGGGAACTGCGCGCTTTTGGTGAAGGCGCCGAGCAATACCAGCACCAGCACCGTGGTGTAAAGCGGATGCGCCCGGATTTCCTCGCCCGAGGCCAGCACCAGGTCCAGGTCATAGGTGCCGGTGATGCGGCCCAGCACCAGCACGCCGGCCAGCAGGCACAGGCCACCGGCCCCGGTCACGGTCAGCGCCATGCGGGCGCCGCGCCGGGCGTCACGCCGGTGGTGCCAGTAACCGATCAGCAGAAAGGAGAACAGGCTGGTCATTTCCCAGAACATCACCAGCTGCACCAGGTTGCCCGACAGCACCACACCGATCATGGACCCCATGAAGGCCAGGAAGAAGGAGAAAAAACGCGGTACCGGGTCGGACGCCGACATGTAGTAACGCGCATACAGCACCACCAGCGCGCCTATGCCGAGCACCAGCATGCAGAACAGCCAGGCAAATCCGTCCATGCGCAGAACGAGATTCAGGCCCAGCTCCGGCACCCAGGCGATCTCTTGCCGGATCACGTTGCCGCCCGCCAGTTGCGGGAACAGCCACGCTGTCTGCAGGGCGCAGCCGAGTGCCACCAGCCCTGCCAGCGTCGATTCCCGGTTCCGCGCGTTGGCCGGCAGCACGGCCGCGATCACGCTGGCAACAAAGGGCAGGACGAGCAGGAAAAGGAGCATGGCTCCTGATTCTATAGAGGGGGCCCCCGCCGACGTGTTTCAAAACCGCAGCGGGGTGCAGGGCTATCACCCGATTCGCAGGCTTCTAGCGGCTCATCTGCTGCGGCAGCCAGGTGACGATGCCGGGGAAGGCATAAACCAGAGCTATGGCCAGGCACATCAGGAAAAACATCGGCAGGGTGACCTTGGCAATCCAGGTCAACTCCTTGCCGGTCATGCCCTGCAGCACAAACAGGTTGAAGCCGACCGGCGGCGTGATTTGCGCCATCTCGACCACCAGCACGATGAAGATGCCGAACCAGATCGGGTCGATGCCGGCTTTCTGGATGGTCGGCATCAGCACGCCCATGGTCAGGACCACCATGGAGATGCCGTCCAGGAAACAGCCCAGAAGAATGAAGAACACCGCCAGCGCGAGAACCAGCTGGCCCTGGCTCAGGCCCAGCGAACCTATCCATTCGGCCAGGTGGCGCGGCAGGCCGATGTAGCCCATGGACAGGGTCAGGAAGGCAGCGCCGGCCAGGATCAGGGCGATCATGCAATACAGCCGGGTGGCGCCCATCAGTGAATCGCGAAAGGTCGCCCAGTTCAGGGAGCCCTGCAGGGCCGAGATGATCAGTGAACCCACGACGCCGATGGCCGCCGCTTCGGTGGCCGTGGCAATGCCGGTGTAAATGGAACCGAGTACCCCGGCAATCAGCAGAACCACGGGGATCAGGGCGCGCGAGGCGGACAGCTTTTGCAGCAGGGTGGTTTTTTCGTCCCTGGGCGGGATCTGGTCCGGGTTGCGCAGGGCCCAGAGCATGATGTAGCCCGAGAACAGCAGGGCCAGCAGGATGCCTGGAAAAACGCCGGCAATGAACAGCTTGGCAATCGACACCTCGGCCGCCACGCCGTACACAATCATGATGATGGACGGCGGGATCAAGAGGCCCAGCGTGCTGGCGCCGGCCAGCGTGCCGATGATCATGGGCTCCGGATAACCCCGGCGCTTGAGTTCGGGCAAGGTCATCTTGCCGATGGTGGCGCAGGTCGCGGCGCTGGAGCCCGACACTGCCGCAAAAATCGTGCAGCCGACCACGTTGGTGTGCAGCAGACGCCCGGGAAGGGCCTGCATCCAGGGCGCCAGGCCCTTGAACATGTCCTGCGAGAGCCGGGTGCGAAACAGGATCTCTCCCATCCAGACAAACAGTGGCAGGGCCGTCAGGGTCCAGCTCGAGGCCGAGCCCCAGATGGTGACGGCCATGGCGTCGCCGGCCATGCGTGTGGTGAACAGCTGCATGCCTATCCAGGCCACGCCCGACAGGGTCAGGCCGATCCAGACGCCGGTGCCGAGAATGAAAAACAGCGACAGCACCAGCAGCGCCATGATGCTCAGGTCGTTCATGGCCGGACGTCCCCTGGAAATGTGAAAGCAGAAAACATGGAACTCATTCGTTGCGCAGCGCTTCGTCGCTGGTTGCCCTGATGCGCCGGCCCTGGATTTCCAGCACCAGCTCATCGATGAAGGCGATCAGCAGGATGACCGCGCCCAGGGCCATGGCTATTTGCGGGATCCAGAGCGGCGTGGCGTCGCTGCCGGTGGATATGTCGTGGAAGGCGCGCGATTGCCAGGCCAGTTTGCAGCTGTAGACCGCAAACAGCAGTGCCAGCAAGGTGGCCACCGCGAGTGACCAGATCTCCATGGCCTTTTTGGACTTTCCCTTGAGGGCATTGATCAGCAAGGTCACGCGGATATGCTCGCCGCGCTTGAGCGTGTGGGCCAGCGCCAGAAAGCCGCTGGCGGCCATCAGGTAGCCGGCGTAGGCATCGGTGCCCGGCACATGGAAGTGCAACTGGCGGCTCGCGATGGACAGAAGCACCATGGCGAGCAGGCCCACCATAAAAAGCGCCGCCAGGGCGGCGGCGCTGTTGTAAAGGCCGTCTAGCAGCTTGCGCATGCCGGGCGTTTACTTGCGGAAGTTGTCGACAATGGTCTGGCCTTCGGGGCCGGCCTTGTCAATCCATTCCTTGAGCATGGTGTCGCCGACCTTTTTCAGGTCTGCCTTGAGCGCGGCCGACGGCTGCAGCACCTGCATGCCATTGGCCTTGAGGGTCTCCAGCGTTTTGGTGTTCACGCCCCGGCTGGCCGTCCAGCCGCGGACCTCGGCGTCGGCTGCAGCCTTGAGCACGGCCTGTTTGGTCGGTGCATCGAGCGCGTCAAATGCCGCCTTGTTGACGATGACGGCGTTTTTGGGCAACCAGGCCTGGGTGTCGTAGTAGTACTTGAGGTGCTCGTACAGCTTGCTGTCCACGCCGGTGGCGCCGGAGGTCATGGTGGACTCCACCACGCCGGTCGCCAGCGCCTGCGAAAACTCGGCGGCCTGTACCGTCACGGGCTGCGCGCCGACCAGCTCGGCGATGCGCGAGGTGGATGGGCTGTAGGCGCGCCATTTGATGCCCTTGAGGTCGGCGGCGGAGTTGATCGGCTTCTTGGAGTAGATGCCTTGCGGAGGCCACGCCACGGCGTAGAGCAACTGCAGGCCCTGTTCGCCGAGTTTCTTCTCCAGCGCAGGTTTCTGGGCCTGGTAGAGCTTCATGGAGCTGTCGTAGCTGTCGGCCAGGAAGGGCAGGCCGTCGGTACCAAAAATCTGCCATTCATTCTGGAAGTTGGCCAGCAGGATTTCGCCGGCCTGCGCCTGGCCACCCTGCACGGCGCGCTTGATTTCCGGTGCCTTGAACAGCGAGGCATTGGCGTGCACCGTGATCTTGAGCTTGCCGCCGCTGGCCTTGTCGACGTCGTTGGCAAACTGCACCAGGTTTTCGCTGTGGAAGTTGGTGGCCGGGTAGGCGGCGGGCAGATCCCACTTGGTCTGGGCGAAGGCTGCGGTGCCGACGCTCAGGACGGCGGCGATCAGTGCGAGTCTGAATTTCATGAAAAGCTCCCGGGCAAATAGGGTGGTTGAGGATGCTAAGTATGGATAGGATAGACGCAAATCCCGCGCCAGTTCCCCGGGCATACCCCCAAAAAGCCTGACAATTTTTCCAGACCCCACGCCATGAACCTCCGCTTTGTTGAAGCTTTTTACTGGGTCGCTTCGCTCAAAAGCATCTCGCGGGCAGCCGAGAAGCTCTATCTGACGCAGTCGGCCATGTCCAGCCGCATTGCCACCCTGGAAGAAGAGCTCGGTGTGCTGCTGCTGGACCGCCGGGACAAGCAGTTCAAGCTCACCGGCGCCGGCGCGCGCTTCCTGGTGTACGCCGAAAAGCTGCTGGAGCTGCAGCGCGAGGTCAAGCAGGAGATGGGTTCGGGCCAGCCCATGGCGGTGTCCATGCGTATAGGCGCGATCGAGTCGGTGCTGCATTCCTGGCTGATTCCCTGGCTGGAAAAACTGCGCGCCGAGCATCCTGGCCTGGAACTGGAGCTGACCGTGGAGACCACGCCCATTCTTGTGGACCTGATACAGCGCGGCACACTGGACCTGGTGTTTGCAGTGCTGCCGGCTTCCAGTGAAGGGGTGCGCAACCAGGCGCTGCCGGCCATGGAGATGGCTTTTGTGGGGCATCCGGAGCTGCACAAAAAAAGAAATTACAGGCTCGAAGACCTTTCGGAAATGGAATTGCTGACCTTCCAGAAAGGTTCACAGCCGCACGTAACCCTGCTCGATCTGTTCCGCGTGCGCCGGCTCGAGCCCAAAAAGGTGCATGCCATTTCCTCGATTTCGGCCATGGTGCAGCTGGTGCAGGGTGGCTTCGGCGTGGCCCTGTTGCCGCGGGCGGCGGTGGACCGGCTGGCCGGTTTTGCGCGCTTGCGCCCATTGGCATGCGACGCGAAGTTGCAGTCGCTGCCCATCCATGCGAGCTACCGCACCGACCCCAGTTCCAAGACCGTGGAAACCGTTGTTCAGTCGGCCATGAGTTTTGCGCGCGCGACAAAAAATGCACCAAAACGACGAATAAGGGCAAACCCTTGAGTTGAATTCGGTATCGAAAAAATCGATGGCGTAAGCGAAATATTTTGAATTTGCTGGACGCTGGAGACACTCACACAATTCGCCCATCGTCATCCACATGACACATTCAACGGGGAATTTCTGGTGAGCACATCGTCTGATTCAAGCACTGCTTCGGCCCTCTCGGTCTTCGGCGCCGAAGGTATTCGCAGCGCAGCACATGTGCGCGGCATCATCCGCCGCGGCGGATGGACGGCGCACACCAGCGGCCTGGCCAGCGAACATGTGCAGGGCAATGTGGTCATCCTGCCGGCGGCCGAGGCCAACGACTTCCTGCGGTATTGCCAGCGCAACCCCAAACCCTGCCCCTTGCTGACGGTGTCCGAGCCGGGCCAGGCGCAGTTGCCGGCGCTGGGCGCCGACATCGACATCTGCACCGACGTGCCGCGTTACCGCGTCTGGGAGGGCGGCGAACTGGTAGACATGCCGACCGACATCAGCGCACTCTGGCGCAATGACCTGGTGACCTTTGTCATCGGCTGCTCCTTCTCTTTCGAGGAAGCCTTGCTGCAGGCCGGCCTGCCGCTGCGCCACATCGCGCAGCAGCGCAACGTCGCGATGTACCGCAGCAATATCGCCACCGAGCGTGCCGGCATATTCCATGGCCCGATGGTGGTGTCCATGCGTCCCTTCAAGGCCGCCGACGCGATCCGCGCGATCCAGATCACCTCACGGTTCCCGAATGTGCATGGCGCGCCGGTGCATATCGGTAACCCGGCCCAGATCGGCATCAAGGACCTGGGCCAACCCGACTACGGTGATGCCGTCGAGGTGATGCCAGACGAGATTCCCGTGTTCTGGGCCTGCGGCGTGACCCCCCAGGCCGCCGTGGCCCAGGCGCGTCCGGCATTTTGTATCACCCATGCGCCCGGGGCCATGCTGGTCACCGATCTTCTCAATCACCAACTTGCCAGTTTCTAAACAAGGAGCCTCCCATGAAGACAGTTGTTTGCGGTTTCACCTTGGCCTGCGCCAGCCTGTTCCAGGTATCGGCCCAGGCCCAGACCAAGTGGGATTTGCCCACCGGTTATTCGGCCAACAGTTTCCAGACGCAGAACGTGCAGCAGTTCGCCAACGAGGTGGACCAGCTGACCGGCGGCAAGCTCAAGATCACGCTGCATCCGGGCGGCTCGCTGTACAAGGCCAACGAGATCAAGCGCGCGGTGCAGACCGGCCAGGTCCAGGCGGCAGAGTTCATCCTGTCCGGCGCCGCCAATGAAAACCCGCTGTTCGGCGTGGATTCGATTCCTTTCCTGGCCACCAGCTACGGTGATGCCAAACGCCTGTATCTGGCCGCCAAACCGGCACAGGACAAGCTGCTCGCGTCGCAAGGCATGAAGGTGCTGTTCACCGTGCCCTGGCCCGGCCAGTCCCTGTACTCGCTCAAGCCCGTTGCGACGCCAGCGGACTTTGCCGGCACCAAGATGCGCGCCTACAACCCGGCGACCACCCGCATTGCGCAACTGCTCAAGGCCCAGCCTGTGACCATCCAGCTCGCCGAACTCGGCCAGGCGCTGGCCACCGGCGGGGTGCAGAACTTCCTGACCTCCAGCGCCAGTGGCGTGGAGAGCAAGCTGCACGAGCAGGTCAAGTATTTCTACCCGGTGAGCGCCTGGCTGCCGCGCAATGCCACGGTCGTCAGCCAGAAGGCGTTTGATGCCCTGGACAAACCCACGCAGGATGCCTTGCTCAAGGCAGCGGCCGCCGCCGAGGAGCGCGGCTGGGTCACCAGCGAGAAGCTCGATGGCGAGTACATCCGGGAGCTGGGCGCCAAGGGCATGACCATCGCTGCGCCTTCGGACAGTGTCAAGAAGGAACTCGCCGCGATCGGTGAGACCATGACCGCCGAATGGCTCAAGACCGCCGGTGCCGACGGCCAGGCTGTGATCGACGCCTACCGCAAGAAATAGGCACTGGCCGCTGCATAGCGGCACGGCGGGTACGTCACCGGCAGGCGGCCCGCCACCTTCTTCCCCTCCCTTTTCGAATCATGCAGGAGCCTGCCATGGGCAAACTCGTCCGGAATTTTTACAAGCTGCTGATGATGCTGTCATGCCTGGCCATGCTGGCGGCCTTTGGCAGCGTCATTCTGGGTGTGCTGGCACGCGAAGCCGCCTGGGACATCGCCGGCCTTGATGCCTATGCGGGTTATGCGATTGCCGCTGCGCTGTTCCTGGCGCTGCCGGGCACGCTGCAGCATGGCGACCACATCCGCGTGACCTTGTTGCTGGACCGGGTGTCGCCCCGGGTGCGCAACATCCTCGAATGGTGGTCATTGGGCGCCGGCCTGGCCCTGACAGCCTATATGGCCTGGTATGCCGGACGCCTCGCCTGGGTGTCTTACACCACGCACGACATCTCGCCGGGAGCCGATGCGTCGCCGCTGTGGATTCCGCAGATCGCCATGGTGCTGGGGTGTTTTGGCTTTGCGCTGTCCTTCGTCCATGCCCTCGTTGAACGGGGTAAGGGCAGGCGCTTTATTGCGATGTCCGACGAAGCTGCCCACATTGAATAGCCTGACCCACGAAGGATCACCATGGATATCGTTATTGCCTTCGGGCTGATCGTGCTGCTGTTTGCGGCATTGGGCTCCGGCCTGTGGATAGGCCTGTCGCTGCTCGCGGTGGCCTTGCTCGGCATGGAACTGCTGACCGCGCGCCCGGCCGGCGACAGCATGATGCTGACCATCTGGGGCTCGACCTCGAGCTGGACGCTGACGGCCTTGCCGCTGTTTTTGTGGATGGGTGAAATCCTGTTTCGCAGCAAGTTGTCCGACAGCATGTTCAAGGGCCTGGCGCCCTGGCTGGACCGTCTGCCGGGGCGGCTGCTGCACATCAACGTGGTCGGCTGCACCATCTTCGCGGCGATTTCCGGCTCGTCGGCCGCCACCTGCGCCACCATCGGCAAGATCACCCTGCCCGAACTCAAGAAACGCGGCTACCCCGAGGACATTTCCATAGGCACTTTGGCCGGTGCGGGCACGCTGGGTCTGTTGATCCCGCCGTCCATCATCATGATTGTGTACGGCGTGGCGGCGAATGTATCGATTGCCAAGCTGTTCCTTGCCGGTGTGATTCCCGGCCTGATGCTGGCCGTGCTGTTCATGGGCTACATCATGGTCTGGGCCCTGCTGAACAAGGAGAAGGTGCCTGCGGCCGATACGGCCATGAGTTTCGGGCAGAAGGTTTACGCCTCGCGGCACCTGATCCCGGTGGTTTCGCTGATCGTGGTGGTGCTGGGCGGCATTTACAGCGGCATCGCCACTGCCACCGAGGCTGCTGCGCTCGGCGTGGCCGGCTCGCTGGCGCTGGCTGCCATCGAGCGTTCGCTGACCTGGCAGAAGTTTCGCGAAGGCCTGGTGGCCGCCTGCCGCATCTACTGCATGATCGGCCTGATCCTCGCCGGTGCGGCCTTCCTGACCCTGTCCATGGGCTTCATCGGCCTGCCGCGGCACCTGGCCGAGTTCATAGGCGCGCTGCAGCTCTCGCCTTTCATGCTGATGCTGGGCCTGGTCGCGTTTTTTATCGTGCTCGGCTGCTTCCTCGACGGCATTTCGGTGGTGGTTCTGACGATTGCCGTGTTGCTGCCCACGGTGGAAGCGGCCGGGTTCGATCTGATCTGGTTCGGCATCTTCATCGTGCTGGTGGTCGAGATGGCCCAGATCACGCCGCCGGTGGGTTTCAACCTCTTTGTGATCCAGGGCCTGACGCGGCGCGAGGTGACCTGGATCGCGCGCACCGCGCTGCCGCTGTTCGTCCTGATGCTTGTTGCGGTACTGATCACCTGGTTCTTCCCCGACGTGGTGCTGTGGCTGCCACGCCATATGTAACCCCAGCCACCAGGAGTTTCACCATGAAGAAGTTTTGGATGGCCGCCGTGTGCGCGGTTTCGCTGGCCCACGCCCCGGCGCTGCTGGCCCAGACCACCTGGAAGCTGGCGACGGGTTACCGCGCCGAGTCCTTCCACACGCAGAACATCATGCAGTTCTCGCGCGAGGTGGAGCAGGCGACGCGCGGGCAACTGGTGGTCGAGGTGCACCCCAACAATGCGATTGCCAAACTGAACGACATCAGCCAGGCGGTGCAGCAGGGCAAAGCCGAGGCCGGCGAGACCATCATGACCAGCATGGTCAAGGACATTCCCATCGCCGGCGCCGACTCGATTCCGTTTGTGGTGAGCAGCTACGGCGATGCGCAGCGCCTGTGGAAGCTGCAGCGTCCGGGGATCGAAAAACACTTTGCCCAGCGTGGCCTGAAGTTGCTGTACGCGGTACCGTGGCCGCCCCAGGGCCTGCATTCCGGCAAGCCGATCCGCGGCCTGGCCGACTTCAAGGGCACGCAGATGCGCACCTACAACGGCACGACACAGCGGATCGCCGAAATGCTGGGCGCCAAACCGGTGGATGTCGCCATGGTGGATGTCGGCAAGGCGCTGGCCGAAGGCCGCATGGACAACATGATCACCTCGGCGCTGACGGGCGTTGAAAACAAGGTCTGGGGCCCGATCAAGTATTACTACGAAATCAACGCCTGGTTTCCCAAAAATGTGGTGTTTGTCAGCAGCAAGGCCTTCGACGCCCTGGCGCCCCAGGCGCGCAGCCAGGTCCTGGCGGCCGCCGCTGCGGCGGAAGCGCGCGGCTGGGCCGCCAGCCAGGCGCTGGCCGTCAGCGCCACCGAGGAGCTGCGCAGCAACGGCGTCAAGATAGAGCGTATCCCGGCCGACCTGGAGCAGGAAATCAAACGCATGGGCGAGCGCTTCTCACGGGAATGGGTACGATCGGTTGGTAACGAAGCCAACGCCATTTTTGTTCCCTATTACATTCAGTAAAACCTCACGGACACCTGCCTGCGCCTCTTGTGGCCGGGCGCTTTCACCATGACCACAGACAAGTCACACATGAATCAGGAAACCCCTTCCAACACCGGCGCAGGGCGCTGGCAGTTCTGGATAGACCGCGGCGGCACTTTCACCGACATCGTGGCCAAAAAGCCCGATGGGTCGCTGGTCACGCACAAGCTGCTGTCGGAAAACCCCGAGCAGTATCGCGACGCGGCGGTGGCCGGCATCCGCCATCTGCTGGGCCTGAAAACCGGTGAGGCGGTCAGCGCCGAGGTGGTGGACTGCGTGAAGATGGGCACCACGGTGGCCACCAACGCACTGCTCGAACGCAAGGGCGAGCCGACCCTGCTGGTGACAACACGCGGCTTTCGCGATGCGCTGCGTATCGCCTACCAGAACCGGCCGCGCCTGTTCGACCGCCACATCGTGTTGCCCGAATTGCTGTACAGCGCCGTGGTGGAGGCCCAGGAGCGTATTGGCTCCCAGGGCGAGGTGCTGCAGGCGCTCGATGAAGTGCTATTGAAAAGAGAGCTGTCGAGCCAGTACGCAAAAGGGCTGCGCAGTGTTGCTATCGTTTTCATGCACGGCTACCGCTACACCGACCATGAAAAGGCGGCCAGGCGGATCGCGCAGGAGCTGGGTTTCACCCAGATCAGCACCTCGCACGAAACCAGCCCGATGATGAAGTTTGTCAGCCGCGGTGATACCACCGTGGTTGACGCCTACCTGTCGCCCATCCTGCGCCGGTATGTCGAGCAGGTGGCCGGCGAGATGCCGGGGGTCAAGCTGTTTTTCATGCAGTCCTCCGGCGGCCTGACCGACGCCCATGTGTTCCAGGGCAAGGATGCCATCCTGAGCGGCCCGGCCGGCGGGATTGTGGGCATGGCGCGCACCGCCGCGATTGCCGGCATCGACAAGGTCATCGGTTTCGACATGGGCGGTACCTCCACCGATGTCTCGCATTACGCCGGCGAGTTCGAGCGCGAGTTCGAGACCCAGGTCGCCGGTGTGCGCATGCGCGCGCCCATGATGAGCATCCACACCGTGGCTGCGGGCGGCGGCTCCCTGCTGAAATTCGATGGCGAGCGCTTCCGCGTCGGGCCGCAAAGCGCCGGCGCCAACCCGGGCCCGGCCAGCTACCGCCGCGGCGGGCCGCTGGCGGTGACCGACGCCAACGTGATGGTTGGCAAGGTGCAGCCGCGTTATTTCCCCAAGGTCTTCGGCCCGAAAGCCGACGAGGCGCTGAGTTACGAGGTGGTGCAGCAGAAGTTCAATGAACTGGCCGGCGAAACCGGCCGCAGCGCCGAGGTGGTGGCTGAAGGTTTCATCAACATCGCGGTGCAGCAGATGGCCAACGCCATCAAGAAAATTTCGGTGGCGCGTGGTTACGACGTGACGCGTTACACCCTGCAGTGTTTTGGCGGCGCCGGTGGACAACATGCCTGCCTGGTGGCCGATGCGCTGGGCATGACCCGGGTGTTTGTGCACCCGCTGGCCGGCGTGTTGTCGGCCTACGGCATGGGCCTGGCCGACCAGAACGTGATCCGCGAGCAGGCGGTCGAACGCAAGCTGTCGGATGAGGCCCTGCCCGACATCGCCGGCAAGCTCGACGGCCTGGCGGCTGCGGCCGAGGCCGAGCTGCAGCGCCAGCAGGTCAGCCTAGGGCCCATCACCACGCACCGCCGTGTGCATGTGCGGTACGAAGGCAGCGACGCGGCGCTGATCGTGCCGTTTGGCAGCCTGGCCAAAATTGAAGCCGGTTTTGAAGCCGCCTACCGCCAGCGCTTTTCCTTCCTGATGCAGGGCAAGGGACTGGTGGTCGAAGCCGTGTCGGTGGAGGCGGTGGTGGCGGGCGACGCGCCGGCCGAGCCGCGCCATGCCACCCACGAGCCGCGCGAGGTGCCGCGCCGTGAGACCGTGCGCATGTACTCCGGCGGCCAGTGGCACGATGCGGCACTGGTGGTGCGCGAAGACCTGCAGCCCGGCGACATCATCAGCGGCCCGGCCATCATTGCCGAGAAAAACGCCACCACGGTGGTCGAACCCGGCTGGGAGGCCGCGCTGACCGCGCTGGACCACCTGGTGCTGGACCGCCGGGCGGCGCGCGCGGTCAAGTTCGCAGCCGGCACCACGGTGGACCCGGTGCTGCTGGAAGTCTTCAACAACCTGTTCATGAACATTGCCGAGCAGATGGGCCTGCAGTTGCAGAACACCGCCTACTCGGTCAACATCAAGGAGCGGCTGGACTTCAGCTGCGCGCTGTTCGACAGCGCCGGCAACCTGATTGCGAACGCGCCGCACATGCCGGTGCACCTGGGCTCCATGGGCGAAAGCATCAAGACGGTGATCCGCGAGAACACCGGCAAGATGCAGCCCGGTGATGTCTATGTGCTCAACGACCCCTACCACGGCGGCACGCATCTGCCCGACATCACGGTGATCACGCCGGTTTACCTCGGCACCGGCGAAACGCCGACCTTTTACGTGGGCTCGCGCGGCCACCATGCCGACGTGGGCGGTACCACGCCGGGCTCCATGCCGCCGTTTTCGACGCGCATCGAGGAAGAGGGTGTACAGATCAACAACGTCAAGCTGGTCGAGCGAGGCGTGCTGCGCGAGGCCGAGATGGTGGCGCTGCTCAAGAGCGGCCAGTACCCGAGCCGCAACCCGCAGCAGAACATGGCCGACCTCAAAGCGCAGATCGCCGCCAATGAAAAAGGCGTGCAGGAGCTGCGCAAGATGGTGGACACCTTCAGCCTGGACGTGGTGCAGGCTTACATGGGCCATGTGCAGGACAACGCCGAAGAATCGGTGCGCCGTGTCATCACCCGCCTCAAGGACGGCCAGTTCACGCTGCCGCTGGACAACGGCGCGCAGATCAGTGTGGCGATCCGTGTCGACGTGGCCGGCCGCAGCGCCGAGATCGATTTCACAGGCACCTCGCCGCAACAGACCAACAACTTCAACGCGCCGACGGCGGTGTGCATGGCGGCGGTGCTCTATGTGTTCCGCACGCTGGTGGACGACGATATCCCGCTCAACGCGGGTTGCCTGAAGCCGCTCAAGGTCATCATCCCGGCCGGATCCATGCTGAACCCGAATCCGCCGGCCTCGGTGGTGGCGGGCAATGTGGAGACCTCCACCTGCATCACCAACGCGCTCTACGGCGCGCTCGGCGTGATGGCGGCCGGCCAGTGCACCATGAACAACTTCACTTTCGGCAATGCGCGGCACCAGTATTACGAGACGATCTCCGGCGGCTCCGGCGCCGGCGGCGTGCTGGATGCTGATGGCAGGATCGTCAAGGGCTTCGACGGCACGTCGGTGGTGCAGGCCCATATGACGAACTCACGCCTGACCGACCCCGAGGTGCTGGAGTTCCGTTTTCCGGTGCGGCTGGAGAGTTACGAGATCCGCGAAGGCTCGGGCGGCGCCGGGCGCTGGCATGGCGGCAACGGCGGTGTGCGGCGTGTGCGTTTCCTCGAGGCCATGACCGCCAGCATTTTGTCCAATGGCCGGAAACACGGCGCCTTCGGCATGGCGGGCGGCCAGCCGGGGCAGGTGGGCCGCAATGTGGTGGTGCGTGCCGACGGGCGGGTGGAAACCCTGGACCACATCGGCCAGGCCGAGATGGCGCCCGGCGACATCTTCGAGATCCACACGCCGGGCGGCGGCGGTTTCGGCAAAGCCTGAGGCCAGGGCGGCCGGCGTCCGCCCCGCCTTTGCTGTATTCTTGAGTCAAATCGGCCTCCAGCCCATGTCGGACATGGGCTGGTAGCTATCAATTCAGGAGCAAGGGGGCAGCCATGGACACCGCATTTCTCGACAACTACCGCTGGCTGGCCCGCTACAACCGCTGGATGAACCAGCGCCTGTATGCCGCCTGCGACGCGCTGGGCGACGCCGAGCGCAAGCGCCAGCGCGGCGCGTTTTTCGGCTCCATCCATCACACGCTGACCCATCTGCTGCTGGCCGACAGGTTGTGGCTGCAGCGCTTCGCCTCGCAGCAGACCCGGTTTTCGGCACTGGACGCTGATGTGCTGGCCCTGCCACTCGGCGTGGACTACGTCAGCGTCGATGCGTTTCCGGACTGGACCGGACTGCGGCAGGCGCGCGATGGGCTGGACGAGCGGATCGAGCTGTGGGTCGCTGAAATGACACCGGACTTCCTGGGCAGCACCATGGTTTATGCGAATACCAAAGGTGTGCAGCGTTCGCACCCGGCCTGGCAGGCCATGAGCCATTTTTTCAACCACCAGACGCATCACCGCGGGCAGACGACGACGCTGCTGATGCAGGCCGGCGTCGACGTCGGCGTGACCGATCTGGTGGCGCTGTTGTGAGCTGGCTTCAGCAGCAGCCGGCCGGGCCGCAAATCCCGGTAGTGCCGCCCGCTGCGCCGCCAAACGGCAGGCTGGTGCCGCAGCCTTCAAAAATGCCGTAATGCGTGTCGAAGTTGCCGATGAAACGGAAGTACGGCGCCAGCCGGGTGCCCTGCAGCATGTGCCAGGTGTTGCCGCAGACCGGGAACACCTTGCCGGTCTCGATGTTGTGGTGTTTGTCGAGCGCAAAACGGCCGGGCTGGCCGGGGATGCTGCCCAGGTAGATCACCGCCTGGCCGTAGTCCTCGCAGGCTGATTCGAGCGCGGCCAGCTTGAACAGCCGCCAGGTGGCCGAATAAAAACGCAGGTTGCCGGTGCGCGCCGCCAGTTGCGGGTCGGTGATGTCCAGCGGCCGGTCTTCCACCAGGCGCGGGTCGGCAAAACCGTGGCCTTGCGCCAGGCGTTCGAAATCTTTCCAGTACAGCGCGCCGCCCAGGCATTCGCCGTACAGCACCGGGTCGTTTTTGACAGCGGCCGGCACGCGGCGGTCCGCATAGACGTCGGAGAAATAAAACTCGCCGCCGGGCTTGAGCAGGCGCTGCACACCGGCCAGCACCGCATCCTTGTCGGGCGAGAGGTTGACCACGCAGTTGGAGACGATCACGTCGAAGCTGGCGGGTGCCAGGCCGAGCTCGTCCAGCCGCTCGATGTAGCCGTGCAGAAAGCTCACGTTGTCGTAGCCGAACAGTTCTGCATGGTGGGCCTGGTGAGCGCGCGCCACCGCGAGCTGTTCATCGGTCATGTCCACGCCGACCACCGAGCCGCTGGGCCCGACCAGCTGCGCCAGCGCATACACGTCGCGGCCCGAGCCGCAGCC